>Ga0315541_1000594_pt1 | contig 38105 bp, 38 predicted proteins | sample SalMarSW160190MG_FD_203095 | JGI IMG/M metagenome (GOLD analysis project Ga0315541, IMG submission 203095) | Salt marsh sediment microbial communities from the Plum Island Ecosystem LTER, Massachusetts, United States - Salt Marsh Sediment SW1601-190 ...
AGAAGGTTCCGAAATTATCGTAGTGACCTGATTCTCGATGTTCGCCAGGTCAAGATGGCTCTGAGAGGGCTACGGCAGTTGAGCCGAATCGGCCCTGAGGATGAGCTGGATTTAGAAAGAACAATTAGCGCTACCTGTAAAAATGCCGGTGAGATTGAGATGGTATGGGCAAGAAGCAGAAAGAATGCAGTGAAATTGCTTCTATTAATGGATGTTGGCGGCTCTATGGTTCCTTTTGCCAGGCTGTGTAGCCGACTCTTCTCTGCCGCTCATTCCAGTACTCACTTCAAGGACTTTCAATATTTCTACTTCCACAATTGCATATACGATAACCTTTATCAGGATATTGAAAGACAGGAAGCAGTGAACACCGACCATCTATTGCGTATTCTCGAGCCGGACTATAAGGTGGTATTAGTCGGAGACGCCAGAATGGCGATGCAAGAGTTAACGGAGAGATTCGGGGCTATTTACTACTATGAACGTAACGAGGTCCCTGGGCTGCTCAGGCTGAAGCAGATTGCGGAACATTTCACTCACTGCGTTTGGATAAATCCGGTGGAGCCATATTATTGGAATCACCCCACTGTTCTGACGATTGAAAAGTTCTTTCCCATGTTTGAGCTTACCCTCGATGGTCTGGGACAGGCAGTAAAAAAACTGGTTGTTAAAAAATGACGCCTTGCCTTCGGGAGAAGTTATTCAGGAACCAAGAGGGTCATGCCTCGTCAAAATACTTCATCTTGCTTTTAATGTCTTGCTCTTGACAACTTCGGAAGGGTGATGTTCAATAGGGCCAGTATTTTTTGAATCTAAAGAAAGGAGGTAAAATTCTAATGCCAGCAATTGCGTTTCCAGCTTTAGGTCTATGGATAGGGATAGCAAGCCTTATTTTCGGCGTTATTGTTATGATTTTCCCCAAGATACTAAATTATTTGATTGGTATCTATCTTATCATCATTGGCGTAATGGCTATTATAGCGTACCTCAGGTAAAGATGACTCTGGTGGTGCTGAGTTAGCCACCGATAAATAGTGTTTTGCTTGTGCCTTGCATAACACAGAGCGTCATTATCAGGGAGGCGAGCCACTTAGACCACTACCTCCACCTCTTTCACCTCTGTGATAGAAGGAATTGGCTCCCCATGTTTCCGCATGCTGGCTATGTATCCCTGTATAGCCTCCCTGATATTAGTAATAGCCTCTTCTTTGGTTCTTCCCTGAGAGTGGCATCCAGGTAAAGCCGGACAACTCACTACGATATATCCGTCCTCATCGTGCTCAAAAGTAATCGCAAACTTCATAATAATATCTCCTCCTCACAACTTTAACAGCTTTTCAAAACTCCAATTAGATTATAGCAAAAATTGGTCAAGCACGCTTCAGTGTGCGATTTTGCTCTCTTGTGTGGTGGGGAAGGGGGGACTCGAACCCCCACGCCTTTCAGCACATGATCCTAAGTCATGCTCGTCTGCCAATTCCGACACTCCCCCGATAGGAAATCACCTAATACAATAGCATTTTATGGGACTCGCCTCAAACAATCCAATTCTGGGGATACTATACCAATTAGGCCTACTACAGATTAGGTGTTATCTCCCCGGAATAGGATAGATGCTAATGAGACTTCATGCAGAACCATACAGGACTGCAGGAACAACAATCGCAAGGATGATTGCAACTGGTACAACTATTGCTATCGCTATTGCTATCGCAAATACTACTATGCCGGCAATATTCCAGCTCCTCTGAGTACTCTTGAAGTGCTCGATGCTGTCCCATTTCTTATGCCGCCACGCCCACTCATTTCCCTTTATGCCAAGAACGATAGCCCAAACAAAACCAAAATAGGGAATAAAACAAAGTAGCGCTATCAAGACACCATTAAAGATTCCCCATATCCAGGTTAAGCCGAATGCTCCCCAGCTCCACCCCTTAACTTCCTCTGGTATTGTAGCTAATTCACCTTGTCCTGATGTATTCTCTGGCGTTACCCCAACCTTAAGCCTCTGTCCACAGTCAGGGCAAAATTTGACGCCCTCACCTATTTCTTTTCCACAATTAGGACAACATGGCATAGCTCCACCTCCTGTCCTTTTGATACATCATATGAGAATTAAGAAGAACAGTCAATACCACAAATTCCCGAATTCCCGGGACACCATATCAATTAGGCCTACTACGCATTAGGTATTATGTCCCCTGAATAACAGGGTGAAATCTGGCTAATCTCTCTCCCATTCTCCTTTGCTAACGCAGATAAATATGAGTGGTAGAATTGCCCAACCCACTATGCTTGATGCCAGGCAAAAGCCCCAAAGTTTACGCTTGAGAGCTAGAATTCCTCCAGCCAAGACGACTCCACTTATCGTGATGCCAGCCAGAAGGACAAATAACGGGTCTAGGTAAAAAGGGGTGTAGTAGTGATTCCACGTGTTTGGGATGTATAGTGCTCCAGATGCCGCAACAGCGATGCCACCCATTACCACCCCACCAATTATCATCAGGATACCTGCTGCTATTCTCATTCTACCCGCCCTTGACTTTGGATTTTGCCACCATAATTACCAATGGTCAAATTCCAGGGACACCATACCAATTAGGCCTAGTACAAATTAGGTATTATGTCCCCAGAATAATCACCTAGCTATTCTGCATAAAGAACTCCGTATTCCGATAATTCAGACTTATGTCCTAGCTTTCCTGGTCTTTCGACTGTTTTTCTGCCAGTATAGCCTCCACTTGTTGTTCTATTGAGGATGCCTTAGGCTTGGGGGCTTTTGAAGTCTTAGCGCGTTGTTGCCTCGCCGGTAGCAATATCTTGATATTGTTCATTTCAGAGAGTGCAGACTCGTTCAATAAGTGGCGGAACTGACCGACAATATCTTCAGGGGATATATTTACGCCGGTAGACTTCTTTAACCTACGCTGGTATAGCTTTATTGACTCTTCCGATAAGATTGCCTTAAGCATATTACTGGTGGTTAATACGTTACGCTTTTCCCATAATGTGTCCAAACCTTTGTTTCTAACATTCTTATAGCTGATTATCTGGAACTTCTTAGCTAAGACAAGGGGGTCATCAGTAAGTAAATTCCAGGACTCTATCAATTTAGTCTGGGGAGGTTGCCCGAATGTAATATGGTAAAGCTTCCAGTCTTTACTATTGGTTAGTAATACCCATTCACAGCCGTAATTAATGGCATAGGATGCAGCTTGCCCGATATGCTTCTGAGTAATGTTAATGTTTACCCTCTTACATTCAACAAACATTTCAGGCTTTGATTCCTCTTCATGGCCGAGTTGAATTGCAATGTCACAATGTGTGGTATCCCCAGCTCCCTTAATTGCATATTCCTCGGTCAAATGTTTGAAACGGTCGTACCCCATAAGCACTTCAAAGATATGGTCTATACGCCTACGTGTTTCAGCTTCACTAGCATCAACCTTGGCAATAGCTTCTATCATGCTGCGGGCTTCTAAGATTGCCTTTTTAATGTCTTTATCCAAGCCGTGTTTACGCATTAGTCTCCTCCTTTCACTACAGGTTGTCCCCAAAGTAAAGCTTGTTCCAGCCGGGTTATGTCATATAACATATACCATAATCCAACTAGTGGGTGCTGTCAACCTCCTTATAATAAATTCTGCAAAAACCCTGTAAATCTTCCCCATTTTGACATACATTTGTCTATGCTTTTCCTATCATCTTCTACAACTCTTTCGGGAATTCCAAGGACACCATACCAGTTAGGCCTCCTACAAATCAGGTATTATGCCCCCGGAATAGGATAGATGCTAATGAGACTTCATGCAGAAACATGCAGGACTGCAGGAACAACAATCGCAAGGATGATTGCAAATGGTACAACTATTGCTATCGCTATTGCTATCGCAAATACTACTATGCCAGCAATATTCCAGCTCCTCTGCGTATCCTTGAAGTGCTCGATGCTGTCCCATTTCTTATTCCGCCACGCCCACTCTTTTCCCTTTACGCCAAGAACGATAGCCCAAACAAAAGCAAAATAGGGAATAAGACAAAGTAGCGCTATCAAGACACCATTAAAGATTCCCCATATCCAGGTTAAGCCGAATGCTCCCCAGCTCCACCCCTTAACCTCCTCTGGAACTATGGCTAATTTACCTTGTCCTGATGTATTCTCTGCCGTTACCCCAACCTTAAGCCTCTGTCCACACCCAGGGCAAAACGAATCACCTTCGCCTACTTCTTTCCCACAATTAGGACAAAATGGCATAGCTTCACCTCCCATCCATTTAATACATCATATGAGAATTGAGGATAGTAGTCAATACCGCAGGTCCCTGAATTCCAGGGACACCATACCAATCAAGCCTACTACAAATTAGATATTATGCCGCCAGAGTAAAAGCGCAAACAAATATCCTGCGAAATACAAGCTCAATAATTAATTCAGTGGACTATATGTAATCCTAGAGTTACAATTGATTTAGGGGTTAGCACGAAATGGAATATACAGCTAACGGGGTAATTACTTTGTCACCAGCATCAAAAACGAGATTAAGTTCTGATGTGAGTTTTATTTCGCCATCAAAAGCGGAAGTCACTTTGATTTCTAAAAGTGACGAGGAACTATCTGTATTAGTAAAACTGGAAGCTGATGATGATACTTCCGCAACAGAGTTAGCACAGCTTGAATTGAGTAGAATATGTAATGTACTGAGCTTTTACCGCAATATTGGAGTATCCAAAAGTGGAATAAGTGGGATGAGCTGTATCTCCACCTCAAAAGGTCATATTGATATATCTGTTACGTCCATAGTTGGACTCAAAGCAACTACTGAAGCAACTGTAACTCTCGGTGAAAGATCCCTATCAAAACTAGTTTCTTGTCTGCGACAAGATTACTCTGATGATTTTGAGGAAGTGATTGACATTTGGAGAGAAGCACTTAGCAGAGAATCATCGGTAGAGAGATTCTTTGCACTTTATAGATTGATGGAATTGCTCTTTGACAGGAATGTTCGGAATATGGAAGAGTGGATAAAGAGACAAGATGCTTCAGTACAGCTAGTTGCCGCTAACGAATTTAGGAGATATGAGCATACAGTTTATACTTTTTTAAGAGACAATGTTCATCCTAAGAAAGAGAGGAAAAACCTTCCGATACAAGAAATCCAAGTTAATCTCGGAAAATTCCAAACCTTAGTCCAGCAAAGGATTAAAGAGAAATACAACATACAATAACTTTTCGAAATTCCCGGGACACCATGCCAATTAGCCCTACTACAAATCAGGTATTATGTCCCCGGAATACTAGTTACGTCATGTCCCAAGCCGTCCCAAACAGTTTAACGCCAGAATGACGGCAACTTTTTACCTGTGATTTGAATGTGAGGCGGCGTAGTATTGCCCCATTATCCTGCCTCTGTGCAATTTGTCAGCAACATTTCCAGAGCTAGCTGTGTTTAAACATTTCTTCCAACTTTGTCTTAAAATTGACATCACCACGGAAATTATTATGAATAGCTGCTAAGTCAAAATCATCGCTGTGCATCGCACCATTTTTCACCGCATTTTCAGCGTGTTTATAAAATGCCTCTTTATCATCTTGTAATGCTGTGATGATCGCCAATCTTTTGTTGTTACCCGCTGCGCTCTTTTCCAGTTTCTTTATCTGTTTGGCTAGCTGCTCCTGCAATCCCAATGTCTTTAGCAATTGGCAGAAGAGACTGTCCAGATCGTATCTCGCCTCTTCACTACCTGCCTCTGTTTCTCGTGAATACAAGCATAGCCTTGTAGCAGGCACAATTGCTTCTTCTAGAAGTTCTCTGTTAATGGAATCAACTAATATTGAGTCAGCGTCTGATGAATCTTCCTTGAACCATTTGCGCCAGCAATTCTGTGCAAGAATTATTCCACCAGCAAGGATTTCCCAATAAATCTGGAGAAAATAATCCCAACTTACTCCTAACCGTTCACCTGGCTTAACCCCCTTGACCCCTGCTAGCCCCCTAACGCTCCTCAGATAACGGGTATTCACTATTCCATTGTTATGTGCGAGGATATTCCTCCTCTGATACGCCTCGTTAATCAAGTCCCAACTTATTATTGTTCCTGCTGTGTTGATTTTCAACTCACTCTCAAAGAATAGAATTTGCTTGGCAAAGTTCTTGAAAAGCACGGTTTCGACTTTTTGATCCATCAGCATGTGCACTGCTTCACGTACATCGGTACATTTTCTTAACTCACCAAGAGGCAACACCATATCATCATTCAGAGCTTCAGGATAACTCTCGTAATAACAGTGAAGAATGTCTGATAGCAGAAAATCGAAAGTGGCAATCATCATCATAAAAGAACTCTTCAAGAGTAAACCCCTATGTAGCTCATCATCTAAGGCTACGTTCGCTCCGGCATAATCATAGTCTTTTGCCACACTTATGATTCCATCTACCGTAGATGACAGTCTTCCGTCCTCTATGTTCACTTGCTCTGGGGGCTTCACATCCCTTTCAACCGAAGTGGGAATATTAACTAAGAGAGATCGTATTCCCTTTCTAATTCGCTCTCCTGTCTTTCTAGCCTTCTCATCGCGTGCGTCAGCCATTGGCCCTATATTGGTCACGAAATATTTAATGCCGTACATAGCTACTCTGAAGTTCATTACTATTCTTCTGATAGTACTGAACTCTTTTTCTCTTGTTTCTTTATCGGACATCTTATTCTCCTCATTACGTGCACCCTGTCGAAAACAACTTGCTGACACCATTTAGTTGCATTTTAGCACTAACTACACAATGCTGACACATACTTCTAACCTACCAATTAGGCCTGCTACAAATTAGCTATTATGTGGGCAGAATACAGAAATAAATTTGGGAAGGTGGCATAATTAATAAGTTAAATCAAGATGAAAGCATTAGTGCAGCGGGTTTCCCGAGCCTCAGTGAGCGTGAATGACGATGTGGTGGGCAAGATTGGGCTGGGGCTGGTGGTCTTTCTCGGCGTTGCTCAGAATGATTCGAAGGAAGACGCCAGTTACCTGGCAAACAAAGTGGTTAACCTGCGTATTTTTGCCGACGAAGCAAGCAAGTTTGCCCTCTCGGCGCTGGAAACAAGGGGAGATATTTTAATAATAAGCCAGTTTACTCTTCTGGCTGACTCACGCAAGGGGAGGCGACCCAGCTTCACCGAGGCAGCCCCACCGGACCTGGCTAAGGAGTTATATGAGTCTTTTGTGGAGCAAGTCCGTTCCACAGGACTTAAGGCGGAAACAGGGCTTTTTCAGGAGCATATGCTGGTGGAAATCTATAATGATGGGCCAGTCACCATATCTCTGGAAAGCAAGAACAAATAAAAGTCAAAATGCAAAATGGAACTTCGCGAGATTGCTTCGGGGCTTCCGCCCCTCGCAATGACAGAGTGGGGGTGTGATAGCATTTGCAACTTGTTGCAATAATTTTGTTTTCTTGTTATAATGCCCTCCGGCAATGAGCTGCCACGTAACTCTTCAAGAAAAGGGGCATCGCTTAACTCCCCAGCGCATGCTGGTCATCGAGGCACTTCATAGTGCCGACAAGCACATTAGCGCTGAAGAAATCTACGAGCAGTTACATAGTCGTTATCCCTACTCCAATATATCTACTGTCTATCGCACTCTAGAGCTACTGAAGAAATTAGATTTAGTTACGGAAACCGACTTTGGCGAAGGACGTGTCCGCTATCATGTTGCTGAGAAGGGGCATCATCATCATCTAGTTTGCCGTAGCTGCGGCAAGGTAGTAGACCTGGAGGAGTCTGCACTATATCCGTTAAAAGACACCTTGCTTCGGGAATACGGCTTTGATGCCGATTTGAGGCACCTAGCCATTTCAGGAGAGTGCAGCGGGTGCCGCAGAAAGGGAGGAAACAAAGCCTGACCAACCATTGTGAATAAAAGCGTTGCTATGGATGACGTTCAAGAAAAACTGCGCATTCTGCTTGACTACTGGATTGAACATAACAGCGAGCATGAGAAAGAGTTCCGTGATTGGGCTGATAAAGTTGTCTCGTTATCCGCTGAGGTAGCACAACAGTTACGAGAAGCAGCCACTAAGATGGCTGCGGTTAGCAGCGAACTAATGAAAGCAAAACAGGCTCTGCCAAAGAGCAAGGGGAGGCACTAGGATGTGTATGGCTAAACTTTATGAGGCTAAGGAAGGTGACAAGCCGATTCTGGAGGACATCGCACGCATGACAATTGCTGACCGGCGAGTAGAAGTGGAGACCCTATTTGGAGAAAAGAGAGTTTTCCAGGGCAAGGTGCGGCAGATAGACTTCTTAAAGTCTCAAATACAGCTGGAAAAGGATTAATTTTTTTGCCTAATAATTGCAATTAATTGCAATAAGACGGAGCGTTAAGATGACAGGAAAGGGTGGTAAAGATTTGCCCAGAATGAAGATAAGGCCTGTGGGGATAGTAAAAAGCCAGATAAAAGAGCCTAGCCTGGTTGTTAAGTGGCGTGACTTAGAGTGGAAGGGAGTATTAGAGGATGCGAGGAAAGAGCAAAGCGTGATATCGGAGATTTTGATCTTTGATGACTTCACCGGTATTCTCGATGGGATAGAGGATTTCTCTCACATTCTTGTCCTCTACTGGGCTCATTTGGCTTCAGAAGAAGACCGTTCTCTTATCAAGGCTCATCCCATGGGCAGAAAGGACCTGCCGGAGGTAGGCATTTTTGCTACCTGTAGCCCCGTCCGACCTAACCCCATCTGTGTGTCGGCAGTTCCCTTGCTTGAGCGAAACGGGAATCTTCTGAAGGTAAAATGCCTGGATGCTATTGATGGCAGTCCTGTGATTGATATCAAGCCCTATACTCCTAGCTACTATACCATAAGGGAAGTGAAAGTAAGCAAATGGATGGAACAAATAGAGAGGGAATTTGCCCAGGCTTCAGAGAAAAAGCAGTAAACTATTGACTGATTAAGGAGGTTCTATGAATAGAAAGCTTGTACCAGTCATTCTAGCAGTACTTCTTTTGGCAAGTATATTTACACTCTTGTCCTGTACCCAACAATCGACGGACATCATGGCCGGGAGCTCGCTTATCGCCAACATCATTCAGGATGTAGCTGGCGACAAACTGGAAACTCGTACCCTTATACCGCCGGGCGTGTGTCCGGGACACTACGATGTAAAGCCGAGCGATATCGAGGCACTGGCCAATAGCAAAGCCCTTTTTATCCACGATTACCAGGAGAATTTCGAAAATATCACTGGACTGATTGAAGCCGCAGAAAACCCCGACCTTATTATCACGGTTCTTAATGTTACAGGCAACTGGATGACTCCTCCGGTCCAGGCTGAGGCAGTAGACAAAATTGCTCAAGCCCTGGGCGAGATAGACCCGGAGAATGCCGCATATTATGAGGAGAAAGCTACAGAAAGGGCGCAAGCTATCTTAGCTAAGGGCGAAGAAGTAGAAGATAGATTGCTGGAAGCCGAGGTAGATGGGGTAAAGGTAATCTGCGCTGAGATGCAAGCAGGATTCGTGCAGTGGGCCGGGTTTGATATCGTGGCTACCTTCGGCCGGCCTGAAGACTTAAGCCTGTTGCAAATGGAAGCACTGGTAACTGAAGCTCAAGAAGCTGGGGTAGCTTTGATCATCGATAACCTCCAGAGCGGTTCCGCGACGCTAGGCGCATCTATCGAACAGGATGTTGAAGCCATTCCGGTAACTATATCTAACTTCCCCGGCGGCTTCGAGAACACCGAAACCTGGGAGAAGGCAATAGATAAGAACGTTGATTTACTGCTGGAAGCTTTGAATGAATGGGAGGAACAATATGGATAACACAGTCATCGAGATTCAAGACGCTGTAGTTTCCTACAGAGAAGATGTAGCTTTACAGGGCGTGTCTCTGGAGGTAAGGAAAGGAGAATTCATTGGCATTATCGGACCTAACGGCGCCGGCAAAACTACCTTACTCACAATAGTGAATGGGCTGGGCAAACTGGTGCATGGACAAGCCTGGGTACTGGGTTCGCGGCTAAACGGGAGGAGTAGCAGTAATTTGAGGAAGCGCATAGGTTATGTGGCCCAGGTAGAGCGTATCGACCCCAGGTTGCCCATCAATGTTAGAGAGACGGTAATGGTCGGCTGCTATGGTCGCCTGGGACTATTCCATCGGCCAACACGGGCTCAATGGGGAACTGTAGATGAGGTATTGGAAATGGTAGGCATGGCCCATTTATCTCAACGCCCAATAGGTCATCTATCCGGGGGCGAATACCAGAGGGCAGCCATTGCCCGGGCTTTGGTTCAGCAGCCTGAGATATTTCTTCTTGATGAGCCGACAGCTTCAATAGATAAAAAAGCTCAACGCGAAATCTTAAGCCTGATACAACTTATTCACAAGGAGTATCATATGACCACCCTATTTGTCACCCATGACCTTAGAACGCTGCCCTCTATTTGCCAACGATTGATTCTGATGAAGGACGGCAAGATATGGCAGCAAGGTAGCCCGGAGTCAATGCTCAGGGAAGAGGTGCTGAGTCAGCTTTACGGAGCTCCAATCTCAGTAGCAACTGAGATTGCTTCGTCGCTCCGCTCCTCGCAATGACAAAAGAGAGTGTGTCATTGCGAGCCTCGACAAGTCGGGGCGTGGCAATCGCGGCAAAGGAGATGGATGTTGACATTTGGGAGTTAAGGTAAAGAGGATATAGTGTTTTCTATTTTACAGTACCATTTCATGCAGAATGCCATTCTTGCCGGGTTATTGGGCGGCATAACCTGTTCTGTGGTGGGCGTCTTCGTAGTTACCATGCACCTCTCCTTTATCGGGGTATGTATTGCCCACGCTGCTTTTGCCGGAGCACTCCTTGGACTCTGGCTGGGGTTTAATCCCTTGATTGGTGCCTTGCTCTTCAGTCTGGCCTCAGCAGCCATTATCGGACCTGTGGCTGACCGTGGGGAATTAAACCCCGATACTTCCATAGGTATTGTTTTCTCCCTGATGCTGGGACTTGCTTTCCTCTTCATGGGCTTGATGCCCGGGGCCAGAACCGAAGCCTTAAACCTGTTCTGGGGGAGTATATTGACCGTTAATCAACAGGACATCATCTTTTTAGCCGTTATAACAGGCGTGATAGTCGGGTTGGTGGCCGCTTTCTATAAGGAAATTCAAGCAGTGATTTGCCATAGAGAGGTAGCTCTGGCCGTGGGCATACCGGCGACAGTCATTTTCTACGGCTTGTTATTTTCCACCGGGGTGACTATAACTGCCTCGCTGCAAAGCATAGGTGGCTTGCTTATTTATAGCCTTATTCTCAATCCTGCAGCCGCTGCCTATCAACTCACTTATAGCTTAAAGCGGATGCTCCTTATCGCTGTTGCTTTTGGAGTTATTTCTTGCTGGGCCGGGCTCGCAGCCTCATATTTGCTTGCCATTCCCTCAGGTGCTGCCATAGTGATAACTTCTGCTATTATCTTCGGCCTGGCAACGGCATTCTCTCCTAAGAGAAAAGTGAAGAGATGGCAGCAAGTTCCGTTAGCAGGTTAGCTATGCAACTCCAAGAATATTTCGATCAACTAGCCCCAACCTGGGACCAAGAGCTTACCGGAGAGAGATTGAACTGCCTTGGCAATATCGTCAAGGAATTAGGCATCGAATCCGGAAATTATGTGCTCGATATTGGCAGCGGTACGGGCGTCCTTTTACCCCTTCTAATCGCAGAGCTGGGTGGTGAGGGAAAAATTGTCGCCCTGGATTTTTCAGCGGAGATGTTATGTCAAGCGAAGGCCAAAAACTTCCGGCCTATAGTTGGTTTTGCTCAGGCTGATGTTCTCGCCATTCCCCTGGCTGATAGTTCTGTGGACCTGGCTATGTGCAACAGTGTCTTTCCTCATTTTGACGATAAAGCCGGGGCATTGAAGGAGATAGCCAGGGTGCTCAGGAATAATGGCCGGCTAGTCATCTGCCATACCATGAGCCGAAAGATGATTAACCAGCTTCATCAATCCATCGGTGGTGTGGTCGCCAATGCTCTTCTGCCACCCGAATTTCAGCTAAGAGGGCTGATAAGGCAAGCTGGTTTGAAGATAACCTGTTTCGAGGACGGCCCGGAACGATATCTGGTTATTGCTGAGAAGAGCGCCCGCTAATGTTTAAATAATAGTCGCCTATGACTCCTTAATCATTGAGCTTCAAGCTCAAGGCTAATATCTAGAGCCCTGGCGGAGTGGGTAAGGGCGCCGATGGAAATAAAATCAACGCCGGTTTCAGCTACAGCCCAAACATTATCCAGTGTAATTCCACCCGAGGCTTCAATCAAAGCACGGCCGTGAATAGATTTTACCGCCTTACGCATATCCACGAGATTCATATTGTCAAGCATGACAATATCTGCCCCCGCTTCAACGGCTTCTAAAGCTTCTGACACAGTCCCGACCTCCACTTCGACCTGAGTCTGCCTTGCTTGGAGATTGCTTCGTCGCTTCGCTCCTCGCAATGACAACGGAGCATTTTGTCTTGCTTTGGCTATAATCTCCTTGATATTCAATCCCTGGCTGCGGAGCGCCACCAGATGATTATCCTTAATGAGTATGCCATCGCTTAAATTCATACGGTGATTTCCACCACCACCTACCCTGACGGCATACTTTTCCAGCGACCTCAAGCCCGGGGTGGTTTTTCTGGTATCCATAATGCGCACCGGCAATCCTTCAACTCTTGCCACGTAACGGTTGGTCTCCGAGGCAATGCCGCTCAAGCGCTGGAGAAAATTCAGGGCTACCCTCTCCGCTTTGAGAATGCTGGCAATGCTGCCTGATACTTTGGCTACTTTACTGCCCGGCTTCACTCCAGCCCCATCTTCTAGAAGAATCTCCACCTTTAATTCTGGGTCAACCCGATGGAAAACCTGCTTGGCCGCTTCTGTGCCAGCCAGGATGCCTTCCTTCTTGGCCACAATAAAGCCAGTCCCTTGCTGGTCGCCGGGTATTAAGGCCTCAGTAGTAACATCCCCCTTACCAAGGTCCTCAGCTAAGGCGCGGTCAATGATTTCTTCAATCTGGGGCTTACTTGATGACATTTTTTCTAAAAACGCTATGCCGCTGCCATTCCGGCGAAGTCTGTGGGAAATCTGTGCGAAAGTGAGCGCCGCGACTTTCTTTGCGGAGTAAAGCGGCCTCAGTCACGAGCCGGGCACATAATACCAAATTATTTAGTTCATAGGAGGGACGGTCACTGGGTTGAGACAGGAGACCTTCCCAGGTGGCCAAAATGCCTGCCGCCTCTTCGAGGCTTTTGCCAGAACGGATGATTCCTACTTTGTCCCACATAAGGGATTGCAGGTTGGGCAGATTAAGTGGTGGGGCAGTGGATGACGGCTCACGATTGGGGAGAGAGTGGTGACGACTGGCGGCTGGCGACTGACCGCTTTCAGAAGAGGTGGCTATCTCAGTCCTTTGCACTACCCTCTTGCTAAAAACAACTGACTCAAGCAGGGAATTCGATGCCAGCCTGTTAGCACCATGCACTCCAGTGCAGGCGGTCTCACCAGCAGCAAATAACCCCGGGATATTTGTCTCTCCCCAATTATTGACCTTCACCCCTCCCATAAGGTAGTGAGCGGCTGGGGCGACGGGGATAAGCCCTTTGGTGATATCCAGGCCATGGTCCCGACAAAAGCGATATATTTGGGGGAAGCGGGTGGTAATCAACCGAGGTGACAAATGTGTAACATCCAGAAAAACTCTAGCGCTGTGGGTTTTCTCCATCTCGTAGACGATGCTGCGGGCTACTATATCCCTCGGCGCCAGCTCGGCCTCGGCAACATAATCTGGCATGAAGCGATGGCCTTCCACATTTCTGAGTATGCCACCTTCTCCCCTGACCGCTTCGGAGATGAGGAAGGGGGCTACTCCGGGCAGGCGAAGAACGGTGGGATGAAACTGGAAAAATTCTATATCGCTTATTTCGGCACCGGCTTTAAAAGCCAGAGCTGTCCCGTCGCCAGTAACCACATCGGAGTTAGTGGTATATTTAAACAGCTTCCCGGCACCACCAGTAGCTAGGATGAGAAACTGGCAATGATACTCTTCCACAGAGCCGGTCCGGCAATCGAGAGACCTTACGCCAGTTACCTTTCCATTCTGGATTAAAATTTCGCTAGCCAGACAATTTTCCAAGATTTTGACAGGAGTAGAGCGCACATGGCGACTTAAGGTAACCTCGATGTGCTCCCCTGTGGCATCTCCGCCGGCATGCATAATGCGCGGCACACTATGAGCTGCCTCTCTGGTCAAGGTAATTTCACCGTCCAAAGTGTCAAAGGGCACTCCGGATTTGATTAAATCAGCAATGCAATCAGCAGCCTCATCGGTCAAAATACGCACTGCCTCGGCATCACACAGGCCATCTCCGGCAGCCATAGTGTCTTTGAAGTGGAGTTCGGGAGAATCATCCTTGCTCATGGCAACAGCAATGCCACCTTGAGCATATTTGGTGTTGCAGTCATCTATGCTCCCCTTAGTCAGGATAAGGACGCTGCCCCGTTCTATAGCAAGCAAGGCAATATAAAGCCCAGCAATGCCACTGCCAACTATAATATAGTCGTAGTGATTCATTTACTCTACCTCCCCTTCGCCAAGAGGGAAACACAAGTGCAGAGTCTCACAAAGACTGAACAGGTTTCAAAAATGCATCACGTTCCCAACTTGTCTGATAGTGACCACCTGATGCCTCAAGCTCCTGATGTCAGAATACTCCCCCACCACCACTTTCCTCAACCTCTTGTTTGCCAAGTATACTGCTTCTAGCAACCCTCATTGTTGCTCCTGACTCTATCTTCAGAATTACAGTATCTTCACCAAGACTTTCAATTTGTCCATAAATCCCGCCAGCTATAATCACCTTTTCTCCCGCTCTCAGTTCCTTAATCATTTCCTCTTGTTGTTTTTGTTGCTTCTGCCTCGGCCTGATCATCACGAAATACATAAAGGCAAAAATTGCTACCAAAAAGATAACCATTCCCCACGTTCCTAGACTTTCCATATACCCTCCTTTAATTAATTATTTTTTTAACCTTGCCTCTCAGCGACCAGGGACTTGTTTTCTCAATCTGGATTATTGCTAATTGGCCCAGCCAGTCGCCGGCATCTTCAAAGAATACCAGCTTATTGCTCCGGGTGCGCCCAAACCATTTCCCCTTTTTCCTGCTTTCTACCAGCACTTCCACCTGCCTGCCTTGAAGTTGTGAATTAATCTCGCCGGCTATAGCCGCTTGAAGCTCTTCAATCTTATGGAGCCTTTCCCTCTTCACCTCCGCAGGAATGTTGTCTTGATATTCCCGCCAGGCAATAGTGCCAGAGCGAGGAGAATAAGCTGCCACATGAATAACATCAAACCTCATTTCCTTGACCAGAGATAGGCTGTGCTCAAATTGCTCCTCTGTTTCTCCAGGAAAGCCAACGATTATATCTGTGCTCAGAGATATTTGAGGGATCTTGCGGCGAATGGTGTGAACAAGCTCTCTATATCGTTCCACGGTATACCCTCGCCTCATAGCCCTCAGTATATCATCATCACCAGCTTGAACAGGCAGCTCCAGATGCTCACAAACTTTGTTCGGAGAAGCTATAGTGTCAATGAGCTTCAGGCTTATATCCTTGGGATGATTTGTCAGAAAGCGAATTCTGACAAGGTCATCTATGCGGCTTAATTCGTTCAGCAAATCAGCAAGGTCGGGATGCCCGGGCAAATCGTGTCCGTAAGAATCAACATTCTGCCCCAGCAAGGTTACCTCTTTTATGCCTCGTCCTACTAGCTCCTCCACTTCACAGACTATTTCCCTCAGAGGGCGACTCACCTCCCTTCCCCTCCTGTAGGGGACAATGCAATATGAGCAAAAATTATCACAGCCCTGGATGATGGGGATAAAAGCGCATGGCGAGGGGGCCCCACGAGTGTCATTGCGAGCGTAGCGAAACAATCTCTGCTCAATAGGTATGCCTTGCTTTTGCCCCCAGGCAATTAGCTCAGGATAATCACCAGGCTTAAATAGTAAGTCAACGTGAGGAAATCGTCTCTTCAATTCTTGGGTGTCGGAATCGACCAAACATCCAGTAACAAGTATCTGAAGATTGGGGTGTTTATTTTTTAGGCCTTTCAATAAACCCAGGGTGCCTAAAACCTTATTCTCAGCGCTTTGTCTTACCACGCATGTATTGAGAATCACTAAATCGGCATTGGAAAAAGAAGTCGCTGCCTCACAACCGGCAGAATCTAGGTAGCCAGCAATTCGCCGGGATTCGGCCTTGTTCATCTGGCAACCGATGGTCCAAATAAAATAGCCGGGCATAATGCTATTGCCTTCCTCTCTGTGTTGGTTGTGAGGCTGTCTAATTTTGCTTTCTTGTTCAATTAACGAAGATGTGTTCATTTCCCTTCGGTTTCCACCAATTATAATTTAAAATACCTAATTTAGGAAAACCGGAGCCTTTTCCAATATGAGCTGGGCTTGGAGGGAGTGTCGCTTTCTAACACAAGGTGAGCCGGAGAGATTAAGGTAACTCGTTTATGGTTAGGATGCACGACTAATCATGGACGACTGACAACTACATTTGAAACTACAGAATTTCTAAAGCTGAATCTTAAACACCCTCTGATTTGGCCAAGAGTCTGGCTTGCAAAGCAACTTCTAAATTATCCCCTTCTGTTTCAGTTCCTTTAGCTTGGACGGTCCCCAGCCGAGGTACTTGAGATAGATATGCTCGTTGTCATAGCCTACCGGTCGGCATACCCACTTTGTCCGTATTGGACTTTCTATCATCTTGTGTTGCGCCTGAGCTACGATAAGCTCTCCATAGATTGGGTCTTGAACCGGGATGAAGATACCTCTGTCCAACCAGTTGGCATCTTTCATAGCCTCCTCAGAAGAGCACACCGGGGCCACCACTGGGGTAATAGGCGCCAAGCGCCCTTTCTTGGCATATTCGATGGACATCCTTACAAGTTCTTCGTTGGTGTACTTCCGCGTCTCCTCAAACATTAAAGGTGCCCATTTCAACTGCTCCTCTTTCTGTGTAAAAGGTGCAATGCTGGTCCAGCTGGCGGCACCCCACTCATCCCATTTTCCCAACATGTCAGCAAAGGCTTGCCACATCTCCAACCTCAGGCCGCCCAAGAAAACGGCGCCATCCTTGGTTGGTGCGAAGCAATATAGCCAGCCTGCAAGGTCCAGGCTGCCAAAGCGCTCCGCAATAACGCCAGCTCCCTGATACCAGAGCGTCGTGTAATCATCGAAACGGGCATAAGCCTCAGCAGTAGCTACATCCAAAGCTTGGCCCTCTCCAGTTATTCCTCTCCAATACAAAGCTGCCAGAATGCCAACGGCCATACATGTCCCCGCTACAGACCAGGCTATCCAGGGGCCAGCCTTGGTAGGAACCGCCCAAGGACATTCATCATAGCTCTTACCCTCGGGCATCATTTCTCCGGTGGCTGATTGTATTCCAGATCTGGCCTGACCCATGTTATCGTAGTCGGGCATTCGACTGTGACTCATGGGTCCAAACTGTCCGTAGCCCGTTATGGAAGCGAATATCAGCCTTGGGTTGATCCCCTTCAGCTGTTCATAACCAATACCCCACTCATCCATAGTGCCTGGCCGGTAGGTCTCTATGAGCACATCGGCATGTGCAACTAAACCTTTAAGTATCTCCCTCCCCTCGGGTTTATTAAGGTCGAGGGTTATATGAAATTTATTCCTGCCTTCGGTCAAATAGTTGAGCCCTTCGCCCTTATACAGTATGCCATATGGTGTGCAGGTTCTGAGGAAATCGCCCTCAGGGGGTTCTATTCTTAGAACTTCGGCCCCAAACTCGCCTAGAAGCGAAGAACAGAGGCAGCCGGCGAAGCTCTTGGAGCTCAGATCCAACACAGTTATGTCATCCAAAGCCTCGGGCTTTGTATGAGCAATTCGGGGATCGTCTCTTTCCCTTACCCAGTCTGGCCAACTTTGCTGTTCCATCTTACTCAGATATTCTGGCTGTCTCTCTAATTGCGGCCAGCGAAACAAAGCTCAGTCCCTGGCCATAATTATTCCGGCCTTGCCGTCCCACTCAGGTGGCGGCTGGCAGCCCTGCATATCCGCCCATTTGCCCAGGGCGCCGCACCGATATAACCCCTTAATTTCGTCTTCACTCTTGCCTAGAATGCGCTTCATTATGTATTCATTGTCAAAGCCGACTGCTCTCAAAGACCACTTGACTTTGGGAGTGCTCTTGGACATCATCACAGGAAATTCATATTCGGTAAAAGGACCAACAAAAGGATCGTCGATGTCAGTTATGAAGCCCCGCTCCCGGAAATGAGCATCCTCCACGACATCCTTGTTACTATAGACGCGCGATGCAGCGAATCCATATTTCTCAGCCAGTTCCTCGACCTCATCAGGTTTCTTGGTCCTGACCCAAGCAGCAATGATTTCGAGGAGTGCAGTGGCATTTTTTTCCTTTAGTCGAGTCAGGTGGTCTTTAAATCGGGGGTCCTCAGCCAGCTCCGGCCTGTCCATAGCGGCACACAATCCCTTAAATTCGTTCGGAGCCGGTGCTGCAACGGCCACGAAAGTGTCATCAGCGCAACGGAATGTATCAGCAGGACATATTGATACGTCTCTGTTTCCCGCAGGCATAGCTCCTTTGCCAGTAATTTGCTGGTAAGGCCACACCCACGACATCGCCCGCATGATATTCTCACTTTGCGAGAGTTCTATGTATTGTCCTTTGCCTGTTCTGCTCCGATGATGAAGGGCTGCCAGCACTGCCACTTCCCCCATCAAAGCACCAAAGGTGTCACAGACGTACAACCGACTCTTCAGGGGCGGTTGGCCGGGAAAACTCGACATCCAAGCATAGCCGGAAAGTGCTTGGGCAGCACCATCGTTGGAGGGCCTGTTCTCCTCAGCATATTGCCCCCATTGACCAAAGCCCGTCTTTGCGATATAAATAATACTTGGATTAATTTCCTTGAGCTGCCGGTAACCTACGCCCCATCTTTCCAACACGCCCGGTCTGAAATTGTCCTCTACAACGTCGGATCTGGCTGCCAGTTCCCGGAAGACCTGTTGTCCCTCCTGTTTGTGCAAATCCAAGCCCAGCCAGTATTTGTCGGTATTGCTGTGCATCATGGGCGGGGACTGCCCCCTAAAAAAGTAGCCGAAGGGAGTCATCTGACGCATTGTGTCTCCCCTGGGTGGGAGTTCGCACTTAATAACCTCAGCGCCCAACGCCCCCAGAAAGCCTGGCCCGGCTGGGCCAAGTATGATAGTACAAATCTCGAGCACGCGTATACCCTTTAGAGGGGGTGGTTTGGAATGTTTATTTTCCCTGTAATTTTTCCACGTCTCTTGTGCCATAAATGTCCGCTCTCCTACTTCACCTTCGCTTTGCTTCCTTGCGCAGTAGAACACAAATTACTGGAGCTGAGATTACTGCCTAGAAATGTCTGCGCCTCTACACGGCAGCGCGTTAAATGTTCCAAAATTATAATCTGTATATTTTACCGCCTGGACAGTATTTGTCAATAAGTCGCATTCTGCAGTTTCGTGACATCAGTCAGGACTATTTACTTTCATTTTATAGAAGTTGATTAGTTACTCGAGCTTCCAACCGAGTCTTGAGTATAAAACTGTACCGACAAGGAGAAGTGCGAAAGAAAGAGCTATAGTGAGAGCTATCTGACCAGAAGTTAAAGGATTATACGCAACCATATTTGGTCCGGCCAGTAAGTGTACGATTGATGCTTGTGCTGAGGAAATGGGATAGATTCGAGCAAATGTCTGAAGTGGCACCGGTAGACCCTCGTATGGAACAAATAGGCCTGATATGGCAGATGTTATTACTGCAATACCGACCCCTGTCATGATTGCGCCCTGAAGATTCTTAATCAATGTGCCGATAATGAGTCCCACTCCGGCAGAGGCGCAAATTACCAGAAAGACGAAGCCAACAGCCTGTGGTATCTCGACTCCAGTTCCTGTGAAACGTGCACCGACTGCGATACCAACTACTATAACCAGAGCTGCTGCCAGCAAAGAAAGGGTAATAACAGCAGAGATTCTACCAATGAAATCCTTGTAGGGTTTTATGGGCATAGATATGAGTTTGGAAAGTAAACCGTTCGCTCTATCGCCGGCAATACTGGCGGGAAGGTTGGACATGCCGGCTATCATCAGCGCAAAAACCATCATTGAAATGGCAATAGAACCCTTGATATAGGGAATCACTTGTTGAGGGGCACTACCTGTAAATGAAAAGCTTCCAATAAGTACCCACATTATCGGCCAGGCTATGGTCCAGAACAGCGCCGCCTTCTCCCTGAGCAGCTCCTTGACTGCCTTGGTATAGGCTGCAGATATCTGCCTCAATTATCCATTGCCTCCTGTAAGTTCCTTTCGGTCAGTCTGAAGAAGACGTCTTCGAGGGTGGGCCTCGCCATTTCGATACGCATCACCTTATGCCCGGCTTGGTCAAGGCTCCTTACCACATCTGCCAGTACTCTGTCGCCATTTCTTGAGTAAATCTTGTAGCCAGCCTCAGATTCCGCTACCTTTCCATTGATGCTATAACCCTTTAAAACTGAGAGCACACTATCAGTCTTCACAGCCGTCTCCACGGTTATCACATCCTCGACAGCATGTTTCCTCTTGAGCTCGTCAGGAGTGCCTTCGGCTATCATTTTACCATTGTCTATGAGACCCACTCTTGAGGCTAGCTCGGCGTCACTCCCGATATGAGTAATCAGAATAATACTGGTTTTCCTGTCCATAATCTCTTGAACCATACTGAAAAAGGCTCTTCTGGCAGTAGGGTCGAGACCAGTCGTTGGCTCATCCAAGATAAGGACCTTTATACCAGGGAAAATCGCTGTCGCAACTTCTAACCTTTTCCTCATCCCACCAGAGTACTTGGCAACTCTCTTATCCGCTTCTTCAGAAAGGCCAACGTTTTTTAGCACTTCAGCCACCAGCTGATTTGCCTGACTCCTGGAATATCCCAGGAGATTAGCGAAATACACCAGGTTTTCTCTTCCTGAAAGCTTGGGCGAGGAGAAATTCTCCTGGGGTACATACCCTATGAATTCCTTAGCCTGTGCCGGCTTATTTCCATGGACTTCAACAATGCCGCTATCTTGCGTTTTCACCGCAGCAATTATTGAAGCAAGTGTAGTCTTGCCAGAACCGTTTGGCCCCATCAGAGCATAGAACTCGCCTTCTGGCACATCAAGGTTAACTCCGTCAAGCACACGTCGGTTATCATATGTCTTGACTAGATTCTCTACATGTATCGCAAGCACTTAAAAATGCCTCGATTCTGTAATCGGATTCGGTGGAATATTCATAGAATCTCCACTGACACAGCCGAGAAGTATTATACCCTATGAGTCGACTTATTTATATAGACAGCATTTGACTTGAGAATGTCACCTTCCAAATGCGATGCGTAAGAATGACATTCCAGACGTTTGTTACCCGAATTAACAATTAGTTCAAGGTGCTAAACCCAGCCACGGAGCTTCATGGCTTCTACCACTCGTTCGACAGCCCTTAAGTACGCTGCCTGCGGCATGTTTATCTTGTATTCTCGGCTGGTGTTCAACACGGAATGATAGGCTTTAGTCATCTTCTTGTCCAGCCGTTCGCGAACCTGGGCTTCATCCCAGAATTACAGGTGGAAGTCCTGAACCATCTCAAAGTGGAAAACTGTAGCACCACCGGCGTAGTTGATCCGTTGGCCAACTCGGCGAGAATTTTGGCTTTGATATTTGGAGCATTCCCCTCAGTTATGACGTTTTCTATAGCGCAGGGATAAGTATATCCACGTCCAGTTCAAAGAATCCCTCCTCTGTCTGTGCTATAATGCTATATCAATTATTCATAGGTTCTGAATCTCCGAGAAGCCCCCACATAGCTAACTAGTGAACCGAGGGTGTAATGCTCACCATGTCCATTATAACTCCCCTCTAAAATTTCCATTGCCTCATCCCGGTAAGCGCTCATCAGGTAAGGTATGCCCGTGACCTTAGCACATTCCTCAGTTAATGACATCAGGTCACTACGGCTGATTGCCGGAACACTGAAGCACCTGGCACCAGCCATTAACTGCTGTAGTCCTACTCTTATCTTTTCGCAGTAGCTATATATACCCAGCGCACCAAGTGGAATATTCTTCATCTCGTCAGCGCCGACCAAGTCTTTGACCTCTTCGTAGCAGACAAATATTTCTTCTGGAGTTGAGCCGAACTGACTAACGGTATGGGGTAGCTTACCTTCATTAAGCCACATTGCGATATTTTTACCTACTATACCCGGGATCATCAGCGCCCGCCCCATGCATACCGCTTTGGTAAATGGTGCACCCAGAGCCAATGCTTTAAAGACACCGTCTTCACTACTGAAGCCACCACCAAAGGCGATATCCGGTACTCGCTCGCCTTTTCTGGCTAACCTTTGAGAGAATTCATAGGCTGCAGAATGCAGATACAGACTGGGTATACCCCATTCCTCCATCATGCGCCAGGGACTCATCCCCGTGCCACCGCCAGCACCATCTATGGTCAATAGGTCAACTTCGGCTTGTGACCCCCATCTGATCGCCATTGCCAGCTCACGCAGACTGTATGCGCCCGTCTTCAGGGTGATTCGCTTGAATCCTAGGTTTCGCAATCGTTCAACCTCAGCATAGAAACTCTCTTCATCAATAAAGCCGAGGCGGCTATGCCGCTCAAATTCTTTTAGCGAGCCGGCTTTAAAACTTGCCTGGCTGAGCGGGTGTGACGGGTCAGGAGTGATGATATAGCCTCGCTTCTGAAGTTCCAGAGCGCGCTCAAGGCTGCCAACCTTTATCTCCCCGCCAATGCATTTGGCACCCTGCCCCCATTTCAATTCAATAGTGTCCAGTCCGTGCTTCCGGATTACGTACTCGGCAACGCCCAGCCTAGTATCCTCAACATTCATTTGCACCAAGATTTCGCCATAGCCGTTATGGTATCGACGGTATATTTCAATTCGGCGATCCATGTCCGGCGCAGAAGTGACCTTCCCGTGACTATCGAGTTCAAGCCGGGGGTCAATGCCGCAGACATTTTCGCCGCAGACGAGGGTAATTCCGCTGAGGGCAGCGCCAACAGCAAAATGCTCCCAGTATTTACGAGCAATCTCAGTAGAACCTAGTGCCCCGGTGAATATAGGTAGACGCATCTTAATTTTCCCATCCCAGCCGTATTCAGTCTCCGTGTTCACCACAGGGAAGATAGCTGTATCTGAGTTAGCGATAACATCATATGGTAGCCCCTTGGCTCCAAGTGCGTATCCTTGGATATTGAGATGTGAGTAGTCAACAGGATAGTTCTTGTCTCCCCCCGCAATGATTTCCCCAAAAGGTCCGGGATAAATTAGCTCTCGGCTGCGAAAGGACGCTTTGAAGACCTCACAGTTTCCGGTGCAGCCGTCAATACACCGACTGCAAAGCCCGCTCATTGGCACAACGCTTCTGGAGCGATTGGCCGTTCTGGTGGCATCATTGGCATTTGGTCTCTGTAAGTTCATTTTCTTTCCTCCTACTGTTAATTGGTATTTGCCATTTTGCTTCTATCTAAGAAACAGACTGCATTTCGAGTCTCCGGGTCAGCGATGACTTTGGCTAAAGCGCCACCGGTTGCCATTGCCACGTCAATCACATGTACAATGTTCTCGAGGTTGCTTAGTTCCGGCAGTAAGTCCTTCAGTATATTGGGTGAATGGGAAAAGAACCCAGTATTAAAATCAGTGGCAGCGTCATCGGGATAAACTGGAAGATAAAGTATGTCAGATTCAACCAAATCCTGAAAGAAGTGGGTTCCGTAAGAGACTTCTGGGACATGCCCTACCTCCTCGCGGGCGATCTCTACCAGAACAGCTGTGGCATCGATGTCTGCATAGCCTACATTCACACCAAGCTCAATGTTATTACTACCCCACCGGCCTGGGCCCATTGACATGACCTTGCCTTCCTTGGGACGCAACTCGTCATTCAGCTTGCCAATCACTCGCCCAAGAGACCTCTTGGTATCTATTGTGGCTACCTCGGCATATTTTCTGGGGTCGATGTAGATAATGTACCGAATGTCGCTGACCATCCCGGCATTTATCGCGCGATTAGAGCGGAAAAGTATCTGTTCTCTAGGCAATTCTTCGGGTATGCTGACTTTTGTGCCGGCTAGCGTGGGCACGCGCAATGACCGACATTGCAGCAAGTTGACCCTCACATTACTCTTAACATCGACATAGGCTGTGAATTCAATATCTACCGGCTGTCCCCACGCCTTCTCCAGCTTGACTAACATCTCCCCGATTATGTTGACAATCTTGGTTTGGTTTATCAGACCGTTAAAGGTCAAGACCAGATTTTTGTTAAAGCCACCAGCTGAGGTTGTGAACCAGTCACGCAGGTAACCATCAGCTATCTCAGATGCCAGCAAGTTCAGAGCGGGGTATCTATCCCCCTTAATTACTTCAAAGAAAGGTCTAGTCTCAAAAGTCTTTTGTTCGAGGTTGAGAAGGTCTATCATTCGCTGGGAATACTTGGCTACTTCCATGCCAATCTCTGGCCTGATGTTTGGGTGACTGACCGCGATCATTCTGGGATAATCGCCGCTAACACGGTTAACAGCGCGAGTTCCCAGACCAAACACCAGCCGTATCATCCCCTTTTTTGGGTCGATGCGGTTTGTCCAGGCAAAGAGGTTCCGCGAAAAAGCTACGCCAGCCAGACTGGGGAAAAAGTACTGCTTGTAAGGCATTCCAGAGACACGTTGAACGAGAATTGCCATCTGCTCGTCACCTTCACCAAGACCACGACGGTGGCGATAGGCAAGTGCGTCAGGGTTCAGGGCGCTCGCATAAACCAGTTTGACTGCTCCTAAGAAAGCCTCCAGGCGTTCCTCAGGGCTACCCTGGTTGGCACAGAACTCGCTGCGATACTTACCGGCAAAGGCATCGGTGAAGCCGTCTTCAAGAAGGCTCGATGATCGTACAATTATAGGTGCCTGTCCATAGTAATCAATCATGCCACGGAACTGTTCCATTGTTTCCTCTGGGAACTTGCCTTTCAGAAATCTTTGTTCCAATTTGGCGAACTCATCTCGTGAGAGCTTGCCTGTTTTCGATAGCTCCAGCCTGACCTGGAACAGGTCGTTGTTGACTAAAAAGGTAAAGAATACGTCTGAGCCTATGTAGAAGGAGTCGTGCTCTTCCAAAATCTGTGAAAAGTCAGTGGGGCCCTTATCTGCAAGCAAAACACTCCTTGCCAGCAGCATCCCGGCTGCTTTGCCACCGATTCGTCCTGAACCAATGAGGCGGTCTCTTACACGTAGCAGAGCATCTAAAGTCAGATAACGGTCAGCTAACTGGATTAACTTCTTATGGTTACCAATCATCATTCGGGTTAGAGATTCCTTTAGTGCCAAGGTTTCTTGAGTCAATACTGTAAAATTACCATGTAGCGAACGGTCCCGTCGCAGCTTCCGATAGACAGTATCCCAAGGAGCAATGGACTCAGAGCTAACATTGAGCGGTCGTCTGCTGGCGGTTGTCAGTATTCTAGCCGCATCACCACTACGAGAGACAGGTTCCCAGCCATTACTCGTTATTCGGTGAGGCACAAACATTTGTGGAGAGTAACGATCCCACACTTTTAATGGCTGGATGTAAGTATCATTACCGACGTGGTAAACATCGATGAGTATCTGAGTAGTATTACGTATCTGGGATATGGCGCGGTGTCCGTGCTGCCCGCGTCTGATGGCAAAGTAAGCCACGGCACCCACTTCCAAAACATACGGACATGTCACCTGAAAGAAGTTGGCCAACAACTCATCCGTAGCCCATTCCTCAACCAGCGTTGAAAGGTTATCGAAGACGTAACAAACTCTGCTGCCACGTTCTTCAATTACTCGGTGCACCTCGCCAGTGAAATAGTCGAATCCGACACTTGGGTCGATCTTGATGATCGTCAGCCCAGGTCGCGGCTTCAGAATTGAAATGTGTGGAGCGAAGCGTAAGTAAACACAATCAAAACCATCTCGAATTGCTTGCTCAGCAAACGCTTCTGCAAAGCGTGGATAGTCCTCTAGGCGGTCAACCTGCCAGACCACGTTGTCACCCGGATACATCCCTTGCAGAAGTTCATCAAGTGAGGGAAGACCACTGCCAATTATTTTAGCTTCTACATTTTGTATGCTCATGGGCCCCTCGATCCATAATATATACCATATAATATCGGCATACAGTTGCCGTATGCCTAATCTTATCACGACCTTTTTTTCTTGTCAAGACCTTGTGATTTTACCGAGAGGAAGGCTTTCTTGCGCTCATTTATAAAGTGAATAGAGGTAAATAGAAGGCAGGTTACACTGCACTATAACCTGCCTATACCACAAGACGGAAAATCTAAAGAGCAAATAGGAGTTCTACGATCATACTCCTTTTATGTTAGCTTGTTTAGTTCAAGGTGCTAAACCCAGCCACGGAGCTTCATTGCTTCTACCACTAGTCCAACAGCCCTTACGTACGCCGCCTGCCGCATGTTTATCTTGTATTCTCGGCTGGTATTCAACACGGAGTGATAGGCTGCAGTCATCTTCTTGTCCAGCCGTTCGCGAACCTCGTTTTCATCCCAGAAGTACAGGTAGAAGTCCTGAACCATCTCAAAGTAGGAAACTGTAACACCACCGGCGTTGCACAAGAAGTCGGGTATCACGTGAACCCCATTTCTATATAGAATATCATCGGCTTCTGGCGTAGTTGGTCCGTTGGCTAACTCGGCAACAATTTTGGCTTTGATGTTTGGAGCATTCTTGCCGGTTATAACGTTTTCTATAGCCGCCGGGATAAGTATATCCACGTCTAGTTCCAAGAGTTCTTCCTTGGAGATACATTCCATGCCTGGCAAATTGCACACCGAGGTGGTCTGGGCCTTACACGAATAAGCTGCGTCTGGGTCAACCCCAGTTTTGCAGCATATCCCACCTTGGCTGTCACATACGCCTACTATCTTAGACCCAAAAAGCTCGCTACATAACCGAGCCGCGTAATATCCGGCATTACCATAGCCTTGCACGGCCACAGTAGCTTTGCCCAAGTCAATGCCAAGGGCCTTGGCAGCTTCGCGGATAGTATACATACCACCCCGAGCTGTAGCATCACCTCGTCCGGGAGAACCGCCAATGGCTAGTGGCTTGCCAGTGATAACACCAAATTGTGGCTTTCCCGCAATGGTTGAATACTCGTCCATCATCCAAGCCATAATTTGCGGAGTAGTATAGACGTCAGGGGCAGGCACGTCCTTCTCAGGCCCGATGAACTGAAACACGCTCCGCACATATGCCCGGCTTAGACGTTCCAGTTCAGCTGGAGACATCTCCTTGGGATTGCAGACAACACCACCTTTGGCTCCTCCTAGAGGCAAGTCCAGCAAGGCGCATTTCCATGTCATCCAAGCTGCCAGTGCTCGAACGGTGTCGATTGTTTCATCAGGATGGAATCTAATACCTCCCTTTGTGATACCTCTGGCGTCGTTGTATTGAACTCTAAACCCTTGGAACACTCTGGTGGAGCCATCATCCATCCGTACTGGCAGTGCTACATGGAGTTCTCGCACAGGCATTTTGAGCATTGCAGTTACGTCTGGGGATAAGCCCAAAATTTCGGCACACCTATCTATCTGTTGTTTTACTACATCAAATGCATTAATCTTTTCCAAGTCTTTTTCTCCTCCTAGAGTTGCATCTTAGCAGGAATGATAATCTCCAGCCTTTATCGACCGGCAGAAGACCATCTTACGTGATGGCGAATTGGATTATTAAAGCGAGTCTCTAATCGTTATTCCCTTTCCCTTAAGGTACATCTTCGCCTCGGAGATGGATACTTCTCCGAAATGGAAAATAGAAGCAGCTAAGACTGCCGACGCTTTGCCGATTGTTATAGCTTCATAAAGATGCTCCAACTTTCCTGCTCCGCCGGAGGCAGTGACTGGAATCTTGACAGCTTCAGCTACGGCTTTAGTCATCTCCAAATCATAACCTGCCTTGGTGCCATCGGCGTCTTTGCTGGTGAGTAGAATCTCTCCAGCCCCCAGCTTCTCCACTCTTTTTGCCCACCCCACAACATCTATTCCAGTGGGCTCACTCCCGCTTTTGACGACTACCTCTAAGCGTGGACGACCGCTTCTAGGCAGGGTCTTCCGCCCATCGATGGCAACAACGAGCTTTTCCTTGCCAAATTTTCTCGAGGCCTCTCTTATAAGTTCAGGATTCCTCACAGCCGCGGTATTTACCGAGACCTTGTCCACATCGAGGTCGAACAAGGATTTCATGTCTTCTATGTTTCTAACCCCACCACCTACGGCAAAAGGGATGGTAACCTTTTTTGCCACCTTCTTGACCCACTCCAGCCTTGTTCCCCTGTTCTCCACAGTAGCGGCGATATCAAGGAAGACGAGTTCATCAGCTCCTTCTCGGCAATAAGCCTCCGCTGCCTCTATAGGGTCTCGAGCATCCCTCAGATTCACGAAGTTGATTCCCTTGACTACCCTCCCATCCTTTACATCCAAACAGGGTATGATTCGTACTGCCTCCATTTCACAGATCCCAGAATTTAATCAGGTCTTGATATTCTATTACGGTGCTCATACTATGATTGTCCACTTCGATGCCGGATTCAACAACAGCAGCTACAGGGTTAAGCCCACCTGTGAGTATCATCCCGACCTTGTTTAATTCCACAGGAACCTCACACACAGACTTGCTCACCTCACCCATCATAAGCACTCCACCCAGATTAGCTTCTTTTAATCCGGCAACGACCTTTTCTGCTACGGGTTGGCATATAGCTGGTATCTCCCGAAAATTGGCTAAAATCCTTCCTTCCCCTTCTCTAGCCACTTGACTAACGTTAGTCATCTTACTGGTAATGTATATCTCTGAAGGGTCTAAGGATGAGCCTGAATATTGGATAAGCTCCACAAATCGCAAAGGCTTGTGGTTCTTAATTTGCAAAATACCACCGAATTTGGAGTCCATAGGAATTCCAGCCTTAAGCAAAGCACCATTGACTATAACGCTGCAAACAGTGGCTAGACCTATTTTCCCCTGGGGTATGATTACTGCCCCCAATCTTTCACCTTGATGGGCTACAGCTATAAGCTCACTAACGCAAATCCCGGCCTGAAAAGCCCCCTTCATAACCCCAATCGCCTTCTTAAATTGCCTCACAGGGAAAAAGGAGATATTTACAGGAACCTTGCCTTGATGTTTATCCAGGTCGAAGTCTGTCTGATAGGCCAGAAGCTCAATTCTAGAAGCTACAAAACCAACCTTGTCGCTGACCAGAGCATTTTCTAACTCTTCACGACCTAGCTGTGTAATCAATCTCCCGTCTCTTCCCACACTCTCTGTGAACCCGCGCTCATCCATTAACTTGAGATGATACCTGACAGCTCGTTCACTTAACTCAATGCCATGATCCTTAAGGTGATGGGAAATAACCCTGGCTCCAAGGGGCTCCGGCGAGTCCCTCAGAATTTTCATGATGGCGATTGTCTTTCTTTCTACGTCCTGTGTTTCAAAACCCACGGTAACACTCCGGTATTCTGGGTAATAGGAAACTGTTTTCCACAATACCAGAGCGAAGTCGTGCTTGTCAAGTATAATAAGAGCTTGCTTGGTTCCACCGCTTGGTGTATCATGAGCCTTTCAGGAAATCGACAAGATATGAAGGTGGGGGTTCTCGCTCTACAGGGAACGTTCATAGAGCATATTGGCATGCTGCGGCAATTGGGTGTGGAGGCCCCTCCAATTCGCCTGCCCCGTGAGTTCGATACACTGGATGGGCTTATTATCCCCGGTGGGGAAAGCACTACCATGCTGAGGCTCATGGAGAGTTTTGGGTTGATTCAACCCATAAGGGAAATGGCTCGAGATGGTTTACCTATTTGGGGAACCTGTGCCGGGATGGTCTTGCTTGCCAAGAGTATCTCAAACTATGAAATGGAGACTCTGGGCCTCATGGATATGCAGATCAGGCGCAACGCCTTTGGCAGCCAGATTGATAGCTTTGAGGTAGACTTGGAGATACCGGTTGTAGGCGAAGAGCCATTTCATGCCATTTTCATTCGAGCCCCGATTGTCAAAGAGGCCAAGCCAGGTGTAAAAATTCTGTCCTGTCTGCCCGATAGCACCATCGTCGCCGCCAAGCAAAATCGGTTGCTGGCCTGTGCTTTCCACCCGGAGTTCACCGACGACTTGCGGTTCCATAGCTATTTCTTAAATATGGTCAGCCAAAAATTATCCCACAACTCTGGAGGCGGAATCCTTCAAGGTAGCCAGCTTGGGGCTTGAAGGATGGTGGGCTTCTGAAAGTTGTAGAAAGGTAAGTCTCTTGTTTCGGATCGAGGTTTCAGTAAAGGCCAGTTTCCCCGACCCCGAGGGAGACAGGCTAGAGATGGACATCCGTGACATTGGCATCACGACTGTAAAACAGGCTAGGGTCAGCGATGTATATCTTCTGGAGGGAGAGCTGGATGAGGCTGAAGTGACAAAGATCGGCCAGGAACTACTGGCTGACCCTGTAGTTGAGGACTTTTCTTGGGGTGAAGGGCCCTTATCTCGTATTGAAGGTGGGGATGCCCATGTTATTGAGGTGGCCTACAATCCTGGCGTGACGGATCCCGTGAAGGAGAGCGTCGGCAAGGCAATCCGCGACCTTGGCATAGCTACGGTTACGTCAGTGAAAACAGCCCGTAAATATTCCTTACGGGGCGAACTCTCGGAGGAGACTCTTCAATCTATCTGCGATAAGCTGTTGGTCAATAGCTTGATCCAGCATGTGGTCACGAAGCGGGAGGCGGTTGCTCTCCCCTCCACAACCTACAAATTTGTCTTAACTACTGTAGATTTGCTTAACCTGGACGATGATGGTCTGATGGAGGTGAGCAAGGACAGGCTCTGGTTGAATCTAAGCGAGATGAGGCGTATCAAGGATTACTTCTCAAGACTGGGCCGCAATCCCACCGATGTTGAGCTTGAGACGCTGGCACAAACCTGGTCTGAGCACTGCATCCACAAGACCTTCAAGAGCAGAATCAGGCTAGGTCAGCTTGTTGTCGATAACCTGCTTAGGAGCACCGTGATGAGAGTCACCGAGGAATTAAAAAAGCCCTGGTGCCTTTCGGTTTTTCGGGACAATGCTGGCGTAATAGATTTCGATGGCCGCTATGCCGTCTGTTTTAAGGTAGAAACGCATAATCATCCCTCGGCGGTGGAGCCCTATGGAGGGGCAGCAACGGGAATAGGTGGTGTCATTCGCGATATCTTGGGCACGGGACTGGGGGCCAAGCCCATCCTGGACACTGATGTGTTCTGTTTTGCTCCTCCTGATTTTCCCGATGATAAACTCCCCCGTGGTGTGTTGCATCCCCGTCGTATTTTCAAGGGCGTCCGTGCTGGCGTGGCTGACTATGGGAACCGACTTGGCGTACCCACGCTAAACGGTGCTATCCTTTTTGACGATCGATACATAGGAAACCCCTTGGTCTTCTGCGGGACAGTGGGTCTGTTGCCCGCAAGCATGAGCCAGAGGGGCCAGCAGCAGATTGGAGACTTGGTGGTTTTGGTGGGGGGCAGAACCGGACGTGATGGCATCCATGGCGTCACCTTCGCCTCGGGAGAGCTTACCAAGGAATCGGAGGCTATCTCCGCCAGCTCCGTTCAGATTGGCGACCCCATTACGGAGAAGAAGCTGATAGATGTCCTCCTCAAGGCGCGGGATCGGCAGCTATACCGGCGAATCACCGATTGTGGAGGAGGTGGGCTTTCATCGGCGGTGGGGGAGATGGCTGAGGAAACGGGTGTGCGTGTTTACCTGGAGCGAGTCCCTCTGAAGTATTTGGGGCTCTCCTACACCGAGATATGGATATCTGAATCTCAGGAACGGATGGTGCTGGCTGTGCCACCAAACACAGTCGACCAGTTGATTTCTCTTTTCCAGGGTGAGGGGGTGGAAGCTACCATCATCGGAGAGTTCACCGATACTCGACGGCTTGAGCTTTTCTACGAAGGCAATCTTGTTGGCGACCTCGATATGGAGTTCCTGCATAAAGGGCTGCCTCAACTGGAGAAGGAGGCTGTCTGGGAGTTGCCACAGCATTCAGAGCCGGACTTTCCGCAGCCAACTGACTTGCGTGAAGACCTTTTGCGTATTCTGGCCTCATGGAATGTTTGCAGTAAAGAATGGGTGATACGTCAGTATGACCACGAGGTGCAGGGCGGTAGCGTTTTCAAGCCCCTCACGGGGGTAAACAATGATGGCCCCAGTGACGCCGCAATCGTCAGACCGATACTCGATTCAGATATGGGCATCGTCGTCGCCAACGGCATCAATCCCAAGTATGGGGACATCGATCCCTACTGGATGGCCGCCTCTGCTATAGATGAGGCGTTGCGGCAAGTTGTGGCTGTTGGGGGCAGCCTTCAGAGGGTAGCGTTGCTGGATAACTTCTGTTGGGGCAATCCAGACAAGCCGGACAGACTGGGGGGCCTGGTGCGGGCGGCACAAGCCTGCTACGATGTTGCTCTCGACTACGAGACTCCCTTCATCTCTGGAAAGGATAGTCTCTATAATGAGTTTGAGACCGAAAAAGAGATTATCTGCATTCCACCCACACTGCTCATCTCCGCAGTGGCAGTGATGGATAATGTGGAGAGAGCGGTTACAATGGATTGCAAGCGATATGGCGACCTGGTCTACATCATCGGCACTACGTGGAATGAGCTTGGCGGCTCACAATACTACAGCATTCATGGTTATGTGGGGAATAGGATGCCTAAGGTTGATTCAAAAAAAGGGAAGAGGCTCATGGATACCCTCAGCGCAGTCATGGAGAAGGGCCTGATCAGGGCCTGCCATGACCTGAGTGAAGGGGGCATCGGGGTGGCTGCCGCGGAGATGGCCTTCGCCGGAGGTTTAGGGATGGTAATCCATTTGGGGCAAGTGCCGCTGGGCGAAGCAATGAATCGAGACGATTATGTGCTCTTCTCCGAATCGAATACCAGGTTCCTGGTAGAGGTAGCCCCCGAGGACAGGCAGCAGTTCGAGGGTATGATGGCTGGGGTCGATTTTACTGCCATCGGTCAGGTTACAAGCAAAGAAAGGCTCGAGGCCTACGGTCTTAATGGGGAAATAGTGCTTTCAGCTCTCATTGCTGAACTCAAAGAGGCCTGGCAGAGACCTCTTCGCTGGTAGGACTTGACATGACAATTAAGGTGAAGACGCTGATACTGCGAGCCCCGGGGACAAACTGCGACGTGGAAGCCGCCTTTGCCTTCGAACAAGCCGGGGCACAGGTGGACTTGATCCATGTAGATGAGCTTATCTGTCGGCAGAAGTCTCTCTCCAACTACCAGGTAATGGTCATCCCTGGCGGTTTTACTTATGGGGATGATATCTCGGCCGGGAGAATCCTGGCCAACGAACTAAGACTCAAGCTAGGGGACGAAATTCAAAAGTTTGTTGACGATGGCAGGCTCATTCTGGGAATCTGTAATGGTTTTCAGGTTCTGGTGAAAGCTGGCATGTTACCTAAGTCGAGGGGTGAAAACTCGCAATCGCTAACCCTGGCTGGCAACGATTCTGGCAAGTTTGAATGTCGCTGGGTCTACCTCCGTGCCAATAAAACAAGCCCCTGCATTTTCACACGGGGAATAGACCTTATGTATCTCCCAGTGGCCCACGGAGAAGGCAAGGTGGTAATTGAGCCTGGGGCGCTAGAAGAGCTAAATGTGGCACTTCACTACGCTGACGAGACAGGAGACATTCGGGCCGGCTACCCTCACAATCCCAATGGTTCAGTGAACAATATAGCCGGCATCTGCGATGCTACTGGTCGCATTTTTGCTCTGATGCCACACCCGGAGCGATTCATCCGTTGGACGCAACATCCAAGGTGGACCAGAGAGCCCCAGGGGGATTATGGGGACGGCTTTCGCATTTTTCTGAACGCTGTAGAGTGGGCCAAGAGCATTTGAATAAAAGGTCAGTCTATCCTGCATTAGCATCTGTAGACTACGGAAAATGCTTATTAATGTTTGATATACTATTTGTTGCGGTAAGGAGGCAAATTGCACAACATAAGGGTTGGCATAGCTCAGATTAATTCCACTGTGGGTGACCTTAGTGGTAATACCAAAAAGATAATGCAATCCATTGACCAGGCGAAATCGCTGGGAGTTGACCTGCTCACCTTCCCTGAATTGGCCATAACCGGCTACCCCCCCGAAGATTTGCTGCTTAAACCGCAATTCATTAAGCAAAATAGGGAAAGCCTTAACAAAATAATAGAGCACTGCTCGGATATAGCGGTGGTGGCGGGCTTCGTTGACAGCGATGGCGATATATACAATGCTGCCGCGGTGCTCTATAACAAAAAATTGGTGGGTGTTTACCACAAATTTTATCTGCCGAACTATGGCGTGTTTGACGAAAATAGATATTTCCAGGCAGGGAGGGAATGTCCCGTTTTCATCATTTATGGCATAGGCATAGGCGTAACCATCTGTGAAGATATGTGGTATGAAGCCGGGCCGGCAATTGTACAGGCCTATGCCGGAGCTAAGGTGCTGGTTAATATAAGTGCCTCCCCATATCATGCCGGAAAAGGGCTCTTTAGAGAGAGGATGCTGGCTACCAGAGCATCAGACAGTGTAGCTATTGTCGTCCATAATAATTTGGTTGGAGGGCAAGATGAGCTTGTATTTGACGGCAATAGCTTGATTATCAATGAGAAAGGAGAAGTCGTTGTTCGGGGAAAGCAGTTTGAGGAAGACTTTGTAGTAACTGATTTGGATGTGGAGTCAGTGTTCCGTTCTCAGTTGCATGATCCTCGACGAAGGAAAGAAACGCCATGGGTCAGGGAGAAACTAGAAGGAGCTACCAAGATAGAGGTGTCAAGCGAGTATCCGGCAATTGCCAGGTCTCCTTTGCCGCCAAGACGAATTGAAAGGTTAGACGAACTCGCTGAGATTTACCAGGCCCTTGTCCTCGGTACCAGAGACTATGTGCGTAAAAATAGCTTTGAGAAAGTAGTTATCGGTTTGTCCGGTGGAGTTGATTCAAGCCTGGTAGCTGCCATAGCAACAGATTCTCTTGGGGCTGACAATGTCATAGGCGTTTCCATGCCCTCTCGTTACTCATCACCTGACAGCAAATCAGACGCTGAAGCTTTAGCAAGGAATCTAGGCATAGAGTTCAAGGTAATACCCATTGAGAAAGCGTTTAGCTCCTATTTGGAAACACTTGCGGAGCCTTTCAAGAATACTCAACCGGATGTCACCGAGGAGAACATTCAGGCAAGAATCAGGGGCAATATTCTCTTTGCCCTGTCCAATAAGTTCGGCTGGTTGGTGCTTGCTTGCAGCAATAAAAGCGAGACGGCTACGGGCTATACCACCCTTTATGGGGATATGGCTGGAGGCTTTATTCCCCTGAAAGATGTCCCTAAGACGTTGGTCCTCGAATTAGCCAGATACAAAAATCGCCAGGCCGGGAAAGAGGTGATACCAGTTGCTGTCTTAACCAAAGCACCATCGGCTGAACTAAGACCCAACCAAAAGGATACTGATACCCTGCCACCATATGATACACTGGATCCTATCCTAAAGGCCTATGTGGAGGATGACGTGACAATTGACCAGATTATAGCCATGGGTTTTGACCGTGACATAGTTACAAGGGTAGCTCGCTTAGTGGATAGGAATGAATATAAGCGCCGCCAGGCTGCCCCCGGTATAAAGATAACCCCCAGAGACTTTGGCCGGGATAGGAGATTGCCCATCACCAATAAATTCAAGGAGGAGTAGCTTGAGGAAAATCGGCGGTATTCTGCTAGCAGTGGGCCTGGGCATTTTGATAGGCTGGGGTCTTTATTGGTTCTTCCGCTTAGCTTTCTTAGAGCTGCCCTTGCCAGTTAAGATTGCCATCGCTGCCATAGCCATAGGGCTTATCATACTCCTGGCATCGCTAGGCCGGGAGAGATATCGAGCATCCAAGGAGGAAAAGGAGAAATTCAAGGAGGTGGAAAAATGATTGTGGTTACCATAGAACAGATAGAGGGCAAAAGGATAACAGAAACCCTGGGTTTGGTTAGAGGCAGCACTATCAGAGCCAGGCATATGGGGCATGATATTATGGCTGGCTTGCGCAACATTGTTGGTGGTGAAGTCAAGGATTACACCGTAATGCTGGCACAGGCTCGGGAAGAGGCACTACAGAGGATGATTGAGCAGGCCGAGAAAATGGGTGCTAATGCCATAGTAGGCACCAGGTTTGTAACCTCGATGGTGATATCCGGAGCTGCTGAGATGGTAGCCTATGGAACAGCGGTGAAAGTGGCGTGAGTTTGAGTTGGCTATGATAAACACTCAGGGTAAGGTTAGCTTCCTCATATTGGTGCATATCCACCCTTTCCGTAGCTTGGTTTAACCTATTCCAGAACAGCAATAATCGAGCTATATCTTAGATCTTTTTGCTTAGATTTTAGATGATTCCAATTGCTAATTGGACAGAGATGTGGATTTTATGGTATCATACCTCAGCTTATGATCAGGAAAGGAGGGAGAAAATCTCAGAAGGAGGACATGAGATGTTGTGAGCCAAGCAGGATGAGATTAATCCGGGGCTATCTCTGTGTTTTTCTCTTACGGTGACTGGATCACCCTGTTCATAATGTACTGTTAATTTTTTGTTTACATCCTAATTCTAATTTTCAAGGTTTTTCAAATGACCAAAAATTAATTTTCCCTGCACTCCCCCAAAATAACCCCTCGACTGAATATTCAGTATTCCCAGATTTTGCCCTATACGAGGCAAAAACGTTAACGCGTAGCATGCAGAATGAAAGGAAGGTCATAGTAATATGTTTGTCACTGACGATAGGGTCGATGTCGATATTGAAATCGACAAAAAGCAATTGTGTCACTACATAGGATATAATGATGGTCACAAGCTGTCAGCACGTATTTCTTCTTTAATTGATGACTATGCAGAGCACGCTCATTACTTTATTAACCCGTTATATTCATATATCATCAAGGATGTGGAGTGGGCTCGAGGCTCCATCGCCTTGATTGAAGATTCGATTATCTTCAAAAGCCGGGTTATCGCCCAGTTGTTGGAGGATTGCTACCAGGTTGCAATATTCTTGGTGACAATAGGCAGATACCTGGAGGAGACAACAGCTCAACTAGCCAAAGATGGGCTCATACTCCAGGCGACTGTTTTGGATGCAATAGGGTCAGGCGCTGTGGAGAAGGTGGCGGATTTTGTCCAAGACGGAATAAAGGAGATAGCCGAGGCTCAGGGACTTGTCACCAGCCGGCGCTTTAGTCCCGGCTATTGCGACTGGAATATAGGTCAGCAACGGATGCTCTTCCATGCTCTAACCGGTAATGCGTTAGGGATTCGCTTGACTGGAGAGTGTCTCATGATTCCCCAGAAGTCAATTTCGGGCATTATCGGTATCGGACCCTCAATCGACAGTGTGGAGAACTACAACCCTTGCAAGACCTGCACGAAACAAGATTGTCCAGGAAGAAGGTAAAGTCAAGGATAATGGCTCGCAAAGGACTGGAGGGAGGCAGTTTCAAGGTTTTAACTGAGGAATCTATATTGAAGGTGCACCAGACTGCGATGCAGGTGATTGAAGAGGTGGGCTTTGAAGTGCAGTCAGACATGGCACTGGAGCTTTTCGAGGGAGCTGGAGCCAGAGTAGATTGGGGAAAGCACTTGGTGTGGCTGAAGGAAAGCAAAGTCAAGGAGCTTATTGAAGCGGCACCATCGGAAATTAGACTCTGTGGACAGGATGAAGCACATGATATTATTTTGGGCGGCCGGCGAGTGTATGCTGGAACGGGTGGCACAGCACTTTATGTCTATCAGCCTGATGTTAACCAGAAAAGACTGGCAAGCATGGAAGACCTGCGATGCATCGCCAGATTGGTTGATAAGCTGGATAACATCCACTTTTTTCTGCTGCCGACATATCCCA
>Ga0315541_1000597_pt1 | contig 37892 bp, 32 predicted proteins | sample SalMarSW160190MG_FD_203095 | JGI IMG/M metagenome (GOLD analysis project Ga0315541, IMG submission 203095) | Salt marsh sediment microbial communities from the Plum Island Ecosystem LTER, Massachusetts, United States - Salt Marsh Sediment SW1601-190 ...
CCTATGCGGGGTTCCTCCCGGTGGTGGAGCGGCGGGACGACCTCCCCCACGGGGTCAGCCCCGAGAGCGTCGGCGCCCGGGCCTTCGGCTCCTTCCTCATCACGGTCTTCGACGAGTGGGTCCGCCACGACATCGGCCGCATCATGGTGCAGACCTTCGACGAGGCGGCCCGCCCCGTCCGGGGGCTGGAGCACTCCCTGTGCGTCTTCCGTGAGACGTGCGGCGACGTGCCGATCCTCGAGCACAACGGGGATCTCTACTCCTGCGACCACTTCGTGGACGACGCGCACCGGCTGGGCAACATCGCCCAGACGCCCCTGGGGGCCCTCCTCACGTCCGAGGCCCAGCTCCGCTTCGGCCGGGACAAGCGGGACCGGCTCCCCGGCTACTGCCTGCGGTGCCCGGCCCTCGCCATGTGCAACGGAGGTTGCCCGAAGGACCGGTTCCTCCGGAGCCCCGACGGGGAGGAGGGGCTCAACTACCTGTGCCCCGGCTTCAAGGCGTTCTTCGGCCACGTCCGGCCCATGCTGGAGAGGCTGGTGCCCCTGTGGAAGGCCGGCGCCTCGATCGAGGCGTTGATGCGGACGGCTCGGGGAGGGGGAGGGACCTGAAGGCCCCTCAACCGCTGAGGTGCCTCCTCAGGAACGCCAACGTGCGGCCCCAGGCCAGCTCGGCCGCCTCCTTGTGGTAGCGGTCCGGGTTGGTGTCGTTGTTGAAGGCGTGGTTCGCCCCTTCGTACATGTAGATCTCGTAGAGCTTGCCGTTGGCCTTCAGGGCGGCCTCGTAGTCCGCGATCCCCGCGTTGATACGCGTATCCAGTCCCGCGTAGTGGAGGCACAGCGGCGCGGTGATCTTCGGGACCTCCGCCGCCGGGATCTGGCTCCCGTAGTAGGGCACGATGGCGGCGAGCGAGGTGCCAGCGGCGGCCAGCCGGTTGGCGTACCCTCCGCCCCAGCAGAAGCCCACCGCTCCCACCTTCCCCGTGCACTCGGGGTGCCCCGACAGGAAGGGGACGGCGGTGGCCATGCGTGCGACGGTCTCCCCTGCGTCCAGAGTGCCGATCATGGTGCGGGCCTGGTCCCCGTCGTCGGGCGTCCCCCCCAGGGGATGGAGCATGTCCACGCCCAGGGCCAGGAACCCCTCCCGGGCGACGCGCCGCGTCACGTCCTTCATATGGGCGTTCAACCCCCGGTTCTCGTGGATGACGATGAGGCCGGGGCGCCTCTCTCCTCCCTCCAGCCGCGCGAGGTATCCGCCCATGCGGACGCCGTTGGCGTCCCACTCCTCCTCGGAGATCACGAGCTCCTGGCGGTCCGGGAAGATGGCGTGCCAGCCGGAGTCGTCCCCGAGGAGGGGGAGGACGGCCATGGCCGCCGCCGGCCCTCCCACGAGGCGGGCCAGCCGGTCCAGGAAGTCCCTCCGGCTCATCCCTCCGTCGGTGAATCGCTGGTAGAGGTCGAGGATGGCGGGGGTCATGGGATCCTCCGGTCCGGAGGGACGCAGGAACGATGGCGTGGACCGTCGAGACGCGTCGCGCCTCCATAGAATACCCCCTGGCTCCCCCACAATGAAAGCCGTTACCCCGCGACCGCCTTCCACACCCGGAGGAGATTCCCGCCCATGATCTTCCTCACGTCCTCGTCGCTGTAGCCCCGGGCCTTCAGCCCGGCCGTGATGTTGGGGTAGTCGTGGACGCCGCGGATCCCCACGGGGGAGGGGGTGCGGGGGTACATGTCAGCGCCGAGCCCCACGTGGTCCACCCCCGCCACCGCCACGGCGTGGTCAATGTGATCCAGGAGGTCCTCCAGGGTGGGGAGGTTCTCCAGGGGCCAGTCACGGCCCTGGCTCAGGTGGTCCAGGGCGCTGCGCAGGTCCGGGTCTTCGGGCGGGGGGACCTGCCGGTGCCAGGGGCGGCCCACGGCGACGAGCTCGTTCATGGCCTCCTGGTAGTCGGCACGCAGGTAGTTGAGGACGAAGACGATGGCCACGACGCCGTCGTTCCCGGCCAGGGCCCGGAGCATGTCGTCGCTCAGGTTGCGCCGGTGGGGGTTGACGCCCCGGACCCCGGAGTGGGAGGCGATGACCGGGTCCTCGGTGACTTCCAGGACGTCGAAGAACGTGGAGTCCGACACGTGGGAGACGTCCACGATCATCCCCAGGCGGTTCATCTCCCGCACCACCTCCCGTCCCAGGTCGTTGAGGCCGCCCCAACGCGGCTCGTCGGCGCTTGAGTCGGCCCAGTCGTGGGAGACGTTGTGGGTCAGCGTCATGGACGACACGCCCCTGGCGTGGAACTCCCTGAGCGTCTCCAGGCTGTTCTCGATGGCGTGCCCGCCCTCGATGGCCAGCGGCATGGCGACCTTTCCGGAGGCGACGATGCGCTCCACGTCGGATCCGGTGCGGGCCAGCTCGACCCGGTCCGGGTGGGCGGCGATGGCCTCCAGCATGGCTTCCAGCAGGTCGCGGGCCTGCCGGGAGGCCTGCCCGGGCCGGCCGTAGAGGAAGTTCTGGACGTAGAGCGCCACCGTCTGGACATCCACACCTCCTTCCTCCAGGCGGGGGAGGTCCACGTGCCCGGCGGGGAGGCGCTCCCCGATGTCCAGTCCCTCGTAGAGGACGCGGTACGCCAGGTCGTTGTGGCAGTCCCACACCAGCGCATCCCGGTGGAGGGCGGCCACGGCTTCGGCCTCGGGGGCGGGTCCGCAGCTCACGAGGAGTCCGACAAGAACGAGATGGAAGCCCGCGCCGACGATTCGCGTGCTCATGGAAACCTCCCGATGGGACGGGGCTCTTTCCATCCTATCTCGACAACACCACCGCCAACAGCACGAAGCCCGCCGCCATGGCGAGACGGCGCCAGGGAAGACAAGCTGATCCAGCGCTTCCAGGCCCGAGACCCTGACCCTGTCGATCCAGATGCCGAGCTGGCACCCTCCCCGGAGCAGGAGCATGTTCCCGATGCCGCCAGCCGCCACGAGGGGCTCGAGGCGGATGGAGCCGGCGGACCGGGGCAGGACGACGTCCAGATCCCCGCCTGAGAAAACCCAAAGCGCTATCTCATGTCGAGGATCGCCGCATCGGCGGCCAGTCCGTACGAAAGCTCGGAGAACTCCGGGTTCTTCTTCCGGAGGAGCCTCTGCGCCTGCTTGAAGCTGTACGTCGCCTGCCCGTATCCGAAGAACGCCAATCCAGTGTACGAGCCATCCGACCGGGTCCTCCTCGCCCTCCCGGGCGTCAGCGGCCGAAGGGCATCCCCGGAAATCCACCCCCCATGCCGGGCATCCCGGGCATTCCCGGGATCCCCCTCATCCCACCCATCATCCCCTTCATCTGCTTCATGAACTTCTGCATCTCCTTGAACTGCTTGAGGAGACGGTTGATCTCGGACACCGGCCGCCCGCTCCCCTTGGCGATGCGCACGCGTCGCGAAGCGTTGATGATGTCGGGGTTCTTCCGCTCCGCGGGGGTCATGGAGAGGATGATGGCCTCCACGTGCTTCATGCGCTTGGGGTCCATCTGCGCCGCGGGGACGGCCATCTTGGCGGCGCCGGGGATGAGCTTCAGGAGTTGCTCCAGCGGGCCCATCCTCTGGACCTGGCGCATGGAGGTGAGGAAGTCCTCCAGCGTGAAGCGCCCCGGCCCCAGGGCCTTCTCCGCCATCTTCGCCTGCTCCTCGGCGCTGATGGCGGCCTGCGCACGCTCCACCAGACCGACCACGTCCCCCATCTGCAGGATGCGCCCCGCCAGCCGCTGGGGGTCGGCCGAGTCCAGCGCGTCCACGCCCTCCCCGGTGCCCACGAACTTGATGGGTTTGCCGGTGACGCCGCGGATCGAGAGCGCCGCGCCGCCCCGGGCGTCGCCGTCCATCTTGGTGAGGACGACGCCGGTGAGGCCCAGCGCCTCGTCGAAGCCCTGGGCGATCTTCACCGCCTCCTGCCCGGTCATGGCGTCGGCCACCAGGAGGACCTCCTGGGGCTTCACCGCGTCGCGCACGCGGCGGAGCTCGCTCATGAGCGCCTCGTCGATCTGGAGGCGGCCAGCGGTGTCCACGATGAGGACCTGGTGCTTCCCCGCCCGGGCGGCCTCGCGGGCCGCGGACGCCGTGGCCACCGGGTCGCCGCCGAAGATGCCCGCGTGGACGGGGACGGAGATCTGCCGCCCCAGGGTCTCGAGCTGCTCGATGGCCGCGGGGCGCTGGAGGTCGCACGCGGCCAGGATGGGGGAGCGCCCTTCCCTGGCCAGGCGCTTCGCCAGCTTGGCCGCACTCGTGGTCTTCCCGGAGCCCTGGAGCCCGACCATGAGGATGACGCTGGGCGGGGACGGCGCCCACGCCAGCGTGGGGCGCCCCTCGCCCATGAGCGCGGCCAGCTCGTCGTGGACGATCTTCACGATCTGCTGGCCCGGGGACACGGCCTTGAGCACGGCCTCCCCCAGCGAGCGCTCCTGCACCCGGGTGAGGAAGTCCCGGGTGACCTCGTAGTTGACGTCGGCCTCGAGGAGGACGCGCCGCACCTCCCTCAAGCCCTCCTTGATCATGGGCTCGGTGAGGACGCCCCGCTGCCGGAGCTTGCTCAGGGCGGTGTCGAGCTTTCGGCTCAGCTCGTCGAACATGCGGTCTCCCCGGGGGATGAAGGAGCCGAAAGCTAGACCGGGGTTCCGGAGGGCTCAAGGACGGGCGGTGCTGCCCCTCCGAGGGTCACGCGCACCGGCCGGCCCAGCGGCGCCGCCAGGGTGGTATACGAAATATTTGACTTTATGTAATGTATTTCTTACATTATTCCAGACACCCTTCCTGGAGGAACGATCATGACCGTGGTGCTCTGGGCGATCCTGGCGCTGGTGGTGGGGATGGCGGCCATCGTTGTGAAGTCCCGGTTGGCCATCACCCCCCGGCCGCCCCTCCCCCCGGACGTGGAGCTGCCGGACACACCGCTCCAGCGGATCTCGCGGTGGAGCCTGGCCGTGGGCCTGGTGATGGCGGCAGGAGCCGCCGGCGTCGTGCTCTGGTTCGGCCCCGAGGTCACGGGGGAGGACGACCAGGTGCGGCTGGCCTTCACCCTCCTACTCCTGGCCGTCTTCGTGGTGCTGGGCGGGGCGCACATCCTCCTCAAGCGGGCGGCCGACCGGAACTCGAGCCTGATGGACGAGCGCGACCGTGCGATCCTGGAGCGGGCCCCGGCCATCCAGGGCGCGGGAACGCTCCTGACGCTGGCGGTCTGGGTGATCGGCCTGACGGAGCGGTTCCACGCGGCCGGGTCGGTCCCGCTCTTCTACCTGATGCTGCTCTTCTGGTCCTGCCTGGTCGTCAACCTCCTCGCGCTCCCCGTCGGGATCCTGATGGGCTACCGGAGGTCGTGACATGCCCAAGGCCGAGATCCACAACGAGATCCGCAAGCTGCGCTTCGAACACGGGGAGATGACGCAGCAGGAGCTGGCGGACCACGTGGGGTGCACCCGCCAGACCATCATCCTCCTGGAGCAGGAGCGCTACGTGCCCTCTCTGGCCCTGGCCATGAAGATCGCCCGGGTCTTCGGGACCACCGTGAACCAGGTCTTCGAGCTGGAGGAGGAAGCATGAGGGCGTCCCATGTCCACGTCCGCGCGGTATTGCTCGCGCTCGCCACCGTCGGGCTTTCGGCGGCCGGGCCGGCACGAGCCCAGGAGGTGCAACAGTACATGATGGTGGCCACCCGGGGTGCGGATACCCTGTCGGTGGAGCGGGTGACCAGGTCGGCTGCCGAGCTCAGAGCCGACATCCTCGTCCCGGCGCGGGCTCGCCTCGAGGTCGTGGCCACGCTCGGCGCGGAAGGGTGCGTGACGGCCGCGACGGTGGACGTCTTCCCGTGGGGGTCGGCGGAGGGAGCCACGCCCGTGCAGCACGTGGGGGTCGGCGGAGGGAGCCACGCCCGTGCAGCACGTGGGGGTGCGCCAGGACGGGGACTCGCTCCGAGTGGAGGTCCGCGCCCGCGACGTGGCGCAGCACGCTACCCGTCCGGCGCCGGGCGTGCGCTTCGTCATGGCGGGCGACTCATGGGCCGCCTCCGCGATGGTCGTGGAGTGCGCGCTCGCCCTGGGTGACTCGGCGAGCGTGCGCGTGGCGTCCTTCCCCGGGCTTCGCATCGAGGACATGGTCGTCGTGCGCCGGGACCGGCAGGTCACGGTGTCCGGCAGGGACACCTCGCTCATCACGCTCGGAGAGGACGGGCGAGCGGATCGCATCGAGATCCGCGGTTCGGGGATCGTCGTCCGACGCGCGGCGTTCGCGGCGGCGGCTCCTGCGGCCGCGACGGCGGACTACGCCCCGCCGCCCGGAGCCGGCTACCGGGCCGAGGACGTGTCCATCCCGGTGCGCGAGGGCGTCACGCTGGCAGGCACGCTCACGCTGCCGCCCGACGCGGGCCTCCCCGCCCCCGCCGTGGTGCTCGTCAGCGGCGGCGGCGCGCAGGACCGGGACTGCTACGGCGCGGTGGGCGGCGGCTGGCGCCCCTTCCGGGAGCTGGCCCACGCGCTGACTTCCCGCGGCGTCGCGGTGCTGCGCTTCGACGACCGTGGGGTGGGAGCGTCCACGGGCGACTTCGGCTCCGCCACGGAGCGGGAGGGCCTGGAAGACGTGAAGGCCGTCCTGGCCTTCCTCCGCGGCCGCAGCGACGTCGCCCCGGACCGCATCGCCCTGCTCGGCCACTCCGAGGGCGCCCGCGTCGCGATGTGGGCGGCGGCCGAGGACGGCGCCCTGGCGGGGCTGGTGCTCATGGCCGGCGCCGCCGACCCCCGGGGCGCGGCGCTGGCGCAGGCGCGCTGGCAGGTCGAGCACACCCCCGGAATCCCGCCGTCCGCGCGGGACTCCATCCTGGACCGGGTGGAACGGCAGATGGACAGCCTGGCCGTCGCGGGCAGCCGCGAGGTGTACCGCTGGGACGCTCGCGCTCTCGCGCAGCGCATTCGCGCTCCGGTGGCGGTCCTCCAGGGAGGCTCCGACAAGCAGGTTCCGCCGGAGCAGGCGGACTCGTTGGGGGCGCTCTTCCGTGCGGCGGGGAACGCCGACGTGATCGTGCGCGTGTTCCCGGACGTCAACCACCTGTTCGTGCCGGACCCGTCCGGCGACTTCCTGCGCTATGGCACCCTGCCGACCGGCGGCCTGGAGCGGTCGGTCCTGGAGGCCGTAGGGGTGTGGGTCACCGCCAGGCTCGCGGGCGGACCCGCATCGCCCCCGGGCCGAGAACCGCTTCGCTGATGCGGGCCAGGCTCAGATGCACTCTATGCTACAAAGTACTTGCCGACGCTCCGCCGCTCCCACATCGTTGAAGCGTTCCACCGTTCCACCGAGCACCGACGCCGCCATGCACGAGCTCGCCGAGTTCCTCTTCCCCGCCCCTGCGGAGCGCCGCGTGGGGGCCATCTGGACCTGGTGGGAGCGCCGCCGGCTGGCCTACAACGTCTGGGTGGGAGCCGCGGGCTCCCTCTCCGTGGTCGCGTGCACGGCGCTCGCCCTGATCCCGCCCCGGCCCATGGGGCCCATCCACCTCGAGCTGATGTGGGTGCCCGTCGTGATCTTCGGCGTGCTGGCCAATGTGTTCTACACGGCCGGCGCGATGGTGGAGACGCTTGCGGACAAGCTGTGGGGTCGCCAGCTCCTTCCGGTGGGCCCCTCCCTCTACCGCATGGGCCTCACCTTCTCGGTGGGACTTGCGCTCTTCCCCACGCTCCTCATGATGATCGCCTGGATCCTCCGGGTGCTGGGGATCGTGGGCTGACGTCGGACGTCCGGGAAGCCAAGGAGGGTAGCATGGCGAAGTTCGTGTGGCTGGGCATCGTGTTGCAGCTCGCCATGGTCGTGGTCGGGCACTTCTCCAGCGCCATCCTGAACCTCTCGGGGATCCTGGGCACGGCCATCCCCTTCGCGCTCGGGATCTGGTACGGCGCCACGGTGCCGAAGAGCTACAAGGAGGCGTCCTGGGGCGGCTTCGTCCTCGGGATCGCGGGCGCGTTCGTCGGCGTGCTGGCCGCTATCCTCATGGGCGACCAGACCTGGATGCTCCTCAGCTTCGCCCCCCTCTCCTCCGGCGTCACCGGGATCCTGGGCTCCGCCATCGGGAGGCTGGCCCGCTCGAAGCCGTAGGCGGGCCGGGGCGCCGGCTCGGTCCCTCAGCCCCTCAGCGCGGCCAGGGCGTCCCGGGCGATCACGTCGGCGCTCAGCGCGGCGGCGTCCCACACGGGCGGATCGCTCCCCGGGGCGAAGCGCCGCAGCACGTCCGAGACCAGGCTGCGCCGCACGACGAGGAGGAGCGGCGTGCGGGACCCGTGGAGGGCGTCCAGCGCAGGGCCCCATCCGTCGCCGCCGAGCTCCCAGGGCCCGATCTCGTCCACCACCAGGACGTCGGGGGACGGGGACTGGGCCGGCGAGAGCGCCGCCCTCCCCGCGGCCAGCGCCTCGGGGTTCAGCCGGAAGGATCCCATCGCGGGCCAGGTGCTGAGCGGGTCGCGGGTGGCCATGGGGATCCGCCGCCCCGAGGCGAGATCCACCAGGTCGAAGGACCACCGCCTCCCGTCCCGGATCTCACCCGGGGTGAGGACGCCGCCCACGCGGAGCCCCTCGCGCCGGAGCGTGTCCACGACCACGCTGGCCGCTGTGGTCTTCCCCTCACCCCTGCCCGCGGTGATGACGCCGAGGACCCGCGGAGACGCGCGGAGCGCGGCGAGCCACTCGTCGGCGCGGGAGAGCAGGCCCCCGAGGGTCGCGGAAGGGTTGCGCAGGAGCTCCCGTCCCCCGGGCAGCGCCGCCACCACCTCCGGGAGGGTGGAGAAGGCCGCCTGGAGAGCCAGGTGCAGGCTCCCTCCCCCCACCCGCTCGAGCGCCTTGCGCAGGAGGGGGTGGGCCAGCTCCACGCTCAGCGCCGCGAAGCACAGGGTCACGAACACGGCGTTCAGCCCCATCCCGGCGCCCGGGGCCAGCCCCTGGAGCCATCCACCCCCGTCCCGACCCCCCAGCGCCGACACCACGACCCCCGCCAGCATGGTCAGGACCAGAAGAGCGATCCAGAAGCCGGGCCGCCCGAGCCGTCGCAGCACGTTGCGGTAGCGGGTGGCGCCCAGGGCCAGCGCCCCGGCCACCGGTATCATCCTCCACGCCAGCGGCATCTTCGCCAGCCAGAGCAGGCCCGTGGGGAGCGCCGCCGCCCACAGTACGAGGTACGGCAGCGAGGGGCGCAGCCCTCCTCCCGTGGCGAAGCCGGGGCGGGACAGGGGCCTGGGCGTGCCGCCGCCGTCGGCGCCGCTCCTCGGCGACCCCGCTGCCGCCGCCCGGGCGCCGAGACGCACCCCGAGCACCGCCGCCCCCGCCCCCACGGCGACGTTCAGCAGTGCCAGCGCCGCCAGCGGCCCCCAGGGGCCCAGGGGGATGGGCCCGACCTGGCGTTCGGCGAGGGCGACCATGTCGGCGTAGAGGCGCACCAGGTCGGGGCCGTAGGTGAGGGTCAGGGTCACGAGCCGGTGCGCCAGCGTCCAGGACATGGCGAGGGCCCCGCCCAGGACGTATCCCCCGACGCTCCCCCGGAGGACGCGCACGGCCACTTCCATGAGGAGCCCCTCCATGGCGATGGCCACCATGGGCCCGAGGAGGACGGCGCTCGGGGAGAGGGACTTCATGAGCGCCGCGATGAGGCCGGCGCGCACGAGGAGGCCGGGCTCGGGCCAGCGGCGGTGCCCGGCCACGAGGAGCGCCACGGCGATCCCCGTGAGGACGTGTCCCGCCAGCGGGAAGCGGGCGTTGTGCAGGAAGCTCCCGAGGACGATCTCGGACGCCGCCCACAGGCTCCCCAGGACCGCCGCCCTCTGCCAGAGCGGGTCCAGACGGCTCATGGACGCCTCCGGTACGGCGTCACTCGGACACTGGATTCGAGCCCAGGTACCGCTCCAGCCACCCGAGCATCTCCTCCCACCACACGAAGGCGTTCTGGGGCTTCAGCACCCAGTGCCCCTCGTCGGGGAAGTAGAGAAGCCGGGCCGGCACGCCCCGGCGTCGCAGGGTGGTGAAGGTGGCCAGCCCCTGCTCCAGCGGCACCCGGTAGTCCAACCCGCCGTGGACGACCAGGGTCGGCGTGGTCATACGCGCCGCGTGGTTCGCCGGATTCCAGCGGTCGAAGCCCTCGGGGTTGGACCAGGGCTGGCCGCCGAACTCCCACTCGGGGAACCAGAGCTCCTCGGTGGCGCCGTACATGCTCCGGATGTCGAAGAGCCCGTCGTGGTTGATGAGGGCGCGGAAGCGGTCGGTGTGGCCGTTGACCCAGTTGATCATGTACCCGCCGTACGAGGCGCCGGCGGCGGCCACGCGGGTCCCGTCCATGAAGGGGTAGGTAGCCAACGCATGGTCCAGCGCGTTCATGAGGTCGGTATAGACCTTCCCACCCCAGTCCCCGGAGATCTCGTCGGTGAAGCGCTGGCCGTAGCCCGTGCTCCCCCGCGGGTTCACCGCCACCACCACGTATCCCGGCGCTGCGAACATGTTCGGGTTCCAGCGGTAGCTCCACGAGTCGGTCCAGGCACCCTGCGGCCCGCCGTGGATGAGGAAGACCACCGGATACTCAAGGGATGCGTCGAAGTGCGGCGGCTTCACGACGAAGCCCTGCACCGGCGTGCCCCCTGCTCCCTCGGCCCAGAAGGGCTCCGCGGGCTGCAGCGCGAGGCGCGCGAGCATCTCCCGGTTCTGGTCCGTGAGGCGGCGCCGCACGGAGCCGTCGGCCCCGAGCGCGAAGAGGTCCACCGGGCGATCGTTGGCCTGGCGGGCCACCACCAGCGTGCCGCCGTCCGCCGAGGCCGCGAGGCCGCCGTCGTAGCTTCCCTGCGTGACCTTCCGCGGAGCACCTCCCGCCACCTCCACGCGGTAGACGGCGTGGAAGAGCTGGTCCTGGGCCTGGAACCACAGGGACCGGGAGTCGGCGCTCCAGGTGAAGAAGTCCACGCTGGCGTCCAGGTCGGCGGTGAGGCTGCGCGTCTGGTGCGTGCTCCGGTCGTACAGGACGAGCTGGGCCCGGTCCGCCTCGAAGCCCGGGCGCGACATGGCCAGGTACGCGATCCAGCGTCCGTCCGGGGAGTACCGGGGTGCCGCGTCGTTGGCGTCGCTGGTGGTGAGGAGGCGGGGTTCGCCGCCGGCGGCGCTCACGAGCCAGACGTCGTTGCCCGTGCCCACCATCGCCGGCACGTCGGTGTTGCGCACGAACGCGACCTCTTCGCCGTCGGGGCTGATGGCGTAGTCCTGGAATCCACCCAGGGCGAGGGGCGGCGTGTCGTGCGGGCCGGGGGTCACGTCGACGATCTCCCCGGAGGCCACGTCGAGAACGAACACGTGGCTCCGCAGCCCGTCCTCCCACTCGTCCCAGTGCCGGTACTGGAGGTCGTCGAACACCTTCGCTTCCGACTTCCTGGCGGCGATCTCCTTCAGCCGCTCCGCCGTGGCGTCACCCTCGGGCTGCACCGAGCTGGCGAAGAGGATCCGCCGGCCGTCCCGTGACCAGACCGGTCCCGTGGCGCCGCCCTCCACGGCGGTGAGGGCCCGGGCCTCGCCGCCGTCCACCGGGATCACCCACACCTGGGGGCCGCTGCCGCCCCGCGTGGACACGAAGCCGATGCGCTTCCCGTCGGGGGACCATGCCGGCGCGCTGTTCGACCCCTGGTCGGAGGTGATGAACGGGCGAGGCTCGCCGCCCGCCACCCCAACGCTCCAGATCTCCGTGCGGGAGCGCAACGCATCCAGGTCGTACGTCGTCACCGTGTAGAGCACGGTGGCGCCGTCGGGGCTCAGCACCGGGTTCCCCACCCGGGCCAGGGACCAGAGATCCACGGCCGTCATGGGATCCTGGGCCGACAGCCCGAGAGGGAGGAGGGAGAGGAGGGCGAGGAGCGCCGGGAGGAGGCGCCTGGGGCTCGGGAAGACGCGCATGGGAGGGCACCGAAAGGCCGGAGGGAAGCTGAGACCCACGAAGATCGCACGGACGCTAGGCAGAGCCCCCCGGCGGGGCAACAGGCGAAGGCGCTTGAACCTCTCGCCGCATGAAGGGTAATTTGGGCGCCCCCCCACGGGCATGGCAGCCCCCAACCCCGCTCGAGTCGGATCCTGGTGCAAGAAGGCGGCGACCCTCCCAGTAGCTCCCGCGGCAGCGGGCGGACGGTGTGACCATGTCCGCCTTGTCGGTCATCGCCTTCCTCATCCTGGTCAACGCGCTCTACGTGGCGGCCGAGTTCGGCGCGGTGAGCGTGCGCCACGGCCAGGTCCGCGTCCTGGCGCAGCGCGGCAGCATTCTGGCGGGCCGGCTCCTCCCCACGCTGGAGGACCCTCCCCGCCTGGACAGCTACATCGCCACCTGCCAGATCGGCATCACCCTGTCGTCCCTGGTCCTGGGCGCGTTCGGGCAGGCGACCGTCGCCCTCGACCTGGCCGGCGTGCTCCAGGACCGGGCGGGGATGCAGAGCGTGACGGCCCACTCCGCGGCGGCGCTGGCGGTGCTGGTCCTGCTCACCGTGGCCCAGGTGCTCTTCGGAGAGCTCCTCCCCAAGTCGCTGGCGCTCCAGTTCCCCATCCGCGTGGCGCTGCTGACCTACCTCCCCACCCACTGGTCGAAGACCTTCTTCAGGCCGTTCCTCTCCGTTCTCAACGGGAGCGGGTGGTTCATCCTGAGGCGCATGGGGCTCCAGAAGGGTGCCAGCCACCGCCACGTCCACTCTCCCGAGGAGATCGAGATGCTCATCATGGAGAGCAGCGACGGGGGGCTGCTGGAGCCCGACGAGCAGCAGCGCCTCCGGCAGGCGCTCCGCCTCGGGCGGCGCACGGCGCGCCAGCTCATGGTGCCGCGCCGGCGCGTCCAGGCCGTGGACCGGAGCGTGCCCCTTGCACAGTTGGTGGACCTGGTCGCCGCCAGCCCGTACACGCGGCTCCCGGTCTACCAGGGAACGGTGGACAACGTGGTGGGCCTCCTCCACACCAAGGACGTGGCCACCCACTATGCGCAGCACGGGCGCGTGGATTCCCTCGCGCCTCTGCTCCGCCCCATCCTCCGGGTGCCGGCCACCATCACCGGCGACCGGGTCCTCGCGCTGCTCCGCGAGCACCGCGCGCGCCTTGCCGTCGTCATCGACGAGTACGGCGGGATGGAGGGGATCGTCACCTTCGAGGACGTCCTCTCCGAGCTGGTGGGCGAGGTCGCCGACGAGTTCAAGGGCGAGGACCCCGAGCCGGAGCGCCTCCCCGACGGCCGCGTCCGGCTCCCCGGGGAGCTCCACCTGGACGAGGCGGAGGCCTGGACCGGCGTCTCGTGGGACGGCTACGAGGCCGTGACCGTGGGCGGCCGCGTCGCCGCGGAGCTGGGACGAATCCCCGAGGGCGGCGAGCGCCTCGTCGTCAACGGAGTGCCGGTGGAGGTGGAGCGCATGGAGGGGCAGACGGTGGTGACGGTCCTGGTGACGCCCCCGAAGACCGGCCCCGGGGAGGAGACGTAGCCGTGGCCGTGCTCGTCCCCTTCCTCGTGTGCGCGGGGCTCATCCTCCTCAACGGGATGTTCGTGGCCGCCGAGTTCGCCATCATCGGTGCTCCGCGCGCGGCCATCGAGCGGCGTGCCGCCCAGGGTCACGCCACCGCCCGCATCGTGCAGGGGATCCTCCACGATCCCCGCCGCCAGGACCGCTACATCGCCACCGCCCAGCTCGGCATCACGTTCGCGAGCCTGGGGCTCGGCATGTACGGCGAGCACACGCTGGCCGAGTGGCTGGCGGTCCAGTTCGAGCTCCTCGGGGTGAGCGGCACCGCCGGCTGGATCACCTCCCACGCCCTCGCCTCCGTCACCGCCGTGGCCGTCTTCACCTACTTCCACATCGTGGTGGGCGAGATGGTGCCCAAGGCGCTCGCGCTCATGCACGCCGAGGGCACGGTCCTGGCCGTGACCCGGCCCATGCTCGCGTTGAAGACCCTGATGTTCCCCCTGGTCGTCGGGCTCAACGGCGCAGGCAACGCCGTCCTGGCGCTCATGGGGATCCGCCGGGAGTGGGGCACGAGCCAGTACCACACGGCCGAGGAGTTGGAGTACATCGTCCGCGAGAGCCAGGAGGGCGGGCTGCTCCGGGCGGAGGCCGGGCGTGTGCTCCACGAGCTGTTCGCCTTCGGCGATCTGCAGGCCGGCGACGCCATGGTGCCCCGCGTCCACGTGAACGGGATCCCCGTCGGGGCCGGGCCCGCCGAGCTGCGCGCGATCCTGCTGACCTCGCCCCACACGCGCTATCCCGTCTACGGCGGGGACCTGGACCACATCGAGGGCGTGGTCCACATCAAGGATCTGCTGCGCCTGCTCCGGGAGGAACGTCCCCTCGGGAAGCAGGACATCCGGCCCACGGCCCATCTCCCGGAGACCATCGAGCTCGACGGCGTGCTCGAGGCCATGCGCGAGACGCGCACCCAGCTCGTCGTGGTCCTGGACGAGCACGGCGGCACGGCGGGGATCCTCACCATCGAGGACCTGGGGGTGGAGGCCATGGGCGAGGTGGAGGAAGGGTCCCACGAGATCCCGGAAATCGTGCGGGAAGCCGACGGTGGTGCCTACGTGTTCGGCATCGTCCGCCTCGACGAGGTGGGGGAGCTGTACGGCCTCGAGCTCGAGCACGAGGACGTGGACACGGTGAGCGGCCTGGTGCTGGCGTTGCTGGAGCGTCCGCCCGCAGTCGGCGACGTGGTGTCGTGGCAGGGGCTGCGCTTCCAGGTGACCCAGGTGGAAGGGTACGGCGTGGAGCGGTGCCTGGTGTCCCCGGAGCCCCCGGGGGCTACGGAGCGACACCAGGCGTAGGAGCCGCTCAGCGCCTCCCGCCGATACCGCTCCCCCGCGACCGCTCCTTCACCGCCTGCATCCAGCGCAGGATGACGTTGTCCGGCTCCTCCGGGGTCAGGAGCTCCTTGAGCGCGGGCAGTGCCTCCAGCGTCCGCTCGCGCCCCGCCTGGATGACCTCCTCCCGCCTGCCGTCGCGGAACGCGCTGAAGCGCTCCAGATCGGGATCGATGAGGAGATCGGCCTCGGCCAGGATCTCGAAGCGCATCTGGCTGTGCGTCGCGATGTCCCAGGCGTTGGCCATGACCTGGGTCCAGCTCTGCACGTCCGGATAGGGGAGCCCGCACCCCAGACTGACCGCCACGACGAAGGGAGCCCCCATTTCCCGCACAGCGCCCGCCGGCACGTTCTCCGTGAGGGCGCCGTCCACGAGGAGACGCCCACCTATCTCCACCGGAACATAGAGCCCCGGGACGCAGCAGCTTGCGCGTACGGCCCGGGCCACCGGTCCCCGGTCAAGGAGTATCCGGTTCCCCGAATTGATGTCGGTGGCCACCACCGCCAGCGGGATGAGGGCGTCCTCCAGGCGCACGTCGCCCAGGAGCCGAAGGAGCAGCTCCTCCAGCCCTTGGTTGGTCGACAGCCCGAGCTTGCGGGGACGGCCCTTGGTCACGGAGCCCCAACCCAGCTCCTCCAGCGCCTCCGCGGTCTCGTCTGCGGAGTGGCCGAACGCGGCGAAGGCGGCTGCGATGGACCCGACGCTGGTCCCCGCGATCCAGCCGGGGCGGAGTCCGGCCTCCTCGAGGACATCCATCACGCCCAGGTGGGCGAACCCCCGGAGGAAGCCTCCTCCGAGGGCCAGCCCGAACTCGGACCGAGCGTCCACCGAATCCCCTACCGGCCGGCCCGGCCCGCCGCCGCGGGCGTGTCAGCCTCGAGGGTCTCCAGCACCTGGCGCCACCGGAACTTCTCGCCCTTCCCGAGCACGTAGTAGTCCATCCACGCCATCTCGGCCACCGACTTCACCAGCCGGTTCCGGGGGTCGGGGATGCCGTGGCTCCGCCCGGGGTACATGAACAGCTCGGTGTCCACGCCCAGCTTTTTCAGCGCCATGTGCAGCTCCACCGACTGGGGGCTGGGCACGCGTGGATCGCCCTCCACCACGTGGATCATGGTGGGGGTCTTGGCGTTCTTGGCGTACTTCAGGGGTGATTGGTTGAAGTACCGGTCGAAGTTGTCGTGGTATAGAAAGCCGTTGCCCAGGTAAAACTGGCGGTTACGCTGCACGTCGCTCTGGGCGTACATGCTGATCCAGTTCATGGTGCCCGCGCCGGAGCTGATGGCCTTGAACCGGTTGGTGTGGGTCAGGATCCAGTTGGACCAGTGCCCGCCGGCGCTCCACCCCAGGGCGCCCATGCGGTCCCCGTCCACGATGCCCTGGGCGATGAGGTGATCCACCCCGGTCATGATGTCCTGGAAGCCCTTGGTGAAGTAGTCGCCCACGATGGCGGTGCGGTGGGCGTTCCCGTATCCGGTGGAGCCGCGGTAGTTGGGCATGAGCACCGCCCACCCGGCTCCGGCGTACACCTGGGAACCGTACCCGCCGTTGAAGGTGAGCCTGTCCGCCGAGGCGGGGCCACCGTGGATGGCCACGATGAGGGGGTACCGCTGCCCCTCCTGGTAGCCCACGGGGTGGACGAGCACGCCCCCTACCTTCTTGCCGTCACGGGACGTCCATTCCACCTCCACCGTCTCGCCCAGGGCGATCTCCCTCACCTCGGGGACGGCGTCCACGAGCTGGATCCAGGAATCCCGGTCGGCCACCCGGTCCAGGCTCCCCACGGTGAACACCGTGGGCGGAGTCCTGGGGTCGGCATAATCGATGAGGATGGCGCCGCTCTCGTCGTCGCGCCCCACGCGCACCGAGGCCCGCTCCTGGGTCACCTGCCGGACCTGGTTGGTGGCGATATCCAGGGCGAAGAGCTGGCTGGTGACCTTGATCCCCTGGTTGAAGTAGATGGTGCTGCCGTCCTCGGACCAGAAGCCCACGCTCACGCTGCCGTCGAACGCCCCCCCCAGCTTGCGGAAGGGCTGGCCCCTGGCGCCCACCTCCCGCAGGTAGACCCGGCTCTCGGTCATGCCGTAGCGCACCAGGTCGTCGGGGGCCGAGAACGCGAGCCACCGCGAGTCGGGAGAGAACGACCCGGGACCTTCACCGACCTCCTCGTTGTTCGTCAGGCGCTCGGTGCTCCCGGTGGCCACCTCCAGGAGGTAGAGGTCGGCGTACAGGCGCTCCTCGGTGATGTTGCGCTCGTACCGCTCGGACGAGGAGCCGGTAAAGCCGATCCATTTCCCGTCCGGCGAGATCTCGAAGCCCGACACCGAGTAGGAGGGGTCGGACGCCAGCTTGGTCTCGGCCTTGCTGTCGGAGTCCACCGCCCACAGGCTGGCCAACGGCGTCACGGCGTTCTTGATGTCCACCGTGAACTTCTTGTCCCGGCGGGTCTTCTCGTCGCTGAAGACGGTGTCGTCTCGGGTGAAGTAGATGCGCCGGCTGTCCGGCGCCCACTCCCAGGTGCCGACGCCGGCCTCCCCCTTGGTGAGCTGCTCGGCCTCGGCGCCGGGGATCCCGGCCACGCTCAGGCGCCAGAGCTGCTCCTCGCCCGACTTCCCGGCGCGGAAGGCGAGCCACTCGCCGTCGGGGCTGAAACGGAAGTCGGACACACCGTCCTTGGCATCGGTGATCTTGCGTGCCTCGCCGCCGTCCGGACGCATCATGTACAGCTGGTTCTGGCGCGCGTTGGCCGCCGCGTCCCGATCCGACGAGAAGACGAACCAGGTACCGCCGGGAGCCCAGGCCGGGGCCTGCTCGTTCTTCTTCTCGGTGAACGTCATCTGCCGGCTCGAGGAGACGCCCCGGGTCATGGAGACCAGGTGGATGTCGGAGTACGACTGGGCGTCCTCCCAGTCCGGCTTGGTGATGGTGTAGAGCATCCACTGGCGGTCGGGGCTCGGCGCCCAAGAGCCCGCCCGGGAGAACGTCTGGACGTCCATCCAGGTCATGGGCCGCTGGGTCTGCGCGGCCAAGGTGGTCGTCAGGATCGCCAGGGCGAGGAGCGCGGTGGCTCCGCGTCGGACGGTGTTCATAGGTCCTCGAAGAGATGGGTTGAGCTGGTTGAGGGTCGGGCCGTGGGGAGACACGCACCCCCAGGCACGCATCGGCCCCGCCCGGGGAGAGATAGCGCCTCCGCCCGGTTCGCGCAGGGGGTGACGGCCCACTTCCGCCACCAGGGTGCAAGGACGCTTGCCAGGGACGCCCCGGACCGGCCAGGATCATCCCATGGAGAACCTCCTGGAGTCGCTCAGGACGCCCACCCACCGTCTCATCGACCCCGTGGTGCGGTGGATGGTGCGGCACCGGATCCACCCCAACGCAGTGACCACCCTGGGGTTCCTCTCCGTCGTCGCAGCGGGCGTGCTCTACCATCTGGACCACGTCCGGTGGGCCGGCGTCCTGGTTCTCTTCGGCGGCGTGTGGGACATCTTCGACGGGCAACTGGCCAGGGTGAGTGGCATGGCGTCGAAGTTCGGCGCCTTCTACGACTCCACCCTGGACCGCATCGGCGAGATCGCCGTCTTCCTCGGGTTGCTCTCCCTGTACAACCGCTACGGGGGCGAGCTGGGCGACATCTGGATGGTGTACGCCCTCTTCCTGGCCATGGGCGGGTCCCTGATGGTGAGCTACACCCGGGCCCGCGCGGAAGGGCTCGGGCTGGACTGCAGGGTGGGTTTCATGCAGCGACCCGCCCGCGTGCTCCTCCTGGGGTTCGGCTCGGTTTCGTTCGGGCTCATGTTGGGCGGGCTGGCGCTGAACACCGTCATCGTGCTGGTGGCGTTCTTCACCAACGTGACGGCCGTGCAGCGGATCCTCTGGGTCCAGCGCCACGCTTCGGGCGTCCCCCTGGACGACCCGTCGCTCCGCGGGCAGTAGCGGGGCGCGTGGGCAACGATGCGTGGCGCCGTCGCCGGCAGCGTTACGCCACCTCGATGATCTGGCTCCGCTTGCTCCCGACCGACACCCAGCGCACCGGAGCCTCGGTGAGCTCCTCGAGCCGGTCCAGGTAGCGTCGGGCGCCGGACGGGAGATCCTCCAGGCAACGGGCGTCGCCCGTGGGGGCCTGCCACCCCGGGAGCGTCTCGTAGACCGGCTCCACCTTCCCCAGCGACCAGGTGTCGGCAGGGAAATCCTCCACCACGCTCCCGTCGGGCATGCGGTAGGCGGTGGCCACCTTCACCTCCGGGAGCGTGTCCAGCACGTCCAGCTTGGTCACCGCGACCTGGGTGAGCCCGTTCACCTGGGCGGAGAAGCGGGCGAGCACGGCGTCGAACCACCCGCACCGGCGGGGGCGTCCCGTGGTGGCGCCGAACTCGCCGCCGAGCCGGCGCACGTGCTCGTCCATGGCCGCGTCGAACCCGGTGGGGAGCGGTCCCTCCCCCACGCGCGTGGTGTACGCCTTCACCACACCCACCACCACGTGGATGGATGTCGGGCCGATCCCCGTCCCCGTGGCCGCCCCGGCGGCGGTGGTGTTGGACGACGTCACGAACGGATAGGTGCCCTGGTCCAGGTCCAGGGCGGTTCCCTGGGCTCCCTCCAGGAGGACCTGCTTTCCCGACTTCAGCGCCCGGGAGATCTCCGGGCCCGTGTCCGTGGCCAGGGCGAGGAGCCGATGGCGGAGCGCCAGCGCTGCTTCCATCTGGCGGTGGAGCTCGTCGCCGGCGCCGTGCCCCAGCGCGTCGAGGCGGGCGCACACTCGCTCCATTCCCGACTTCACCCGCTCGTCGAGGCGGCCCGCGTCGGCGAAGTCCACCACGCGGATCCCGCGGCGCCCGACCTTGTCCTCGTAGGCTGGGCCGATCCCGCGCCCCGTGGTCCCGATCTTCTGCGCCGAGGCCGACTCGGACGCCTTGTCCAGGAAACGGTGATAGGGGAGGAGGACGTGGGCACGGCGGCTCACCCCCACCCTGCCCTCCAGGGGGATCTTCCTTTCCGCCAGCGCGTCGTACTCCTGGAAGAACTGCTCCACGTCCACGACCACCCCGTTACCGAGGAGGCAGCGCTTGCCCTCGTGGAGGATCCCCGAGGGGATCTGGTGGAGGATGAACTCCTCCTCCCCCACCTGCACCGTGTGGCCGGCGTTGGCGCCGCCCTGATAGCGGGCGACGATGTCCGCGCCCTCGGCCAGGACGTCCACGATCTTCCCCTTGCCCTCGTCGCCCCACTGGCACCCGACGACGACGGTGCACCTGCCGGTTCCGGACATATGCGTTGGTCCCAGGAAAAAGGCCCATCCCCATGGCGGGGGATGGGCCTCGCTGGCCGCTGTATCCTTTGGGAAAAGCTAGGCGCGGCAGTCGGGAGCGTCAACGCGCGGCAGGCCGGACGCGGCCGGCCGCCCCCGCTATGCCACCGCGGTCTTCAGCATCCCCCCGGCCTCGAGCATGCCCCGGATCTCGTCCCGCCTGGCCTGGGGCACCGGGAGGAGGGGGGGCCGCGGGTCTCCGCCGCGGAGGCCCACCATGTCCATGGCGACCTTGATCCCAGGGACGCCCGTGCCGCCCACGACCCCCGTGTGCAGGGGCGTCATGCGCTCCTGGAGGCGCGCGGCGTCGGCTTTGCGGCCTTCGTAGAACGCCACCGAGATCTCGGCGCACTCCGCCGCCGCGAAGAGCCCGACGGCCACGATGCCGCCCACGGCACCCAACTCCAGCCCCCCGAGGAGGACCGAGCCGGCCCCGGCGACCACCTGGAACCCTGCGGGGCAGGCCTGCACCAACTCGCCCAGCTTCGCCAGGTCTCCGCGAGAGTCCTTCAACCCGGCGATGTTGGGATGGGCGGCGAGCTCGGCCACGACGGCGGTGGGGAACTCCAGCGTGGACAGGCGGAGGGGCACCTGGTAGATGATGACCGGTACCGGCGATGCGTCGGCCACGGCCCGATAGTGCCGGAGCAGCGCTTCCGGAGTCATGCCGGCCTTGTAGTAGGCCGGCGGCTTGACCAACACCGCGTCGGCGCCGGCGTCGGCGGCCTTCTTCGTCTTCTTGATGGTGGCCCGGGTCGACTCGGCACCCGTGCCCATGAGGATGACGCGACCGGCAGGAATTTCCTCCCGTGTCGCCTGCAGAAGGGCCGTGCTCTCCACGTCGTCGAGGTACACGGCCTCGCCGGTGGAGCCCGCCACCAGCACGCCCCGGATGGGATGGGTGAACCAGGCGCGCAGGTTGGCGCGGAACCCCTCCATGTCCACGTCGCCGGTGACGGGATCGAAGGGTGTGGTGATGGGGAGGAACGTGCCCTTCAGGTCGATCGTCATAGGTCTATCGGCCTCCGCCGAAGAGTTGGCTCATTTCGTCCTGCATGTTGGATCGGTCGCCCTTCGCGGCCTTGGGATCGTTGAACATGTTCATCTTCAGGTCGAAGTCCGCCGGGTTGTTGGCGGCGGCCTTCGCCAGCTCGAACGTGACGATGTCGCGCTTCACCAGGTCCATGAGGTGCTGGTCGAAGGTCTGCGACCCGTAGTGGTCCTTCCCCTCCTCGATGAGATCGGAGATCTCGTCCAGGCGGTCCTTGTCGCGGATGCAGTCCCGGATGGTGGCGGACACCGGCATGATCTCCATGGCCGCGACGCGCCCGCCGCCCTTCTTCTGCACCAGCCGCTGGGAGATGACCGCCTGGATCTGCTCGGAGAGTCGGATGCGGATCATCTCCTGCTCGCTGGGCTCGAACACCGCCACGATGCGGGAGATGGTCTGGACCGCGTTCTTCGTGTGCAGCGTGGAGATGACCAGGTGGCCCGTCTCCGCCGCCTTCAGCGCCGTCTCGATGGTCACCTTGTCGCGCATCTCGCCGATGAGGATGACGTCGGGATCCTGCCTCAGGACCGCGCGCAGCCCCGACACGAAGTCCTCCGTGTCGGTGCCGATGTCGCGCTGGGTGATGGAGCACTGGTTGTCCCGGTGGAGGAACTCGATGGGGTTCTCCAGCGTGACGATGTGCAGCCGCTTGTGCCGGTTCATCCAGTCGATCATGGCCGCCATGGTGGAGCTCTTCCCGGACCCCGTGACGCCGGTGACGAGGATCATGCCCCGCTCGTGGTTCGCGATCGTCTCGATGATGGGCGGGAGCCCCAGGTCCTCGATGGTGGGGATCTCGATGGGAATGACGCGCATGACGATCATGGGCGACCCGCGCTGCTTCATGATGTTCACGCGGAAGCGCCCGATGCCCGGGAGGCCCCACGAGCAGTCGTAGTCGAGGAGCTTGTCGAAGTTCTGCCGATCCGCCTCGTGGGGGATCAGCTTGAGGGCGATCCCCTTCACCTGCTCCGCCGACAGCCGCTGCTGCGTGAGGGGGAGGAGATCGCCGTGGATCCGCGCCCGGATCACGTCGCCGGCCTTGATGTGGACGTCGCTGGCTCCCCGGTCGATGGCGGCCTTGAAAAGCTCCTGCATGGTGGTCCTCCAGAGGGGTGGGGCTGCACGCAAGATACTCACGGGCCGGGGGCGCAGGCGAGCAGAACCGCCGGGGATCAGAAATCCAGGTCCTCCCCCACCGCCGTCACGTGGAGCCCGTTCCTCTCCCGCCTCGCCTTGGCCTTCTCCTCCAGCGCGCGCAGGGGGATGAGGACCACCAGCACGAGGGAGGTGGTGCCAACCGCCTCCATGACGGCCCCGAACCCCACGGCCATCCCGATGGCGGCCACCACCCACATGGTGGCGGCAGTGGTCAGCCCCATGACGCTGCCCCGGGACTGCATGATGGTCCCGGCACCGAGGAACCCCACGCCGGTCACCACTTGCGCCGCGATGCGTGCCGGGTCGGCAGGCCCTGTCGCCGCCGCTGCCACCCGCACCGACAGGTCGGTGAGGAGGGCGGCGCCGACGCAGATCAGGATGTGGGTGCGCAAACCGGCGGGCTTGTGCGCGTGCTCCCTCTCCCACCCGATGGCTCCACCGATGACAGAGGCCAGGACGAGGTGGCCCAGGAGGTCGAGGCGAAGCTCCGGGTATTCCCGGTGCGCGGACACGATCCAGTCGAGGATGGCGCTCATGCCTTCCAGGCTACGGGAGTGCCCGCCTCCAGTCGAGCCCCATGTGCGAGCGCACCTCCCGCAGCGTCTCCGAGGCGATGGCCCTGGCTTTCTCCGCGCCCTCGTCGAGGATGCGGCGCACCTCGTCGGAATTCGCCCGGTAGTGGGCCGCCCGCTCCCGGAAGGGAGCGAAGGCCCGGGCGATGTTGTCGGCCAGGATCCGCTTGCAGTCCACGCACCCGATATCGGCGATGCGGCAGCGCCGGTCGATGTCGTCGCGGGTGTCGGCGTCGGTGAAGAAGCCATGCAGGGAAAAGACGTTGCACATCTCGGGGCGGCCCGGATCGGTGCGCCGGACGCGCTGGGGGTCGGTGACGGCGGTGCGCACCCTGGCCCACACGTCGTCGGACTCGGCCAGGATCCCCACCGTGTTGCCCAGCGACTTGCTCATCTTGGCGTCGCCGTCCAGCCCCAGGACCTTCCCAGCGTCCCCGATGAGGGCCTCGGGCTCCGGGAAGGTCTCGCCGTAGGCGGCGTTGAACTTCCGGGCGATCTCCCGGGTCAGCTCCAGGTGCTGGCGCTGGTCTTCACCCACCGGCACCCCGTCGGCCTTGTACGCGAGGATGTCCGCGGCCTGGAGGATGGGGTAGTTGAGGATCCCCGCCGGCACCGACTCGAAGCGCTGGCTCTTGTCCTTGTACTGGGTCATGCGCTCCAGGTCACCCACGGGCGTGACGGCGTTGAGGAGCCACGCCAGCTCCGTGTGCTCGTGGACATCGGACTGCACGAAGATGATGGCGCGCTCGGGGTCGAGTCCCACCGCCAGGAAGCTCACGGCCAGGTCGAAGATGTTCCTCGGCATGTCCCGGGGATCGCCGCCGGCGGTGATGGCATGGTCGTCCACGATGCACCAGATGCAGTCGTGCTCCTCCTGCATCTCGACCCAGCGCTTGAGCGCGCCCAGGTAGTTGCCCAGGTGCGCCTCGCCCGAAGGCTGCATGCCGCTGAAGACGCGCTTCCTCTTCTTCCCCTGCCCGACGTTGCCCATGGCGTGGATGGCTCGGTGGATGACCTCGGCGGGCCCTGCCCGGGCCCGGAAAGCGCTAAGATAACAGGATCCCGGAACGGGACGACGGGTCCCGCCGCCGGTTCCTCTCTCCCAAACGGTGCGGTTCTGACCATGAACGAGCTCACCCGCACCGCCCTGGCCGCCGCCGATGCCGCCGCCGCCGTGCACCGCCGCGACCGCGGGCGCATCGTCCTCGAGGGGGCCACGGAGAAGGGGCGCTCGGACTACGTGTCCCAGACCGACCTGGACGCCCAGGAGGCGGCGCTCTCGGTGATCCGCGCCCGGCACCCCGGCCACCGCATCCTTGCCGAAGAGGACGCGCGCTCCGTGGCCGAGCGCCTCGCCGCCTGGGACGGGTCCCCCCTCTGGGTGGTGGACCCCCTGGACGGCACGGCCAACTTCCTCCACGGCCACCCACAGTTCGCGGCGTCGGTGGCGGTGGCGGTGGACGGCCGCCCCGCGGCGGGAGCGGTGGCCGCCGCCGTGACCGGCGAGCGCTGGTGGGCGGCGCGGGGGGAGGGCACCTTCAAGAACGGCCGCCCCATCCGGGTGTCGGACCGGCGGCAGCTCGGGGACGCGCTCGTGGGGACGGGGTTCCCCTTCAAGCTCCTCGACCGGCTCCCAGAGTTCCTCGGCCAGTTCGACCGGGTGCTTCGGAGCTCCTCCGGGGTGCGCCGCGCAGGCGCGGCTTCGCTGGACCTGTGCTACCTGGCCCAGGGTTCCCTGGACGCGTTCTGGGAACTCATCCTCCACCCCTGGGACTTCGCCGCCGGGTGGCTCCTCGTCGAGGAGGCGGGCGGCGTGTTCATGAAGCTGGACGGCTCACCCATGGAGCTGGGCGACCATGCCGTGATGGGAGCCAACAGCCCCGAGCTCCTGGCGGCGCTGGCGGCGGCGGTGCGGGAGCGCTGAGGCGCCCGCGCCGCCGCTGCCGCGTCCGGGCTACCTGGCCTCGTTCTCCTGGGTGACGCTCACCACCTCACCGGTGAGGGCGTCCACCACCGCTTCGGCGACGGTGGCCGAGGTATCCACCTCGGAAGCCTCGCCGGCATCGCCGGTGCGCTCCCCGCAAGCCGGGAGAGCTCCCAGCGCCGTTACCACCAGGGATGTGAGGAACAGCTTCTTCATGTACGCGCCTCCCCGCGCGGGGATGGACCCGTGGAGCCGGCCTTCAAGGCAGCCCCACGGGCCCGCCCGGGTCACACCTTCTCGATGGCGATCTTGCGCGTCTTGGCCTCCGCCACCTTCGGCATGTGGACGCGAAGCACGCCCTTGTCGAAGCTGGCGCGGATCTCTTCCCCCTTCACCGTGCGGGGGAGCGTGAACGAGCGCTGGAACTGCCCATAGCGGCGCTCCCACAGGTGGTAGCGGCGCTCCTCGTCGCCTTCGGTGCGCTCCTCGCTCTTCTCCCCGGAGATGGTGAGAACGTTGTTCTCCATCTCGATGCCGACGTTCTCCTCGGTCATGCCGGGGAGCTCGGCGGTGAGGACGAGCTCGTCCTTGGTCTCCTCCACGTTGACCGCGGGGATCCAGGTGCCGCCGTTGGTGCCGGTGGAGAGGGGGGACTCGTCGAACATCCGGGCGAGGCGGTTGGAGACCTCCTCCAGGTCCCGCCAGGGAGAGAGTCCGGGGTTGCGCAGGGTGTACCGGGTGATGGCCATGGATTCCTCCTTCTGTCTGGGGGCGGGCACCGTGCCCGCCGCTCTCGCGTTTCCTGCCCCGGGGAGAAGCAATCCGCGTGCCAGAAGGAACGGCTGTCCAAACTGTCAAAGTGAACGGCCGCAACGACTTGAAGACATATGAAAATGCCACCGTGACAGCCCGGAGGCGCCGGACCTGTCAGAGTGACAAGGCCAGGCGCGCCGCGCCAAGGGCCGGGTCCGGTTCCCGGTCCACGAGGGCGAAGCCCCGCGCCGCCAGCGCCGCCTCCAGGGGAGTACGCAGGGGCCGCCCGCGCTGCAGGAGGCCCCCGCTGAAGGCCAGGGGAGGCGCGGCTCGCCAGGGACCCAGTTTCTCGCGGAGCGCCACCGCGTGGGCTTCCATGTCCCGGACGGCCTGGGCGACGATCTCCAGGGCCGCCGGGTCCCCCGCTGCCGCAGCCTCCCCCACCGTGGGCGCCAGCGCCGCCACGTCCTTCTTCGCCGCGGTCGCGGCCCACGGGATGAGGTCCTCCGCCCGCGCCATCCCGAGGAACGCCAGGACGTCGGCGGGGAGCCCGGTCGCCGGGGCGCGCCCGTCGGCCTGCCACGCCGCGCAGCGCAGCGCGGCGGCGCCCAGCGCGTACCCGCTCCCCTCGTCGCCAAGGTGGTGACCCCACCCTCCCACCCTGGTCTGCCGTCCGTCCTCCGCGCGCCCCATGGCGATGGAGCCGGTGCCGGCGATGAGGAGGATCCCCGGCCCCTCCCCGAACGCATCGTGGAAGGCTGCGGTGATGTCCGTCCCGATGCGCACCTTACGGGCCGTGCCCATGCGCAGGATCTCCCGCTCCACCGCCAGGCGCGCCTCCTCCCTCCCGGCGCCGGTGAGGCCGGCCCAGAGGCCCTCGGCGGGTAGCTCCAGGCCGGCGGCGCGCGCCGCCGCCGCGCTCACCTCCGACACCGACTCGGCGGCCAGGTGCGGCTCGCGGGCGTTGGCGATGGCCTGTCGGCCCTCGGCGCGGCCCAGCTCCCTGCCCCCCTCGTCCAGCACCACGGCCCGGGCGCGCGTGGCGCCGCCGTCCACGCCGATGAAGGCGCGGGTCATGCTAGACCCCCTCTCCGAGGGAGGCCGTGGGCACGTGCATGGCCGCCAAGCGCTGCCCATCCTCCAGCACGACGTACGCCTCCATGGCGTAGTAGGCCGGCAGGCCCAGCGCGCGCAGCAGCTCCGCCGTTCCCCGGTTCCGATCCTCCACCCGCTGCCAGAACTCCCTCGGGTCCGGGCCCGGGAAGGGCGCCACGTCCTTCTGCGACTGGTGCTTGAAGATGGCCAGCGTCTTCTTGCGCAGCTCCTCGGAGGACATGGGGACCAGGACGTCCGCCTCGATGAGCGACCATTCCTGCCAGGCGCCGCGGTACAGCCAGAGCTGGGGGGCCGGCCCACCGTACGCATCCAGCGCCCTCGTCACAGACTCGAGGCACATGCGGTGCGTGCCGTGGGGATCGGAGAGGTCGCCGGCCGCGAATACGATCTCGGGCCGCACCTCTTCCAGGAGCGCCAGCACGATCTCCACGTCCCGCTCGCCTATGGGGTCTTTCTTGACCTTCCCGGTCTGGTAGAAGGGGAGGTCCAGGAAGCGGGCGCTCGCCTTGGTCAGGCCCACCGACTCGATGGCGCTCACCGCCTCGCTCTCGCGGATGATGCGCTTCAGGTCCTGCACGACGGGGGAGTCCACATCCCCCAGTTTCTTGGAGGCCAGCTCGGCCTCGATGCCGCGCACCCGTGCCTCCAGCTCGCTGTGCGCCGCCAGGGACATGGTGGGCCGGGCACGCTCCACGAAGTCGAGGAAGCGCCGCACCTCGTGGTCGAACACCGCGATGTTCCCCGAGGTCTGGTACGCCACCGTGATGCGGTTCCCGTTCTCGGTGAGCTTGCGCAGGACCCCTCCCATGGAGATGACATCGTCGTCCGGGTGGGGGGAGAACACGACGATGTTCTTCCCCGTGGGGAGCTTGGTCTTCCCCCGGATCTTCGCGATGAGCCGGTTGAAGACCTCGCCGTTGAGCGGGCCTGCCGAGCCGTAGCGCGCCACAAGGGAGCTGAGGTGGTGGTCCCGGTAGTCGTTGGTGTGGAGGTGTAGGATGGGCTTCTTGGCCTGCTGGCTCAGCCAGATGACCGCCTCGGCCTCCCGGTCCGCGTCCCATTCCACGTCGCCCAGGACCCAGGGCATCCGGTTCCGGGTGAGCTCCGCGGCGGCCGCCGGATCCAGGTAGATCGTGGCGTCGCCGTGCTCCTGGAGATAGGTGGCGGCCACGTCGGCGTGGACCTCCCCCTCCACGGCGCGGCGGATCACCTGCGCCTTGTGCTCGCCGGTGGCGATGAGGATGATCTCCCGGGCCTCCAGGATGGTGGCCACCCCCAGCGTGATGGCCTCGGGGGGGACGTTCTCCTCGCCGAAAAAGTCCGGTGCCGCGTCGGAGCGCGTCACCGTGTCCAGATAGATCATCCGGGTGCGGGAGTCGCGCCCGGAGCCCGGCTCGTTGAAGCCCACGTGGCCGCTCCGGCCGATCCCCAGGATCTGCAGGTCGATCCCTCCCGCCTCGACGATGGCCTGCTCGAAGGCAGCGCAGTGGTCGTCCACGCTCTCGCGGGGGATGTCGCCCCGGGGGATGTGGATCTGCCCGTCCGGGACGTTCACGTGGTCGAACAGGTTCTCCCGCATGAACCGGTGGTAGCTGTGCAGGCTCGCCGGGTCCATGGGGAAGTACTCGTCCAGGTTGAACGTCACCACGTTGGAAAAATCGAGCCCCTCCTCCCGGTGCATCCGGATGAGCTCCCGGTAGATCCCCACCGGCGTGGACCCGGTGGCCAGACCCAGGACGGCCTTGCGGCCCTCCCGCGCCCGGCGCCGGATGAGCGCGGCGATGCGCTCCGCCACCTCCCGGGCGATGGCTTCGTGGTCGCCGAGGATGCGGACGGGGATGCGCTCGAATCGAGTGAAGGGGTCGGAGCGTGGGGTGCTCAAGGGATCGGCTCCCGCCGTCGAACGGGCATGTCGGTGACGGCCTGGGCGGCGGCGTCCGCCACCGCGCGGCGCAGGGGAACGTGCTTCTGGTTCTCCCGGGTGGGGTGCACCCGGTTGGTGAGGAGGACGACCCAGAGATCGAGCTCGGGGTCCATCCAGATGGAGGTCCCTGTGAACCCGGTGTGGCCGAAGGCCGACGGCGTCAGGTAGTCGCCGCTGGACGACCCCTCGGCCGGCGTGTCCCACCCCATGCCCCGAGACGACGTCGCGTCGAAGCGTCGCGTGAAGGATGCGAGCACGTCGTGATCGAGGAGGCGCACGTCGGCGGGGCGCGCCACCGGGCACGGCTCTCCGGGGACCTGGCCGGGGACACACGCGGGTGCTACGCCCCCCGCCAGCATCATGCGCGCGAACACCGACAGGTCCACGGCGGTGGAGAAGAGCCCCGCGTGCCCGGCCACCCCGCCCATGGCGTCGGCGTTCTCGTCGTGGACCCGCCCCCACACCATTTCCTTCCGCCACGTGGTGTCCAGCTCGGTGGTGGCGATGCGCGGCTTCAGGGACGGATCGGGACGGTAGCCGGTGTCCGGCATCCCCAGCGGGCCGAAGACCCGGTCCCGCAGGAAGGCGTCCTGGGTCTGGCCGGTGATCCCCTCCATGGTCCAGGCCAGCGTGATGATGCCGATGTCCGAATAGAGGGTGCGGGTGCCGGGATCCACCTCCAGCGGCTCGTCGGCCGCAGCCTGCTTGTAGGCCTCCACGCCCGCGTGGTCCCTGAACCAGGGCCGGAACGCCGGTAGGCCCGTACGATGAAGGAGGAGCTGGCGGACCGTCACCGCCGCCTTGCGCGGATCTCCCCGGGACCACCAAGGAAGGTAGTCCACCACGAAGGCGTCCAGGTCCAGGCGCCCTTCCCCCACCAACATGATCGCCGCGGTGGTGGTGCCCACCACCTTGGACACCGAGGCCATGTCGAACATGGACGTGGGCGTGGCCGCCCGACCGCTCCCCCACGCCAGCTCTCCCACGGAGAGGAGCTTCACGAGACGCCCGTGCCGCCCCACCGCCGCCACCGCGGCGGAAGCGGCGGAGTCGGCGACGGCGGCGCGGAGGATCGAATCCAGGCGAGCCAGCTTCGCCGCGTCCATCCCCACCGACGCCGGGTCGGCCACGCTCTGGGCCACCCCGGTGGAAGCGCCTCCGCGTTCGTCGCGGGGACGGATCCCCGCAGCGACGAGGGGATCCTCCACCTCCATGCGGGCCACGAAGGTGCTCACCTTCGAACGTGACAGGCCTTCGCCGATGGCGTGGAAGGGCGGCAGCGGGATGGGGAGACGGCCGCTGATGGCCTCCTCTCCGAAGAGGGCCTTCACGGCAGCGCTCTGCGATACGTCCCGGTCGCCCCAGGCCACCATGTACGTGCCCACCGTCGGAAACGCCGCGAGCTGGTAGGGGTTGGCGAACGCGATCAGCACCGTGGGTCGGGTCTCCACGCTCCTGGCCACCAGGTCACGGAGCGCCTGGGGCACGGCGTCGGGCCCGGAGCCGGCGGACACGGGCACATAGGAGCTGACCACGACCCGGTCGGCTCCCACCACCGCCTCCGCCGCCGCCGCCCAGGCGCGCGCGTCGCTCCGCTCGTCCAGGTTCAGCGTGCGCACGGACGCGAGCCGGTCGGCGAGGGCGCCGGCGAACGCGCGTCCGGCCCACAGCCACCCCGACGGCGCGTACCGCATGTGGGCCACCCGCCCGGCCGCTTCGGCGCGCAGCGGCACCAGCCCGCCCCGGTCCCGGGGGAGGGTGATGGAGCGGCTGGCCGCGCTGTCCGCGAAGGCCAGGTGGGGACCGGAGCCCACCACCTCGTCCACCGCGTCCAGCGAAGTCATGCGGCTCCGGTGCAGGCCGAGCCGCGCTTTCATCTCCAGGATGCGGCGGGCCGAGGCCTCCACCCGCTCCCGGGTGAGGCGCCCCGACTCCACCGCCGCCACCACCGCCGAAACGGCGGCGGGAACGTCCTTGGGGGAGAGGAGCACGTCGGCGCCCGCCTCCAGGGCGCGCACCGACGCCTCACCGGTCCCATAGCCGTCGCTGATGGCGCCCATGGTGAGCGCGTCGGTGAAGAGGAGCCCGTCGAAGCCCAGCTCGTTCCGGAGGAGCCCGGTCATGATCTCGGGCGCCAACGTCGCCGGAGGGGACTGGGGGCCCAGGATCCCGGGCATCTGCACGTGGGCGGTCATCACCGCGTCCACCCCTTCGGCGATGGCCCGCCGGAAGGGCGCCAGCTCCAGCGAGTCCAGGCGCGCACGGTCACCCGTCACCACCGGGAGCCCCAAGTGGGAGTCCACATTGGTATCGCCGTGGCCGGGGAAGTGCTTCGCGGTGGTGAGCGCCCCACCCTCCCTGGCACCGCGGATGAACGCAGCGCCCAGGCGCGCCACGAGCGCCGGGTCGGCGCCGAAGGAGCGGGTGGAGATGACCGGGTTGTCGGGGTTGGAGTTCACGTCCAGCACCGGAGCGTAGAGCACGTGGACGCCCACGGCCCGCGCCTCGCGGGCGGTGATGCGCCCGTATTCGTACGCGAAGCGCTCATCGCCCACGGCGCCGAAGGCCATGGTGGGCGGAAACGCCGTCCCCCCTCCCTGGGAGAGCATGGACGGGAGCGCGTACGCGCCCCAGATGCGCATCCCCGGACCCCCGTTCTCGAAGTCCGAGCCGACGAGCAGGGGGATCCGCGCGCGCGCCTGGAGAGCGTTGATCTTGGCGACGTAGCTGTGAGGGAGCCCGATGCTGGGGGTGAGGCCGCCGATGTGGTCGTCCTCCACCATGCGGCGCAGCGGCTCGAATTCCGGCGCGGACGGGGATACGTAGGCGCCGGGCACCCACTCCACGACGAGCTGGGCCACCAGGTCCCGGAGGTCGAGGGAAGCCAGCGTCTCGTCCACCCAGCGCCGGCCCTCGGCGTCGAGAGCAGTCGGCACCGGCCCCGGGGCGGGGGACGCGCCGGCCGGGGTGAATGGCGCACCCCCGGCGCACGCGCCGGCAGCGAGAGGGAGAAGAAGCCAGGAAGCGCGGAGCCAACGCAGTCTGGTCGCCATCATCGCTCTACTTCCTTGGGATCTGGATCCCGTCGCCGATCTCCGCGAAGCCGGGGATGCGGGTGGGAGTGCGGCCACGCACGTCGAACCCCCCCAGGAGCGCGTCGGCCGCCGCCTGCTGGCTGGCCGCGGAGCCGCTCCAGGCCAGAACGTACGCCCGGACTCCGGGGAAGTCAGCGATGAGATAGGGATTCCCGAAGGATACCACCACGTGGGGGACGCCCACCTTCGTCAGATCCTGGATGAACTTCGACACCTCTTCGGGAAGGGCGATGGTCCCGGAGTAGGAGACCGCCCTCACGTATGTGCCCACGATCACCAGGGCCGAGCTTCGGGCCTGGCGCAGGAGGCCTTCGTAGACGCCCGGGCTCGAGTCCAGGTCCACGTCCGCCGTCACCAGCCGGGGATACGTCTCGCGCAGCCGGCGGTTGAACGTCACCCCTGCCAGCACGTCGGTGCTCCGGCGGTAGCTCACCGAGAGGACACGGGCGGACCGGGTGCCGCGGAGGGGGAGGAGGCCGCGCCCGTTGCGCAGCACGGTGATGGAGCGCTGCGCGATGGAGTCGGCCACGCGCACGTGCGCGGGAATGCCCACGGCGGCGTGGACTCCTTCCAGGGGCACCTCCCGCTCCCGGTGCAGTCCCAGGGCCTCCTTGGTCCGGAGGAGGCGGAGCACCGATGCGTCCAGGCGCGCCTCGCTCACCCGTCCCGAGCGCACGGCGTCCACCAGCCCCTTGGCCGCCTCCTCCACCGACGCCGGCATGAGGATGACGTCGGCGCCCGCCAGGAGCGCGCGCACCGCGGCCTCTCCGGAGCCCAGTCGCCCGGAGATGGCGCTCATGTCCATGGCGTCGGTGAAGACGATCCCCTGGAACCCCATCTCGTCGCGGAGGAGGCCCGTGAGGACCTTGGGCGACAGGGTGGCAGCGTCGCCGGTCCCCCCGTTGATGGAGGGGATGGTGATGTGGGCCGTCATGATCCCGCCCATGCCCGCAGCCATGGCCTCGCGAAACGGGCGGAGTTCCACCGAGTCCATGCGTTCCCGGGACACGGCGATGGTGGGGAGCTCCAGGTGGGAATCCTCCCCGGTGTCGCCGTGCCCGGGGAAGTGCTTCCCCGTGGCGATGGCGCCGTGCTCCTGGACGCCGCGCACGAACGCCGCGCCCAACGCGGCCACCTGGGCCGGGTCCTCGCCGAAGGAGCGGACGTTGATGATGGGGTTGTCCGGGTTGTTGTTCACGTCCAGAACGGGCGCGAACGGAACGTGGATGCCGACGGCGCGGGCCTCCACTGCTGTCACCTGCCCCATCCCGTACGCCAGCTCCGGGTCCCCGGTGGCGCCCAGAGCCATCAGGGAGGGGAAGTTGGTCGCCCCGCCCAACTCGATGGGCCCGGGCATGTAGACCACCCCCGACATGCGGAACCCCGCTCCCGTCTCCAGGTCCGCAGCCACGAGGAGCGGGTGCTTCGCGTGCCGCTGGAGATCGTTGATCTTCGCGGCTACCTCGGTGGGGGAGCCCACCGACATGATGATCCCACCCACGTGCTGCTCCTGGAGGTACCGGAGCGCCCGGTCGTGGCTCGCCGAGCCCTCCGGGGCGAAGTCGCCGACGACCCAGGGCATGAGGAGCTGCCCCACCTTCTCCTCCAGGGTCAGGCCGGCGAGCGTGCGCGCGGCCCACGCACCTTCGGGCTCCGCCTGGGGCGCCGGACCCTCGGGAGCGGGCTCGGCCGGCTCCTGCAGGGGAGGCGCCTTAACGACGGGCGCGGTCGCGGGAACCGTACCGGGCTCCGGCGCCGGAGGACCACCGCACCCCGCCACCAGAAGGAGCCAAACCGAAAGCATCACGCCGAGGCGGCGAGCGGGAGCGGCGCGGCGCAGGCTGCTCGGTGCGGACATGGAAGCGGGAGTTCCTTCGTGGATGCAGGACCGTGTACGTTGACGGCGCCGGCCGGGGGCCCGAACCTTGCCCTGATGATCAAGGTCTCCCGAGAGCACTTCCGACGCGGGGTCCGAGCGCGCGGGCACGCTGTTCCGACGCCCGGACCCCTACAATGCTCGGGCATCGCGCCCTCCCCCTCAACTCCCCGACCCAAGACGGTCCCGATGCGCGCCCACAAGGCTTCCCTCCTCTCCGCCGCCCTCGTCCTCTCGGCGTGCGCGACCAACGCCCCTCCGCCTCCGGCGCCGACCGCGGCCCCCACGCCTCCTCCTGCCCCCCTCATCTCCCCCGCCGAGCTCATTTCGCTCCACGAGGCCGTACAGGTGCCCGGGCTGGAGCGGCGCGACTTCGACCACGCCACCCTGTGGCGCGTCCTGCAGCCCTTCCTCGGCGGCAGCGTCGCCTGGAAGGTGGAGGGCATGAGCGCCGAGGGGCGGGAGATCCGCCACCTGACGTTCGGCTCCGGGGCCACCAAGGTCCTGCTCTGGTCCCAGATGCACGGAGACGAGAGCACCGCCACCATGGCGCTGGTGGACATCGTGCGCTTCCTCCACGAGCAGCCCGACCACCCGCTGGCCAGGCGCATCGCCTCGGGCTCGACCCTGCACATCATTCCCATGCTGAACCCCGACGGTGCGGAGCGCTTCCGCAGGCGCAACGCCCAGGGGATCGACGTGAACCGTGACGCGCGCCGCCTGCAGACCCCCGAGGGAAAGCTCCTGAAGCGCTTGAGCGACGAGTTGAAGCCCGACTTCGGGTTCAACCTCCACGACCAGGGGCCGGGCACACGGGTGGGCCGCACCAACCGCGGCGCCGCCATCGCGCTCCTCGCGCCCGCCTTCAACGAGGCGCGGGACGTGGATGCCAAGCGGCGGCGGGCCATGCAGATCGCCTCGGTCCTGGTGACGTCCATGCACCCCCTCGTCACCGACCACATCACCAAGTACGACGACGCGTTCAACCCCCGTGCGTTCGGCGACCTCATGGGGGCGTGGGGCGCCAGCACCGTCCTCATCGAGTCGGGCGGATGGGCCGACGACCCGCAGAAACAGTACCTGCGGCGGACCAATTTCGTGGGAATGCTGTCGGCGCTGGACGCCATCGCCACAGGCGCCTACGAGGGGTACGATCCGGCCATCTACGACACCCTCGAGCCGAATGGCCGGCGCATGCCGGACCTCCTGGTGGTGGGGGGCACGCTGGCCATCCCCGGGATCCCCACGCTGAAGGCGGACCTCCTGATCAACTACGGGCTACCGCTGGAGAAGTCCGAGGGCACCATCACAGACATCGGCGACCTGGAGGGGATGGAGGCGCAGGACACGCTGGACCTGTCGGAGCTCTATATCGTCCCGCTTCCCGAGGCGCTGGACGGAGAGGGCGGGATCGACGCCGGCGCGCCGGCCCGCTTCCTCGTGGCCGAGGATGCGGAGGGGCTGAGGGTCCGCTTCCGTTTCGACGGCGGGCCGCCCAAGCGGGAGGAGTAGCCGCAGCGTGACCGAGACCCCGAGCGCAGAAATGAGGGTGGGGTTCCACGGAGAGCCAGGAGCGTTCAGCGAAGAGGCGCTCCTGGCTCTCCTCCGCGTCCTGGGCACCTACGTGCCCCACGACGCCGGGCCTAGCGCCCCGGCGGACCCCGCACGGGGAACCTGAACCCGTCACCGCGCACGGGAGCCGACCCCGCGGCTCAGTGGCCTGCATTCACGCGCTCGACGTGCTGGAGGAAGGCCCGGGAGAGCGCGCGCGTCACCGGACCGGGCTTGCCGTCCCCCACGGGCCGCCCGTCCACCGTCACGCAGGGGTGCACCTCGGTGGTGGTCCCGGTGAAGAAGAGCTCCTCGGCGGTGAACAGCTCCTCCACCTGGATGGGGCGCTCCGCGACGGGGATGCCGTTCGCACGGGCGATCTCGAGGACCACGCCGCGGGTGATCCCGCCGAGGATGGCCTGGGTGAGGGGGTGCGTCACGGCGACCCCGTCGATGACCGCCCAGAAGTTCTGGTGCGCGCCCTCCATGGCCACGCCGTCCTTGACCAGGATGGCGTCGTCGGCGCCGGCGTCCAGGGCGGCCTGAATCCCGAGGACGTTGGGCAGCAGGCAGATGGTCTTGATGTCCACCCGCCCCCAGCGCCGGTCCGGCACCGTGACGCCCGTGAAGCCCTCCGCCCAGCGCTCGGGCGTGGGTCGCGTCCACGCCTTGGCCTGGGCGTACACCGTGGGCGTGATGGGCTCCTTCGGGAAGTAGTGCGTCCGCGGCGCCACGCCGCGCGTGACCTGCATGTACAGCATGGAGGTGGCGGCCTTCTCCAACCCATTGCGAGCGATGAGCTCCTTGCCCACGCCGTCGAAGACGCCGGCGTCGAAGGGGATGCGCATCCACGCCAGCCCGCGCCGCAGCCGCTCCAGGTGCCGGTCCCCGTAGAAGGGCACGCCCTCGTAGTAGGGGGTCACCTCGTAGACGCCATCGGCGAGCATGAACCCGCGGTCCTCAATCGAGATCTTGGCTTCGCTCTTATCGATGTATTCGCCGTTCAGATAGACTGTAGTCATCAGGACTCCGACTCGGTGGGAGTGTGCTCGGCCGGGCTCGGCCTGCCTTCAGGCCCGGATCCCGAAAGATGCCGGCCCCCCATCGAATGGAAAGGGGGAGAGCGTCGGACTCGACGCTCTCCCCCCGGGTGCCGCCGCGACCGGCCGGTCCCCCGCCCTCAGCTGGTCTTCTCCTCCAGCTTGTCGAACTCGGCGAGGAGTTGGGCCTCCGGGATGTGCTCGCCCTCGGCCTGCTCCACCACCTGGGCGTCCTGCACCTTCTCGCCGGCGCCCAGCTGCTTGGGCTTCTCCTCGGGGGCCGAAGCCCCTGCGGGTAGCAGCCCCATCTGCTGCTTGAGAGCGGCGAGCTTGGCATCGACGTTTACGTCGGCGCCCCCCTTCTCCAGCCTCAGGAACTCGGTCTCAAGGGTATCGCCGGCCAACGCCTCGGTGACCTCGGCCTGCGCCAGCGTGCGGCGCTCCTCGTCCTCGATCTTGTCGGCCATACGGTTGAACGCCTCGAAGGCCGAGGTGTCCGACAGGCCGGACATGGTCTCGTGGATGCGGCGCTGCGCCTGGGCGCGCTTCTGCTTGGCGATGAGAAGGTTCCGCTTGCGCTTGGCCTCCTCGATCTTGTCGTTGAGCTGCCGGAGCGAGCCCTTCAACTTCTCGGTCTCGGAGGCCTGCTGCTGCCAGGTCTGCTGGAACATGTGGGCCCGCTCGGCGTGCTCCTGGTGGCGGACCAGGGCCTGCTTGGCCAGGTCGTCGCGGCCCTCCTTGACGGCCAGCATGGCCCGGCTCTCCCAATCCCGGGCTTGTTTGACCTCGTCCTCGAGTTGCGCCTTGAGCTTGCGCTCATCCGCGATGGCGGCGGCGACCTCCCTCTTGGCCTTGGCCAACTGGTCCCGCATGTCCAGGATGATCTGGTTGAGCATCTTCTCCGGGTTCTCGGCCCGGGAAATGAGGTCGTTGATGTTCGACTTGATCACCGTGGACAGCTTCTGGAAGATGCCCATTGGTCAGCCCTCCGCCCCGGCGCCAACCAGCGCCTTGATCTTTTCCATGTGCCCCGACGCAGCCAGCTCCATGGACTCCATCGAGGCCTGAAGCTCCAGGAAGTCCAGGGTCTCCAATTCCAGCGTGTCGCTGAGGATCAATTCCTTGTCCTCGATCCCGTAGGCACCATGGACGATGTCCGTCGCGTTCAGCTCGAGGAGCGTCCGGTACAGCTCCAGGGCGTTGTCCCCCAGGTCGGGCAGGTCCATCACCTTCATCCGGATGAGGAGGAGCGCGTCGGCACAGTGGACCACCGTGGAGAAACCGCTGGTCTTCCCGCGCACGAGGTACATGCTCGGCCCCACCTCTTCGTACTCCAGATCCATGCGGATGAAGAAGCTCTCGAGATCCTCTCGGTTGACCATGACCATCTCCATTCTCTGAGCCTCCGCGAGGCGGAAGCCGTTGTCACCTGGTCCTTTCCGGCCCTACGGCCCCACCCCGCTGCGGGTTTCCCACCCGGCCCCCCCGACCCCTCAAGCTAGCCACTCCGGGCGCGGCGTGCGACGCCTCCTCCACGGACGCGGCAGATGCATATGCTGCTAAGGGATCGCGCAACAATAAGCTGTACATCTTGAGAGGGGCAACGTATCTTGCGGGATGCGAGATGCGAAGCTGATCGAGCGGATCCGGCGGAAGTATCGGTCGCTG
>Ga0315541_1000598_pt1 | contig 37870 bp, 30 predicted proteins | sample SalMarSW160190MG_FD_203095 | JGI IMG/M metagenome (GOLD analysis project Ga0315541, IMG submission 203095) | Salt marsh sediment microbial communities from the Plum Island Ecosystem LTER, Massachusetts, United States - Salt Marsh Sediment SW1601-190 ...
GGCCAGCGCGAAGTGACCGATGTGCTGCGGTGCGTACTGTGCCTTTTCAAAACTTCTCAGGACCGCCAAATTCAGGGCTAAAGCGCAATCAGCTCCTTCTACAGCAGCTAATAAGTTTTGTATCGCCATTCTGTCCGGTGTTCGCGGCATATTAAAGCCAAAGGCTTTTACAAACAGAGCCAGGTTTTTCATACTCAAGGCATCCGGCTCCGGATGAATCCGCCTGATGAAAGGGACATTGAGCCTATCTAAAAGCGAAGCGACAGCATCGTTAGCCTCTACCATAAACATTTCGATTATCGTATGTGTATAGCTGTCATCAGCGGGGCGGGCATCAACCACGCGTCCGGCTTTGTCCATTACTAATTCTATTTCCGGCAGAGCCAGATGTATCATTCCGTTCTTTGTCCGCCGCTTTTCAATCACGCGGGCGAGTGTCTCCATATCTTTTAGCAGCTCAATCACCTCCGGCTTAGCGCCTTTTGTATGGCCCTTCAAAATCCTGTCGGCTTGTTCGTAGGTTAAACGCTGCGTCGAGCACATCACGCTGTTGGCGAATTTACGGGATAAGACTTTTCCTTGCTGGTCGTATGTTAAATATACGCTTTTAACAAAACGCTTCTGGCCCGGCTGAAGGCTGCAGATACCGTTGCTTAAAACTTCCGGCAGCATCGGGATGGTTCTTCCGGGCAGATAAACGCTGTTGCCGCGATTTTTTGCTTCGGTATCTAACGGTGAATCCTGCGTGACAAAGCTGCTGACATCGGCAATGTGGATACCCAGCATCCAGTTGCCGTTGGAATATTTTTCCAGATTTATCGCATCGTCAAAATCTTTTGCATCAACGGGGTCTATGGTAATAATTGTTTTTCCAGTTATATCATCCCGGCCGTCCAGCAGGTCAGCATTAAAGTTAGTAACCATCTGGTGTGCCTGCTCAAGGCAATCAGCATCAAATTCACTCGGCATGTGGTACTGGGCAATTATTGATTTAATCTCGGTTTCATATTGTCCCTGCCTTCCTAAGACCTCGATAATTACGCCACGTGCCAGGTATTTTTCTGTAGGCCAATGGAGTATTTCTACTACAACTTTATCTTTTTGCTTAGCTCCTTTTGCAGTGACATCATCGACGCTTATCGACTCGAAGAACGCGGATCCGTCCGGCTGTACGAGCCACCCTTCCGGGTGTTTCAAAAGCGTTCCTACGAATCTATTTTGTGCTCTTTCAAGGACCTGGATTATTTCGCCGGTGAGCCGCGTTTGTCCGCCGCTTTTGCCCCTGCTTTTGACCTTTGCGATAACGATGTCACCGGTCATCGCATCGGATGTGGCGCCAGGCGGTATGAATAAATCGCCGTGCGAATTAGGCTCAAGCGGCATTACAAAGCCGAATCCTTTCGGATTTGCTCTAAACTTTCCTATGACCTGGCCTGACATGGAGGGCAATCGAATCAAATTACCTGTACCAATAACCACACGTCCAGCCTGGCGGAGCTGATCGAAAGCAGTTTTGAACTGTGGATAATCTTCTGAGCCTATGCCTATCGCTTTAGCCAACTGCGTAAGTTTCTGTGGCTCGTAATCGGCGTGCTTTAATAATTTAATTATTCGTTCTTTGAAGATTTCCGGCATTTTCAAGCCTTATAAAAAAGCACCCAACCGATATTTATATCGGCTGGGTGATGTGTTTATAAGAAAAAATAATGGGCCGTGACCACCCTACGACCCGAGACGGATGCATCTATGCTTTTTTGGCCTTTATCCGATTAAGTTTTTTGGCAAGGCGAGATTTCTTTCGTGCAGCAGTTTTTTTGTGCATGGTGCTTGTAGCAGCGGTTTTGTCTAATTTCCTGGCTAAAAGCCGATACTGCTGGCTTGCTGCTTTCACATCGCCGGTGGCCAGCGCTGTCTCGAAATGTTTGATTTGTGTCTTGGTCTGGCTTTTGCGCGCTCGGCTAGTCACTCTTCTTTTGGCGTTTTGCTTTACTCTTTTCTTTGCTGATAACGAATGTGCCACTGTAATCTCCTGAAAAATACTATAACTTTATTACCAAATACTTGTTATGCTCACTAAGAGGTTGGTTCGTTTTTTTGTTTCCTTAATTTATTCACTCGCTGACTGACGTCCTGATATGCAAAATCAATCTGAGCGATTTTACGATAAATTTCAAGTGCTTTATCCGCGTCACCCTGCTCTTCATAAGTACGGGCCAGATTGTACCGTAACTCTTTGGCTATATGGTCTTCTTTTATCTCATAGGAGTCTATCGCTCGTTTGAAAACATCGCTTGCATCAGCAAGCCAGCCCTTCAGAAAAAAGCACATGCCTATTTTATTCATTGCTGCGATCCTTCGTCTTGGGTCTTTTTGTGCCTCCTGGAATAGTGGTATTGCCTCATCGTGGCGTTTATTGTGGAACAGACAATCAGCATACTCATACTTGACCTGCAGGTCGGTCGGATAATTCTGCACGCAGAGCTGACGGTGTTCCAGCTCAGTGTTATTTAGCTGGGCAGACAATACTTCAATGCTGGATTTTGTTTCTGCACTATCCGGATTGGCCTGCAGCGCTGTTTTTGCCTCTCTTAATTTGCGTTTGAGCTGCTTAATTCTCAATTGGCCTGCCCGCTGCTTAAAACTGAAATCGCTTTTTGCTTTATAGACGTTTTCCAGCAGCTCTATCGCCTCATTATCGGCTTTGTCTGTCTGCAAATCTGACAAGGCCTGGGCCAAATTGAATATGTTTCGCGAAAGATTCGGATTTTGCGCCAGTTCATCTCGGGCGTGTTTGACGGCCAGCATGCGGTAGTCCTGGCTTTTCATAACGCCCTGGGTGGCGTGTAGTATTTCCTGACCCTCGCGGTCTTTGATGGATTGTCTGAAATCGCCTTCCTGGTCGTATTTGCCCGAGGCCATAGTCATTTCGGCTGAGAGGTTTTTAAACTCATCCGCCAAATCTTTATCCTGAGGTTTAAGCCTGCTCGCGTGCTGGCAGGCGGCAAGCGCTTTGTCGAATTCGCCCAAGGCCTTGTATGAGTCTTTCAATAGGATATAAGTTCGGAAGGATGGTTTTTGGATTGCATTGTTAGTCTGAAAGACAAGATTTGCGATCCAGTTAGCCATCTTGTTATAGCCGCCTGCCACCGCTGCCTTTAGCATGGCCTCGGCGTACGGCAGATGATCAGGATCTTTCGCAAAAAGGTACTCGGCGTTAAGCATTTGTTCGAGGGGGGTTTTGCCTCGCAGACGTTTTACCCTTTCCATCATTGTAGGTTTTTGGCCGCCTTTTCCTTTTCTGTGCAAAGCTAATTCACAAAGCGGCAGATGCCCCTCTTCCAGGGCATCAGGAGCATGACTCAGGCCACCAAGGTACATTTCGATGGCATAATCGTAGTTTCCCGACTCAGCGGCCTCTCGGGCCCTTTCAAAGAACACTCTTTCCTTTGCGATTTCCTCGTTATTATCTTGCATACGTTTTAACCGAATACTGTTTTCTTATGTCTTGTTTACGGGTTTATCCTAATCTCGGCTCGAAATTTGTCAACAAATACTTGTATAAAAAGCAGGGTTGTGGTATAAGAAACCCCGCCCTTTATAGGTGTTTGATAATATCAAGTCAATCCAAAAAGTGTCCTTTAAGGAGCAAATATCATGGCAATAGCTCTTGAGCAATATGACCCGCAGATTTATGAGCTGATTCGGCAAGAGAACGCACGCCAAAGTGGATCGATTCGCCTTATTCCCTCGGAAAACTATGTATCCAGAGCCGTCATGCAGGCCTCCGGAAGCTGCCTTACAAACAAATATTCCGAGGGCTATCCAGGCAGAAGATATTACGAGGGCCAGCAGGTAACCGACCTTATCGAAAGAATAGCACAAAAGCGGGCCAAAAAATTGTTCAAAGCCGACCATGCAAATGTTCAACCATATTCCGGCTCGGTGGCCAACCTCGCCGCGTATGCAGCCTTGATAAATCCCGGCGATACTATTATGGGTATGTCCCTCGTCGATGGCGGCCACCTCACGCACGGCTGGAATGTCTCCCTAACGAGCAGATTCTTTAAATCCGTACCTTATACCGTTGACCCGAAAACAGGCCGTTTGGACTTTAACCGTATCGAGGAGCTGGCGAAAAAACACCACCCAAATATAATCATCTCCGGTGCTACAGCTTATCCCCGTGAGATCGATTTCGAGATATTCGGCCAGATAGCCAAAAAGGTCGGCGCATATCACGTCAGCGATATAGCCCACATTGCGGGTCTTGTCGTAGCCGGCATTCACAAAAGCCCTATACCATACGCCGATATTGTCTCAACCACTACGCATAAGACGCTGCGAGGTGCTCGCGGCGGGATGCTGCTGTGCAAAAAAGAGCATGCGGACAAAGTTGACCGGTCGGTCTTTCCAGGCCTGCAAGGCGGCCCTCACATGCACTCCCTAACAGCCATAGCAGTGGCATTAGCCGAGGCGGACACGCCGGAGTTTGTCACCTATGCAAAGCAGATAGTTAAAAATTCAAAAGCCCTTGCGGCAAAGCTGCTGGAGCACGGCTTCAACCTCATGACAGGCGGAACCGACAATCATTTAATCCTAATCGACTTGCGGAACAAAAACGTCCCCGGCAAAAAATTAGCAAAGGCGTTGGATAGAGCAGGAATCGTCACGAATTACAACACCGTGCCGAGCGACCCTGCTCCGCCGGGCAACCCCAGCGGCTTACGGATAGGAACGCCGGCTATTACCACGCGTGGAATGAAGGAAAAAGATTGTGAGCAAATTGCTCGCCTCATCAACAAGGTAGTGGAAAATATCGACAATGAATCGGTTATTGAAGAGGTAGCCAAAGAGTCTCTGCTTTTGTGCTCGCAGTTCCCCGTGCCGGAGCACTTCATTATAAACCACAAGAATAATAAGTGATTTGTGATGTATATTGCGTGGTGCGTATTGCGTGTTTAGCCCCGCAGTTTACTGCGGGGTTTTGTTTTTGCAATTCATTGCGGGGGGGGTTCATCATCGATTCAAAAACCAAATCGAGAAATTCAGCACCGCTGCGAAAGATACCCAAAGTATATAGGGGACAAGTAGTAAAGCAGCAAGCACTGAAACTCTGGCGAACGCGAGTATCGTGAAAACGATAGCACTCCATAGCAGCAGGATTTCAATAAAAGCAGGCAATGGCAATTTCAAGCCGAAGAAAATCACCGACCAAAGGGCGTTTAGAATCAACTGAATCAGATACAAAATTAAAGCAATTCTAACTGCTAGATTAGCCAATCCTTTTTGCCAGACGATAAAGGCCGATATTGCCATGAGCAGATATAGGATGGCCCAGACGGGGCCGAACAGCCAATCCGGCGGCGTGAAAGAAGGCTTATTGAGCGTAGCATACCAATCGGTAACGGCACTGCGGGTAAAAAGTGAGCCGATAAGAGCAGCGGAAAAGGTCAAGGCCAAACAAATGATAAGTTTTATTACGATGGTGAGTTTCATAACGATATTCTACGCGTCCGAGGAATCTACGTAAACAAAAAGCAAAAAATCGTGTTGCGTCGTGCGTATATCGTATGTCGTATCAAACAAAACCCCTTAATAAATTAAGGGGCTAAATATTAAAGGAAGAACATAAATATTTGAAAAACAATCATAAACAAATACAATTGTTTTCATGGCAAAAACCCTTGGGTATATGATTACCTGGACAACGTACGGAACCTGGCTGCAGGGAGATAAACGCGGCTTCGTTAAAAATGGAATAACCTATCTCGCGAACAAGTCACTTGCCAATTCAAATAAACAAAACCTTTCTAAAGAACCCATAGGACTCTCAAAGACCCATCGAGAAATCGTCGTCAAGGCAATATTTGAAAAAGCAAATCAACTGGATCAAGAAATTCACGCCCTGTCGGTACGCTCGAACCATGTACATATCGTTGCTGATTATATTACTCAGCCGATAGGCTCGATTGTCACCCATTACAAAAATTCTGCGCAAGTTGCACTTCGCAAAGCAGGTTTGTCAGGCAGAATTTGGACAAAAGGATTCGACAAACGCTATTGCTTCGATGAACAAACTTTGAAAAAAAGAATCAATTATGTAAAGTCCCACAATAAAATTTCCAAAAATATTTAGCCCCCTCCATTGTATTTAGCCCCCCAATTTATTGGGGGGTTCTTTTTACTGATGGGTTAATCTGTTATTCGGCGTTATCAAAATGAAACGGGCTCCGGTGTTAGCGGAGCCCGTTGGTTTTTCCGGTGTGCTGCTTCAGATTAACCAGGGATTACATTGGTCGCACATGGGCCTTTTTTGCCCTGTCCGATCTCGAATTCAACCCTCTGGCCTTCCTCAAGACTGGCGTAGCCGTTCACCTTGATTTCTGAGTGATGAACAAATAAATCCTCACCAGCGTCATCGGGCGTGATAAATCCAAAACCTTTTTTACCATTAAACCATTTTACTGTACCTGTACTCACTACTGTACTCCTTCGGCCTACTAATAGCCATAAAACTGTCTCTCGGTTTTCTTTACAAGAGAATATTCTTGAGAGACCATAAGAATATGCCCTAAAGGAGCGGTATTATACCCGAGAACCGGCCAATTATCAATTAAAATAATTAAAAATAATCGATTATTCGCCGAAGACAATTTTTCTGAGTAATTTGCGTAATTACACCAGCAGCAGCTCGAAACAAAATGTTGAGGAAAAGCTGTGAATCTTTGCAGCAAACAAATTACAATTGCCACAGTATTTTATGGCTTAGCCATTAATTAATGTCTGTAAGACTGCGAGTTTTGTAGCTTGAAGTTTTTTCAAGGAGGTTACTATTATGAGCAATATCTTATACATAAAGGCCTCACCCCGCACCGGTCGTTCTCATTCAGTTGCGGTAGCCGACGCATTTATTGAATCTTATCGCCGGAGCCATCCGGACGATAAGATTAAGACTATCGACATTTTTCGGGAAAAGCTGCCGGTGTTTGACCTGCCGGCTGCCAACGCGAAATACAGGATAATGCACGGCGAAGAGCATACGCAAGAGGACCGCCGGACATGGGCGCAAATCGTTTCTGTAATAGATGAATTTAAGTCGGCGGACAAATATGTTTTGGCGGTGCCGATGTGGAATTTTTCGATTCCATATCGGCTGAAACAATACATAGATATTATTGTCCAGCCAGGCTACACTTTCAGCGTCAGAGAGGACGGCGGCTACGAGGGACTTGTAAAAGATAAGCCGGTTTTTATAGCTTATGCGCGGGGCGGTGAATACTCAGCGGACACCGCCAAGGCCTTCGATATGCAGACGAAATATCTGGAGCTTATATTGGGCTTTATAGGTTTGTCTGATATTCGTTCTGTAATTGTTGAGCCGACTCTCGCCGGCGGTGCCGATGTCGCTAAGCAGAAACAGGCGGAAGCTATAGAAAAAGCAAAGCAAATCGCGAAGGCTTTTTAAGCAGGGTGGGGCTTGCCCCACCGCTCTTCTGGCGTAAGCCATCCCTGACGGGATTACGCCTCCATTCATAGCCTAAAGCTTTGCCTTTGACTGGAAACAAAGTCTCGGCGCATTTGCACGATGTCCCTTGCCACAATCTCCGTTATGGCCTGCTGCTGATCAAATAACAGCATAGTAGGCGGCATAACCATATGTCTAACTGATTCAGTCCTGCTTTGCGGCCGGATCGGGATTACGCCATTTCGGCTGGGAGCTTTTCTCTTTACAGCGGCGACCTTTCGCTGCTCAGCCATAATCTCTTCGGCCAAGTTAAATCTTGGTATTTCATGTTTCTCCCGCTGCTCCATTGAACTCGCTGAATTCTGTGCAGGCTGAACTTTATACGGCGGTATTATATCGCCTGCGCGAAGGACATCATCGTCATCTCGTTTATTATTGTCCACCTTACTCATTATGTGCAGGCCCTATGGAAAATTGTGTGAAATCACCCGGATTAAATTGCTCTATCAGTGAATTAATCTCATCAACGGTAACAGCTTTAACAGCCTTAACATCATCCTCTATAATATGGTACTCTTTCAAATATATCCAGTTAAAGCCCAGATCAATCAGACGACCCATCGGCAGCTCATTTTTGATTACCAATGCGCTTAAGACCTTATTTTTTGCCTTCTGTAGCTCATCCTCAATTATACCTTCCTCGGACAGGCTATGAAAGATGCCCTGAACGATATCGAGCACTTTAGAGACATTTTTGCTGCTGCAGCGGATATAACTGTACAATGCACCCGTGCCGTCCATAGGGCTGTATTGCATCGTGGCTGCTTCTGCTAATGCCTTATCGACAAGCTCCCAGAAAAATCTTGAGCCGACACTATCGCCGACGATAACGCCAAAAAGCGACGCCGCAAACCTTCCTGGGTCCTGCGCAGAGACGCATGGACTTATCAGGCATATATGTTCGCAGGCCAGATTTGATTTTTCAATTCTTTCCTTCTTTTTACTGCCTTGGAAGTGCTCTAATTTTCTGGCGGCGGAACGGCCTTGCCACGCCAGGCAGGATTCTTCCAGCTTCGAGCAGATTTGGCCCCAGTCGAAATTACCAGCGCATGCGAACATCATATTGTCCGGCGCATACCGGCTGGCAAAATAATCACGCATCAGCTCAACCGTAAGATTATCTATATTTTTTTCACTGCCAAGAACACTGTTGCCGCAGGGATGGCTGTCGAAGTGCAGCCTTCTGCATCTATCCATCACATCAAAGCTGGGTGTATCCTTGTACATCGCAATTTCTTCTTTGATTACATTCTTTTCAATATTGAAATCTTTATCTCTAAGAGCCGGCCTCATCAGCTCTATCCACAGCCTTGTGACCTCGATTACATACTCCGGCAGGACCGCCGCATAAAAAACAGTATTTTCCTCGCTGGTAAAGGCATTGAACTGTGCCCCTGTTCCGTCGAAGGCCTTGTTGACCTCAAAGGCATTTAACTTCTCAGTACCTTTGAACAGCATGTGCTCTAAGAAATGCGATACTCCGTTAATTTGTGGGGCTTCGTCCCGGGAACCGGTCCTGACAAAAAAACCAACCGCAACCGATTTAGCAGACGTATTAACCTCGCCGATTATGTCCAGGCCGTTCGTCAATCTCTTTTGCTTAAATTCCATTTTTTATGTCACCGGATGGTCAGTTCTTGTGGGCCGATTGTCACGACCGTGAAATCTTTAAACTTATTTTTACGCAAAAAGCCCAAAACCGAATCGACGTTAGTTGCTTCTATCTTATCTTTGATTTCGTCCAGGCTTCTCACTCTGCCAAGTATATAATAATCGCCTCCGATTGCGCCTGCCCGGCTGCCGGACGATTCACTTTGCAGAATTAGAGCGCTTTTCAAGCCTACTTTGGCCCTGGCAATCTCTTCATCGCTGATTCCTTCGCTGAGCCGATTGAATTCGTCAATAACACATTCGAGCATTTCCTGGGCCTTACCCGGCGTCGTGCCTGCGTAGCACATTATACCCGCTGCTTCTTTTAGGCCGTGATATCTTGCGCCGACAGCATAGCACAGCCCTCTTTTTTCTCTTACCTCTGTAAACAATCTGGAACTCATTCCGCCGGAAAGCACCGACACCGCCATCCTGGCGTTGTAGTAGTCATCATCACTTGGCGTCACAGTCCCGGTCATCAGGCCGATGTGCACTTGTGCGGAATCGTTATTGATATGTGTATATCCGCCGGCTTTGGAATTAAATGTAATCGGCTTGAGGTCCTTCTGCCGGTCCGTTTCGAATAGTACTTCCATTTGCCGGCAAACTGCATCAAAATCATATTTGCCTGCAACCGCAAAAATCGTCTGCGAAAGATTAAAGTTACTCTTTACAATCTCTCGCGTTTTCTCTACGGTCAATTTCTTTAGTTCATCGATATCACCGACGGTGCTGCGCCCCAAGGGATGTGGATAAAATCGCTCTCGCAGCTTAAGCATAACTTTATGCCGAGGCTCGTCATCTAAAGCATACACCTCGTCAATTGCCAATTGCCTGACTAATTCAAACTGGTCCCCTTCCAGGCGCGGCTGGCGTATTATGTCGGCGTACAAATCCAAGGCCTGCGCCAGGTTGTCGGCTTCCAATGCAGCACCGATGGTTATATAGGAGCTTCCTAACGACTCGGCCCGATGCAGGCCCAGCCCGTCAAGGGCGTCACTTAGCTGCCTGCTGTTTCTATTACCGGCTCCTTTAAAAATCCAGTCTGAGATTACATTTCCTGCTCCGCAGCAGCCTTCGGCAAGTACTGCTGCTCCAGCCGGCAGCATAAAATCAAACGCCACCGATTCAACGACCTCCATCGGCTCGCCGAGTATAACCATCCCGTTTTTTAATATATGTTTATCAAATTTTTCTGCCATTGTCGTTTTTCTTGAGCATTCAAGAATGCAAGTGCGGATTTTACTAATAAACAGGAATGTTTGCAACTATGGAATATAAAAGGAGAGATCGGAGAATTTGGTGTGACTTGCCCCATCCTACGTTTCATCCAATACGCACTACGTATTACGCTACAGCGGCGGTTTCCTCTTGCTCGTCAAACTGGTCAAATCTGACACTTATCTTCTTGCTGACACCCTGGGTTTGCATTGTTATGCCGAACAGCTCGTCCGCAATGCTCATCGTCCGCTTGGAGTGAGTAATTACTATGAACTGAGAATCCTTCTGAAACTCCCGCAGCAATATATTGAAGCGTTCATTATTCGCCTCATCCAGAGCCGCGTCAATCTCGTCGAGGAAGCAAAACGGCGACGGCTTCGTCTTAAAAACAGAAAACAAAAGTGCAATTGCCGTCATTGACTTCTCGCCGCCGCTGAGCAAAGATATGCTCCTTGTCTCCTTGCCGGGCGGCTTGGCTATAACCTCTATCCCCGCTTCGAGAGGGTCCGGCTCCCCGCTTTCGCCGGAACCAGCCTCAAGCACTATATCAGCCTTACCGCCGCCGAAGAGCTTGCGGAAAATCTGCTGGAAATGACCTCTTATTTGCTCAAAGGTCTCGATGAATTTCTCTCTGCTTTTTTTGTTAAGCCGGTTTATCAACTGCTGCAATTGGGCTCGGCTTGAGTTCAAATCATCAACCTGGTCACTCAAAAATTTATGACGCTGCTCGAGGCTTTCCTGCTCAGTTATGGCATCGACATTAACATTGCCGAGCCGTTCGATTTTGCCGCGCAGCTCGTTTATTTCCTCCCGCACCTGATCCCAATCGATATCCCTATCCGTATAATTCTTATAGGCTTCGGCCAGATCAATCTGCAGTTCCTCCTGGACCCTTTCAATCAAATCCTGTTTCTTTACATCCAACTGGCCTAATTCTATTTTAAGCTCGCCTATAGCAGACTCGAATTCGCTTTTTTGCGAGCGCTTTTGCAGCAGAATCTCCTCTATTTGTTTTTTCTCTTCGAGCAGCTTTTCTATTCTGTAATACAAAAGCTGATTGCTTTTTTGGTTCTGCTCCTTCTCGACGAAAAGCTCCGATACCGATGCTTCGCAGTTAAGGATGTCACTTTGGGCCTGCTGCCATTGCTCGCTGCAGCTTTTTATTTCATTCTGCGTCGTTTCAGCGGCCGAGCAATTTGCACGCCTCTGGCTTTCCAGACTCAGGATTATCTGCTTCAACGCCCGGCTCTGTTCTGCGCCTTGTCCCATAGCAACCTTGAGGTCTGTAAGCAGGGTCATTTGTGCCTGCTGCGAGCTTTTTCGTTCGTTATACTTTGTCTCAAGCTCTTTTATGTGCTCCGTGCGCTGCTTATTAACCGCCTCAAGCTCCTGCAGTTTCTGTTGCGAATCGTATTCTTTTTGTACCGATTGAGCGATCTGAGCCTCAAGCAGGTCGATTTCGCCGGTTATCAGAGGCTGCTCTTTTTTGAGCCGATTTATATCCTGCTCAAAGACGGACAGCTTCGAGCTTATGTGCATCTTTTGAGTGTTTGCTTCATAGACAGCCGTTCGCAGGTCTTTGCAGAGCTTATCAGTATGCGCGTTTTCTCGATTTTTCTTTTCAATTTCCTCTTCGAGCATCTCGATTTCAGATTGGATTTTTGCGATGCTTTTCTCTAATTGACGCAGCCGGCTCTTGCGTGATATCAGCCCTGCCGGTTTTCGCATCGGCCCAAGTTTTATTGTTCCGTCGGCGCTTACTGATTCACCCTTCAAAGTGACAAGCGTGTAGTCAAGTGATGTGTTCCTGGCCAACTCAATCGCATTATCAACCGAATCGACGAGTATGACCTTGCCGAGTAATTTCCAGGCTAATGGTGCATATTTGCTCTCGGCTTTTACGAGCTCAATGAGCCTGCCTTTGACGCAAGGCCATTTTGAAAAATCTTTTTTGTCAACGAACGGCTCTATTTTATCTAAGCATATAAAATTCACTCTGCTGTCAAGCTTCTCGATGGTTTCCGTATCAGCCAGCAGCCTGTCAGCATTATTGACTACAATGGCGTCGGTTTTGCCTTCGAGCGCAGCCTCGACGGCGTTTGCATATTCCAAATCTGCTTTTATTATCTCAGCTACCAATCCTTCGATATAATCTAATTTATCTACGGTTTTATTTTGCAGAATACCTTTAACACCGCTGTTTAGCCCCTCATATCTTTTTTCCATGTCCTCCAATACAGCTAACTCGCTGCACAGGGCGCTTCGTGCCTCCTTGGTGTGGGCTAATCGCTTATTATCCGCTTCAAGCAGCTTTGTAATTTCTTCTGTTTTGTTGCGTTTGGAATCCAAGCTCTGATGCAATTCGCTCAGCACTTTTTCAATATCATCCAAGCGGGCCTTGCAGTGTGCTTTTTCAGTGAACAATTTTTCAAGCTCTGCGTTGGCTGTTTCCGCCCGCCCTGAGAGACGGTCTTTTTGGGTGGATAAATTACTGCGATAGACTGAAATGCTCTGAATCTCGTTGTGTAGCTGCGCGGTCCTGCGAACTATATCGATGATGCCGGATTTATTATCTTCCAAATCCGCCTCAAGCGAAGCACATTCCGTGTTTATCTGCTGGATGGCCTGTTGAGTCTGCTCAACAGAGCGGCTTTTTTCTTCCAGCATTTTTTCGCAATCGGCCAACTCCTGTTTATGTTGAGACAAATTTTCCTGAAAAATCCTTTCCTGCTCTTGCAGCTTTTCTATTCGCTGGCCGGCGTTTTCTTTCCTTTGCTGCAGCTCTGTTAACCTGGCCCGCAAAAACTCGATTCGCTGAAGTAGCTGATCAATCTTGCTCTGGATAGAGACTAAGAGATTTCCGGTGTGGTTCAGCTTATGCTCGACTTCTATTTTTTCTTCGCCCAGCTTACTGGCCAGCGCATCGTTTTTCGCAACTTCCACATCCAATTGCTGCAACTGCTGCTGGGCCTGGTCGAGGGAATTCGTCTTTTCTGCTAACTGCGTTTGATTCCTGGCATATTCGGCCAGCCAGTAATTGACCTGCAGCTCTTTGAGCTGTTGGCTGTATTGCAGATAACTTCGCGCTTTACCCGCCTGGAGCTTCATGCTTCGCAGGCTTTTTGTCACTTCGTTCAGAATATCCGCAAGCCGTAGTAGATTTTGTTCTGTGCGTTCCAGTTTGCGAATCGCTTCTTTCTTATGCGCTTTATACTTGCTTATGCCCGCAGCTTCTTCAAATACGGCCCTTCGGTCAATCTTGGAGCCGCTTAAGATCTGCTCAATCTGTCCCTGTTCGATAATCGAGTAGGCTTTTGTGCCTACGCCGGTGTCCATAAACAATTCTCGCAGGTCTTTTAGCCGGCAGGTGTTGTTATTTACGCGATATTCGCTTTCGCCGTTTTTATATATTCTGCGGGTTATTTGTATTTCGTCGGCGTCAATAGGCAGCCTGCCTGTGGGACTTCCATCCGGATTTGAAAGAAACAGGTTGACCTGAGCGGCTGCTTGCGGCCTTCGGCTGCTGCTTCCGCTGAATATCACATCAGCCATCATGCCGCTTCGCAGGCTTTTGACACTTTGCTCTCCGAGCACCCATTTTACCGCATCGACGACATTGCTTTTACCACAGCCGTTAGGGCCCACAATGGCGGTTATTGATGATTTGAAATTAAACTCTGTTTTGTCAGCGAAGCTTTTGAATCCGTCGAGAACGATTTTATCAAGTCTCATCTTTTCATCCTGTTTCTAACGTCCTATAACAAACATCATATAGTTACGCGATTATTTAAGCCTAATAATACTCACCTATGGCGGATTATCGGCCGAAAGGTTGTTTTTTCTTGATAATTAGCCGATTTTCGGAAGGGGGCTGGCACGAAACTCCGCTGAAATTGCTCTTTTGTCGCACATCTGTTTCAAAAGAGCTATCATGTCGGCGTACGAAACTCCTAAACCCTGATATACCTGCTCATCTTTTGTTAAAGGCTCCTCGCAGAGTGTTATAATAATATTAGCAAGCTCAAAGGAGCTTTTCAATTGCAGTATTACATCTCGCCGTCGGGGATGTTTGCGTATTATCGAGACATAATCATCGCCGGGGGAAGCGTTTATTGTTATGTTGCCGTCGGCCGACTGTACAAAAATGCTGTCACTGCAATAAATTGGTGAGCCGAATAATACAATTCTTGGCTGACCGCTACGGAAGACAAAAATCGTCTTTTGTTTAATTTGTGCGACTTGGTCCAGATAAAAGCTGCGTGCAACAAGTCTTTGCGATATGCTGAAATCGTTTAATTTTTGTAATTGTTCATACGCAGCCAATTTGATATCAAAATCATGATCGCCCAGTAATATCCGTGATATTGCGGCGATGTCATCGCGTTTCCCGAATCTGGCTATCGCCTCCAAAGCTTCGAGCCTGTAAGCGGAGTTTCCATCCCCTGCTATTTCCCGAAGCGTCGGCATGCTCTGGTCACTACCTAAATTGAGCATACATCTGGCCGCTCGCAGCCGAACCTGCTCATCGGACGAATTTAATAAAGCAGACAGTTCGTCGAGACTTTCATTGCCTATGGCCTCAAGAGCGATTTCATATATATCATCCCGGGAGGAAGCAAGTTTATTTACCAAGGTCTTGATTCTTTCCCGTGAGGATTCCGGCCGATTATCAAGAAACAGTGTCCTGACTATCTCAGCAAAGCGCTGTTTAGTCCCTCTATACTTATCCGGCACATTCAATTCGATCCGGTTGGGTGAGACCGCCTTAGCGGTGCCGTAGCCGAAACGCCCGTCTAAACGGCTGCGGACAAGACTGGTGACCCTATAATCAGGCTTGCGAATAACCAGATTTATGATATTCTCTTCAGCAACCCTGCCGCCGCCTAATACATACGCAAGTTTTGTATCTACTTTGGAGCTGGTGATTTTATCTATAAACAGAGCTCCTTCTGCCGCCGCTAAGACTCGTGTACTTATGCCGAAGGTCCCTCTTAATATAAGCTCGGTCCTGTAGAGCCAGCCGTTTTCCAGAGAAATCGTTTGTGTGCCCGGCAAAGGAGTAACTTGCACATCAAAGCACTGGTTTTTCGAGGCCGCCGCGGGTATTACTCCATAAACTTGTACTACAGCGGTATCTTTACGATTAATGAATTTATCAATGTCTATACGTTCCGGCAGTTGCGTAAGGATATATTGTTTGAGATAGTCTCTAACCTGCGGCGGACATTCAGCAGAACCTGTCCCGTTAAGACCGCCCACTAAACCGAAACCATCCACGGGTATTGATTCCGGGACGATTACGTCGGCTAACATGCCTATTGTAGTGCCGAGCTCCGCCAATTCTTCTGATTTTTTTGCACTCTGTCCGGCTCTAAATATCCTGCTGCAACCACTTACGAAACAGACGAAAAACAACACGGCAATCAGAAAGACTTTTTTGTTACTGACCGATTTCATAAGTTTAAATACCGAAAAGGATTTGAGCTTGTCCCCGTCAAAACGGGCGACTTAGGCAATTAACTCGTCCTAAATACTATACTTACCAATTACTTGCGTCAAGTTTAAATTTCTTGTGATGGCACATCTGTTCTCTAAAATGGAAAACAGGTCGAGATAAGCCTGCCTGTGCGTAGCCGCTTCGGCGAAGGCAGGCTTTTTGTCCTTTCTCTTTTCTGAAAAGGTTTATTTACGTATAATGAATTATATGATTCATAAAAAGGTAACCAAACATCGTTTGAGTCCTTCATTTGAAATCAGGCAGAATCTTGGGTATTGGCTCACCAGAACACCGCAGGAGCGTCTCGCAGCCGTAGATTTTTTAAGACGCCAGATCTATGGAGATACAGAAAGACTTCAAAGAACTGCTCGAGTTATTCAACGCCCACAAGATTGAGTACCTTGTTGTGGGCGGTTACGCATTGGCATTTCACGGTGCACCACGTTTCACCGGGGATATCGGTATATTCGTCAAGCCATAATCCGAAAACGCCAAACGCATCCTCATAGCCTTAGGGGAATTTGGTTTTGGTTCAATGAATCTATCAGAGTCTGATTTTACCTCACATAGAAATGTTATTCAGCTTGGAGTGCCACCGGTACGTGTTGACATAATGACTTCCCTTACCGGCGTTTCCTGGCAGGAGGCTCAGTCCGGCAAGGTGGCAGGTAATTATGGTGACATACTTGTTTACTTCATTAGCAAGAAAGATTTCATCGTCAATAAAAGAACTCTTGGCTGCGCTCGGGACTGAGTCTGTTGCTAATTTTCCACAATACGCAATACTCGTTTCTCGTCTGTCGTCTGTCGTCTGTACCGGTCGCTTACGCTCCCGGCTCTGTTAAGTGTTTATAATTTCGATATTTTCGGGGTGGAGTTTTTGAAGGTCGGGTAGCTGGTTTCGGCCGAGCTTGGCCTCGATAATAACAGAACTGTCTAAATATTGTTCATCCAGAATTTGGCCGTGTGCGCGTAGAAAGCTTTGGACTTTGCCGTTCGATTGGCTGGCACTCACCCGCACTAAAAGCTCGCCGCCCTTGTAGACTTGAGCGATTTTTTCTGCAAGGTTATCCAGGCCGAAGCCGGTCCTGGCCGATATGGCAATTGTATCATCAAACATGGTTTGCAGCATCTCAAGCTGACTGATGGCTTTAACGCAATCGACTTTATTCAGCACCTTTAGAATTGGTTTTTGGCCGCAGCCAATCTCATCCAAAACGGCATTCACAGATTCGATCTGCTTTAATGCTTCAGGATTGGAAACATCGATTATATGCAGGAGCAAATCGGCGTTTATCGCCTCTTCCAGCGTGGCCTTGAACGAGGCGACCAATTGATGGGGAAGCTTCTTTATGAAGCCGACGGTGTCACTAATGAGCACTTCTGCCCCTTTGGCCGGCGTCCATTTTCTCGTTCGTGTATCCAACGTGGCAAAGAGCCTGTCCTCAACAAAGACGCCTGCATCGGTAAGCGCATTTAAGAGTGTGCTCTTGCCGGCGTTGGTATAGCCGACTATGCAGATTTTAAATAGCCCTCTTCGGCCGTCAATCTCACGGATTCTGCGCTTATCAATATTGGTCAGCTCATGTCTAAGCTCGGTTATTCGTTTTTTAACTAATCGGCGGTCGATTTCGAGCTGCTGCTCGCCCGGGCCTCTGGTGCCTATAGCGCCGACGGTGCCCGCGGCGGTAGCCCCGCCTGCACCCGCTACCGTATCGAGGTGCGACCACATTCGGGTCAGTCGAGGATAGGTATATTCCAACTGGGCCAATTCGACCTGAAGCTTGGCCTGCTTGGTCTTTGCCCTGGTGGCGAATATATCCAGAATCAGCTCGCTGCGGTCAAGAACCTTGATTTGGATAATCTCTTCAAGCTCGCGAATCTGAGCTGGAGAAAGGTCATTATCGAAAATTACTACGTCCGCTTTGAACCTTTTAACTCGATTTGCAAGCTCTTCAGCTTTGCCCCTGCCAATGTATGTGGCAGGATTTATAGTGCGAATTTTTTGCTGGAACCTGTCTACAATGACCGCCCCGGCGCTCTCGGTTAATGCGGTAAGCTCAGCTAAGTCATCTCCCTCTCCACCCCGGCCGAGCAGGGCTGCTACTAATATGGCTCGCTCTTTTCTGACTCTTAGAGTCTGACGCATTTTCTCCAATTAAAATGCACCTCCAAACTATCCTTATATTTTAACATATTTGTCCTAATAACTCAAGGTTTAGCCCCGCGATTTTATCGCGGGGTTTTGTTTCCTCACCTTCGGCGCAAGGAAGGTTTTATATGCTGCTACCAAGAATTGAAAGTGCTCGCTTTTTAATCCTCAAAGGGCAATGAAGCAGAATAGTTGGGGGCTTCTTTTGTTATTTGTATGTCATGCGGATGCGATTCATTCACCGAAGCCGCACTTATGCGAACGAACCGTCCGTTCTTCATAAGCCCCTCGATACTTCGCGCTCCGCAATAGCCCATGCCCGCTCGCAGTCCGCCGACCAACTGATAGACAAAATCGCTCAACATCCCGCGGTACGGCACCCGGCCTTCAACACCTTCCGGCACGAGCTTGCCCGCTTCAGTTGTGCTTTTTTGGCCGTATCGCTCAGCCGAACCCTTGACCATCGCTCCTAAAGAGCCCATGCCGCGATATTCTTTAAATTGTCTGCCTTTGTAGATAACCAACTGACCCGGACTTTCTTTCAGGCCCGCAAATAATGAGCCTATCATCACACTGGAAGCTCCCGCCGCAATGGCCTTGGTTATATCACCGGAGTGTTTTATTCCGCCATCGGCAATGACCGGAATATTGTGCTTTTGTGCTACCTGGGCACAATTGATTATTGCAGATATTTGCGGCACCCCAACGCCGGAAATTACCCTGGTCGTGCAAATTGCACCGGGGCCGATACCGACTTTGACCGCATTAGCACCGGCTTTAATTAAATCCTCCGCCGCCTCAGCCGTAGCAATATTGCCCGCAATCACGTCAATTTCATAATCAGCTTTAATCTTTTTGACGGTATCGATAACGTTCTGCGAATGGCCGTGAGCCGTATCGACTACGATAATATCAACATCAGCTTTTATTAAAGCCTCGATTCGCTCGTAATCATGCACGCTCACCGCAGCACCGACAAGGAGGCTTCCTCGCTGGTCTCTTGCGGCCCTCGGATACTGCTGGACTCGGTCAATATCTCTCATCGTAATCAAACCAGCCAGTTCGCCCTGCGAATTGACCAAAAGAAGCTTTTCGACTTTATGCTCCTGCAGAATTTCCTTTGCCTGTTCAAGTGTTGTGCCGGCCGGGCCTGTAACGAGATTATTTTTCGTCATAACGGAGCTTATTTCGATATCATAGTCTTTGAGAAACTTCAAATCTCTGCGTGTGAGAATGCCAACCAGCTTTTTGCCCTTGACGATGGGAATGCCGGAGACGTTCTGCTCATTCATTAAATCCTGCGCCTTTCTGACAGGCTGGTCCGGCGATAATGTTACCGGGTCGAGAATCACGCCGTGCTCGGAACGCTTGACTTTCGCAACTTCCCGCTTTTGTGCCTCGATCGACATATTCTTGTGAACTATTCCGATGCCACCCTCCTGTGCCAGCGCGATGGCCAGCGCCGACTCCGTAACCGTATCCATAGCAGCCGAGACAATAGGAATATTTATCGTGATATTGTTGGTCAATCGCGTGCTCGTATCAGCCTGGCTGGGCACAAAATCGCTCTTTGCAGGCAAAAGCAGCACATCGTCAAACGTTATAGCTTCAGCTACAATCTTGCTTTTATCCATATTTGGCTCCATTATTAGTCATCACTTCTATAAATGTTAAAACTATAATATCACCATAAACCATCGTCAAACCTATTTTCTCGCTGGCATTTGAGAGGGTGCATGTCAAGTTTACTCACCGTGCCCGCTGGACAATTTCTCTTCTTTCCTCCGTCATCTGTCATCTGCCATCCGTTATCTGTCATCCGTCTTCTGCCCTCTGTCGTCTGTCTTCTGTTTTGAAATTGGCTTTGTTTGGGTTTGTTTTCACCAAATGTCCAGTGCATTTTTCCCTCATAATCCCTTGTTATATTTAATTTTACATCCATTTGACTTTTTTGAAAATTGGCTTTGTTTTGCATAAAAATAGGCCGATTTGTCGAAGATTCTCGACAATTGTCGAGCAAACCGTGGCAACAAGTGCCACGGCTAACGGTGGAATTTTTGCGTTCTAATTTTACGTTTTGACCCATTCGGCTTCGCTCAGGGCAAGTTTTAACTTTTGATTTGCCCCGTGAGATAGGCGCAGCCGCCATATCATGGGGTGAATTTCTGAGTTCTGTCTTCCGTCATCTGTCTTCTGCCTTGCGATCTCCCCCATTCTTGATATGTTCTGTTCTGTCCTTCCGTCTTCGCTAAAGCTACGCCGGACAAGCTGTCTACTGTCCCGCATCCGGCGGGTAAACTTCTGTATCCAATATCGAGTATCGAGCATCCAGAATCGAGCATCAATATTTACTTTTTAATTTGATGAGTATTATACCAAAAACGGCCTAATTTTCAAGTTAAATTTTACCCCGTGAGATAGGCTCAGCCGCCATCACACAGGGTTGGCACTTGTCTTTGCGAGGAGGCCGTCTATTGGCCGACGCGGCAATCTAATTCTTGAGAAAATGCTCCTGCCTTGGTCTTGCGATGTAGTCTTAAGACTACATCGCTTGGCAGCTTCATTGAATCCTAAAGGATTATTGAAAGGATAATTTGAAGCCGAGAATTGTTCGCCGAGGGATGGCTTACACCACTTGATTCTCAAGATAGTCGTTCTGCCTTCTGTCTTCTGTCATCTGTCGTCACAATTTTTGGTAGGGTGGGGCATGCCCCACCGATTTCTAAATACGTAGAATGGATGCCCCACCATTTTTGACTTGTCCGGCATCGCATTGACGGTTCACCCAAAAACACAGGTTCAGTGGCTGCTACTCGCCCGTGCGGAGAAATCTGCTAACATAATAGGTGGCTGACCTTTTATTCTATGATTCATTTTAACTTGAATTTGTCGTACCTTTTTCTGTTTCAGTATCTTTAGAAGGAGTTTTTTGATTCAAGTCTATGATAATGCCTTTCCATGTGATCTTAATAGTCTTTATACCAGGATCGATTAAAATCTTATTGAGTACCTCAACAGATTGCCCAGAAATGCTAAAGAGAGAGTAAAATAAAAATATCAAAATAAGAATACCTGATACAGCCATCGCGCATTTGGAGGATGTAGAGAAAAAGAAAGAAATAATCTGCACGTTTAAGAATATTAAGAAATAACCAAGGAATATTTGAATAGCGTCGAAGATAGAGAAGCGTAAAGCATATCCATAAATATCCCATTTAGTGCGTTCTGGATTCGCTTGTTGATTTCTACGCTCATAGAGAAAACGCGGGAAATTAGCTATACCGGGAACAATGGAGAGAATTGTAATACCAGCGAAATAACCAATCCAAATCCCAGAATTATTACACAATTCCATGAAGAATCGCATATGCCCCTCCTAAATAATCTGTTTTTAATAATATTATTGGTTTTCTTTTTTTCCAGAATTTTTTAATATATCTATCAAATTTATCTACGAAATAAATACATAAATAAATAGAAGCCAACACTCGTGTCTGATCCCAGTTTAACATTAGTACATTTTCTTAATTATTATGGATCTCTTTCTGAAGGACTTCGCCTTGCTCTCCTGCAGCTTTGTATGCATCATCAAAATTGCCATAGATTCCAATTAGATTATGAATGTCGTTGCTTGGATCGTATGATCCAGCGGTAAAAACATAACCTTTATCTTTCATTATTCCCTGCACAGAGAACTCCTGAACCGTTGGACTTCCTCCTTCATCGTTACGATTGATAATGTACGTCTGTGCTGCTTTGTCTGAAGAAAACACTTGCTCAGCAGCCGATCCACCCATATAGTGAGTCACTACAACAAAAACTCGCTTTGGTGTTTCTTCCTCTTGCTTGGTGCACTTCTGGTTTGTTGCGATATCTTTAATGTATTTCTCAAAGCGTTTTTTTTCATGTTCTTTTGATTTGTCTCTCTGAATCGAACACAACATCTTCTTCCAGATATCCAGAAGTTTGCCTGAATTTTTGCTTTCCATTTTATTTCCCTCGTTTATAAAATAAAACTCGCTCGCACATTTATCAATCGCTTACCCCCATTGTAGTCTTGCACACTGCGATTTGTTGCACAGTCAAGAATGCAGAATTCCGCTTTTATCTGGCAATTCTTTTATCGGATTAAAAAAGCGAGGAAATAATTAAAAAATGAGAGAAAAAGCAGGACTGTTGCGATTCTCGTGCTTCGTAGCCCCTGCAGCTTCTTGCCCGCCGCCCCGTCTTGCGTCGGGAAGCGCAGGGGCAGGCGAAACAAAAGCGGAGGTAGAGTAGATCATCACACCCTGCCGAGCTATGAGGGAACGGCGATATATTCAGCGAAAGAACGTGACCTGGGTACAGGCAATTTGTCTTCGAGCAAGCCGTGTATGTGCATTTCTATAGCCTGGTACATATTCCGCGAGACCTGCTCTCGGGTTTTACCTGTAGCCACACAACCAGGTAAATCAGGTGAATAAGCCGAATAATTGCCGTTTGCTTTTTCGATAACAATCAAAAACCGATGCATATTCATTTACCTTTCTTTGGTTTTTGCAATTTAGCCTGCTTGAAAATGCTGTTTAAGGTGCCCGGCGCTAAATCGTCGTTGAGATGACCAGCAATCGTAACGCGACCTCGCTTAGTTGGATGCTTATATTGGCGATGACTGCCTTTTGTGGCAACCATATACCAACCGTCAGCTTCTATCAGTTTGACGACATCGCGAATCTTCATCTCTATCTGCTCGCCATAACTTTGATTCAAATAATATCTTTTTCCCGTGAATTTGTCAAATCTTACTCTGCAAAGAAACAGCATGGGCTAAAGTCCATCCTACCAGGCTACCAGGCTTACCCTGCATTTGATGGATTTAACCGCACTTCAAACCCGTGAGATAAAATTGACTATCTCACGGGTTAAACCAAAGATTGACCATAAACGTATCAAAGAATAGAATGAGCACGAAAGAAACGTCAATCGGTTGCGTTTGCGCGGCTCGTATCGGTTGCGTTAAGCATGAAGCGTCGTTTAAGACGTAACCGAAAGACGATAGACGAAACGAGTTGCGCAACCTTCAAACGTATAACGAAAACAGATGCTCGATAGACTTTATAAAGCACAAAAACAGATAGATGCTGCCTGCAAAGGTATAGGCCGGCAAATAAATATAATGGAGGTTTGCGGGACCCATACTGTCTCCATTTTCCGCAGCGGTATAAAGTCAACTTTGCCAAAGCAGGTAAAGCTGATATCCGGCCCCGGTTGCCCGGTCTGCGTTACCGACCAAAGCTACATCGACATCGTCCTGCAATTAGCTGACCGCGACGACTGCATAATTGCCACCTACGGCGATATGGTTCGCGTACCAGGCAAAGACGGCTCGCTCGAAACAAAACGCACAAAAGGCAATGTCAAAGTTGTTCTGAGCAGTGAAGACGCTATTGAATTAGCTAAAGACAATCCCAATAAAATAATTGTTTTCGTTGCGGTTGGCTTTGAAACCACAGCGCCGGCTACGGCTGTGGCGGTTAAAGAGGCGGCTGAGGCAAACATTAAAAACTTCTGCATTCTAAGCGGCCACAAATTAGTGGTGCCTGCTATGCGGGCGCTGCTCTCGGAAATAAATCATAATATAGATGGCTTTTTATGTCCCGGCCACGTCAGCGTTATAATAGGCTACGGTGCTTTCGCCGAGATAGTCGAGCGCTTTGACAGGCCGTGTGTAGTTGCCGGCTTTGAACCTCTACAGATAGTCGAAGGGCTTGCTGAAATCTGCCGGCAGCTTGCAGCCGGCAAAGCCGAGCTAAAATCAATTTACTCTGCGGTCGTAACGGAGCAGGGAAATACAGCCGCTCAAAAAATCATCGCGGAATACTTCAAAGCTGCAGACGGCTACTGGCGAGGCCTGGGAAAGATTGAAAAAAGCACACTGAAACTAAAAGACAAATACAGCCAATTCGATGCTTTTAAGCGATTCGACTTGACTGAAACTTTGACCGAAGATACTACCGGCTGTCGATGCGGCGAAGTGCTTTGCGGACTGATAGAGCCGCCGGTATGCGCACTATTTGGAAAGACATGCACCCCACGCACACCGGTCGGCCCGTGTATGGTTAGCGCTGAAGGAACATGTGCAGCATGGTTCAAATACGGCCGAGGAAGAAAACGCGACTAATGACAGCTAAACAAGACAGGATATTACTCGCACACGGCGGCGGCGGACAACTGATGGATGAATTAATCCGTGGCCTCATCCTGCCGAAACTTAAAAACGACGTCCTCGCAGAACTTGGCGATTCAGCAAAATTGAATCTTGCCTCCGGTACCTATGGCACAAGCTCGGTATGTTTCACCACGGATAGCTACGTTGTTAAGCCGTTGTTTTTTAACGGCGGAGATATCGGCAAACTTGCTGTTTGCGGCACGATAAATGATCTGGCTGTTGCCGGCTCAAAGCCTGTCGCGATGGCTCTATCGCTTATAATCGAAGAAGGTTTTGAAATTAAGCTGCTCGAAAAAATTCTGGACAGCATAAGCGAGCAGGCTCGCCTAAATAATGTCGATGTCGTTACAGGTGATACAAAAACTGTTGAGGCAGGCGCGGCTGATAAGATTTTTATAAATACAGCCGGCCTCGGAGCGAGATTGCCCGGCGTCGATTTGGCAGTAGGCAAAATTAAAGTCGGTGATAAAATTCTCATCAACGGCACCATCGGCGACCATGGGATGACTATTATTTCCCAGCGGAAAGATATTAAATTTCAATCGTCCTTGAAAAGTGACTGTGCCAGCCTTGCCGATTTGACCTGTAAATTGTTCGAAAATACAAACGGCATACATTTTATGCGTGACCCGACCCGTGGCGGATTAGCAGCAACACTTAATGAAATCTCACGGGATAGTGCATTGAGCATCGAAGTTCGTGAGGCTGACATTCCCATCAAGGCGGTGGTGCAGGCCGCAGCAGATATGCTCGGCTTTGATGTGCTCAATATCGCCAATGAAGGCAAATTTGTCGCAGTTGTTTCGTCTGAATCAGCCGATGATTGTCTAAACATCTGCAGAAAGCATCCGCTGGGAAAAGATGCAAAAATAATCGGCGAGATTGTACAAACTCGTGATGTGCCGACGGTGGAGCTTATAACAAAAATCGGCGGAAGGAGAATCGTACAGATGCCATACGGACGCGAGCTACCGAGGATATGCTGATGCACGAGACGATGATAGCACAGAGTCTTTTGGCCGCCATATCGGAGGAAACCGCAAAACAAAATGCAAAACCCGTCAGCGCCAAAATCAGTTGTGGGATGCTCAACGCCGTTAACGATGAGATACTTTGTTTCGCTTTTGAAGCCGCAGCTAAAGATACGCTGTGTGAAGGCGTGAGATTGGAAATAGAACATAAGGAAATACAAGCTCGGTGCAAAAACTGTAAGCAAAACTTTGATATCAAGCTCTCGAACCCGAAGTGTCCAGTGTGCAGCGGTGATGACTTTGAACTGCTGCCTGATGCACCGTTGTTGCTGGAAGAAATAGAATTTGAGACGGATTAAACTATGCGAACGAAAAAGAGTATTGGGAAAAAAATTCTAAGCGCAAACGAAGAATATGCGCTTAAAAATAAGCAACTTTTAGCTGAACACAAGAAATTGTGCCTGAATATGATTTCATCTCCCGGCTCAGGCAAGACCACGATACTGAGCAGAACAATAAGCGAGCTGAAAGACAGGATTAGAATCGGCGTGATTGAAGGCGATATACAAACCGACTTGGACGCTGAGAAAATCAGAGCGACTGGAGCACCGGCTATCCAGATAAATACCAACGGCGCATGTCATCTATCGGCAGCCCAGATAAGCAGTGCACTAAAGCAGTTGCCGCTTGATGATTTGGATTTGATCTTCATAGAGAACGTTGGCAATCTTGTTTGTCCATCAGCTTTTGAATTAGGCGAGACCGGCAAAGTAGCTGTTCTCTCCGTGCCGGAAGGCGATGACAAGCCGATTAAGTATCCTGCTATCTTTGCGCGAGCTAAGGCACTGCTTATAAATAAAATCGATATGCTTCAGACAGGTGGTCAAGCCGATTTTGATATCGAACGCGCGAAACGCGATGTCCGCAAGCTGAATAAGACAATTGAAATCTTTCCCATATCCGCCAAAACCGGCGAAGGCATGCAAAGTTGGTACAACTGGCTGCTAAAGTCAGTTAAAAATTTGCAATCTTAACTAATATTATGGTTTAGCTTTTGTCCGGTATAGGCCGTGTTCGTGGATATAATCTGCCACGGCTGGGTGCAGCATAGTTGTTATATCATCTCCAACAGCTAATTTATTTCGTATCTCTGTGCTGCTTATGTCAATTAAAGAGGTTTCAACCACATTTCGCTGAAGCTTCTCGACCCGCTGAGGGCCCCAAAGTTCCTTAAATTTGGAAAAGTCCGGCGGCTTAAAGCCGGCTCGATACATCGTGGTCAGATTACATTCATCTATCAGCTCCGAGATTTTGTACCAGTGCGGTAAATCCTCGATACTATCTGCACCTATAAGCCAATAGATTTCAGTTCGGCTGCCGTAGTCAGCCTGGAATTGCCTTACGGTCTGCAAAGTATAACTGGGCTGCGGCCTTTTTAGCTCGTAATCACTTAGCTCAAAGCTCTTATTGCCGGCGATTGCAAGAGCTATCATAGCAAATCTATCATCATCACTTGCAGATGGCGTGAAGCCTTTCAGCGGAGAAAGCTTAGCCGGAATAAAGACAACCTTCTCTGCACCAATGTGTCTTACAGCTTCGGCTGCAACGCGGGTATGGCCCAGATGGATCGGATCAAATGTGCCGCCAAATAAAGCTATTTTTCTTTTTGCCATAAAACCTAACAAGAAAACTGTGTGTTATTGAAAAAATATTTTCAAGGAAACAAAATTATTTACAGTCGGTAAGTAACATAAAATCAAAGTCGACAAAATAAGAAAGTCAACCGACTCATTACCTTCTTGTAACGGATCACAACACTTTAAACACATACATAGTGACACAAGTCTTCATGCATCCGCGACAATCGAAAGCGTCAAATCCACCAATAGATTAAATATATCACTGTTAAGACGACTCAGTGACTTCTTCTCTTCTTTATTAAACATCTCATTTGTTGTGAATCATTTCATTGTAGAGAATGATAACCAATACAAACAGTTGAGTAAAATATCGATAGAAAATATTTTGTGAAGTATTTTAGTTTATTATGACGATAAAAAATATAACAATATTTATTAACTTTTCTTATAATTTGATTGACAAGTTTTCTTGTAGCGAATTTAGTATTGTTATGTTGAATCAAATAATAAAAGATTCAAACAACTGAAAGGGAACAATGATGGCAAAGAAAAAAGCAAAGAAAAAAGTGACAAAGAAGAAAAAAGCAACTAAGAAGAAAAAGAAATGACGTAAAGCTTTAGTCACGAGCTTGCCTGTAACATGAATAAGAGATTTTAGTTTTTTGTCGGTTGATCTCATCGGATGATTTAACTTTACTAAGATCTCGCCTGCAAGGCAAGCTATGCGAAAAACGGAAGATTTCACAAAAAGGAAATCTTCCGTTTTTTTATATCCGGAATCTCGGATGTGACAGCCACACAGTACAACTATGGAAGCACAGTGTTCTATCGCAAACCATTTTCTTGCAATTTGCTATCAAGTCTCTATACTATTATAGGTTGTATTAGCTTCAAAGGTGTGTTTTATAACTTCTTAATGGAAAAAGGCTTATGGATTATTTTCGATACAAGAAAGGCGAGCTTTTTGCCGAAGACGTCGCCGTAGAAAAGATAGCAGCCGAGGTTGGAACTCCTGTTTACATCTACAGCAAAGCCACCTTTGTAGAACATCTACAAAAGATTCAGCGAGCCTATAGCGAGCTTGATACTCTGGTTTGCTATTCGGTCAAAGCATGTGGCAATATAAACATCCTAAAGTTTATGGCACAGATCGGCAGCGGATTCGATATTGTAAGCGGCGGAGAATTGTATCGCGCGCTGCAGGCTGGTGGTGATCCATCAAAAATCGTTTACGCCGGCGTAGGAAAAACCGATGCCGAAATCATCCAGGCTCTAAGAGCCGACATCGCTTACTTCAATATCGAATCGGAAGCTGAGCTGGAGAATTTAATTCGTCTTGCAAAGCAGGAAAACAAACAGCCGAAAGCTGCTCTGCGCGTTAATCCCGACGTCGACCCGAAGACTCACAAATATACCACGACCGGCAAAAAAGAGTCAAAATTTGGCGTTGATATTGAAAAATCAGAAAAAATTTTTGCGGATTTCGGAAAAAATAATTTGGTGCAACTTTGCGCTATTCATATACATTTAGGCTCGGCTGGACACACCGTTGAGCCTTACGTTGAAGCGATAAAAAAAGTTTTAGCTCTGATTGACCGGCTGCGAGCTGATGGTTTCACAATCGAAGCTCTGAATATCGGAGGCGGATACGGTGCTGATTACGTAACAGGTACTGCGCCGACTGCTGCTGATTATGCTGCTGCCATTGTGCCGTTATTGAAAGGTAAGAATCTCAAGGTTATTCTTGAGCCGGGTGCAAGCATCGCAGCCAACGCAGCGATTTTACTGGCGCGGGTTTTATATCTTAAAAAAGGTGGCGAGAAGAAGTTCGTCATAGTAGATGCCGGAATGAACGATTTGATTCGTCCGCCGCTATACGGCGCGTTTCATTTCATTTGGCCTGCCAAAGTAAGTGAGAAACTCACACCTGACCAGCGGGAAAAAGATTTGAAGTTGGCGGGCACAGAGGTTGTTGATGTAGTTGGGCCGATATGTGAGGGTGCGGATTTCTTTGCGCAGAATAGGGTCTTGCCGCCGGTCGAACGCGGCGACCTTATCTCTATCTTTACCGCCGGTGCTTATGGCTTCTGCATGAGCAGCAACTACAACGCCCGCTGTCGAGCCGCCGAAGTGCTCGTCGATGGCAGCAAGTTCACGGTCATCCGAAAACGCGAAACTTATGAAGACTTAATTTCTTTAGAGAAATAGCCGTTTGTTGCTCGTGCGCTATAGCAGTTCTAAAACTAACCTGCGAACTTTTTCGGCCATCTGGATTGCTTGTTGAGCATCGCTGCTGGTCACATTAGGAAAATCGCCTGGATAGCGGACATCTACACCATAATTTGTGAGCACAATAACATCGCGCAAAGATTCGGGTAGTTTGCTGTCTGTTGGGGCAATCAAATCAAGAAGCTCATCAATATCGTGCGTTTTCGGAAACTCGACCTGATGATAGGTCAAAAATGCCTTCAGATATTTTTCTGCGGCCTGCTGCGAATGAAAACAAACCGTAGATAGAAAAGACGCACCGTAAGCGATAAGAGATTTGGCGGCATTAAAATCTTCTTCCGCTTTCAACAACCATTGACGTACAAATTCATCTCTTATTTTATCAGGCGGCTTCATATATTACCTTGCCATACTTGTTGGCTGGATAAGCAATACCGCCAACAACATTTTTACTCTCCTCAAACCGTTCGGCAGCCATAACGATAATATCGAAAGGATAGCCCAGACCGCGCACTGCCTGGCGGATACGAACGCTTTCTTTGCGGGTATCACCTGGTGCAGATTCAAGCACGAGCAGGTCAATATCGCTGTCTTTGGACATTCCTCCCGCAGCAGCGGAACCAAACAGGATTATTCGCCGCGGCTCGGCTATGCCCAAAATGCGTTTGACGATTTCACTAACTAAAGTTTGACTTATTCCCATAAATACCACACAAACACACGACATCTCTATAAAAACTACTGAATATTATCTGAATATTATTATGTTTTGTCAAATTGCTTTATAGAAAAGACGCACTGTCATTTCGACCGGAGTCCCGATTCATCGGGACGAAGTGAAGAAATCTACTAATAGCAGATTTCTCGACTCACCTTCGGTTCGCTCTCCACAGTCCTAGGGACTCCTGACGGAGGACACCTATCGGTGGAAATGACAATAGGCATCGTTTTTTACAGAGCAATTTCGTTTTTCGATGGTTCAGCTCTTTCGACTTCGCTCACCACAGGTTTTCGATTTGTAATAGAGATTGCCACGGCCTTTCAGGCCTCGCAATGACCCCGCACAAAATTACGGTAAAAGCCTATTTTGTGCGGGGCAAGCATGGATTCCCGTTTTCACGGGAATGACAAAAAGCGAGCGACGAGTCACGAACAATAAATCTAAAAGTTTCTTTCGACGAAGCCAGTGTCGATTTTGTTTTTAATATATAAATTGTGCGAGAGGATATCCAGGCAAGCTGGTATCGTGGTCTTGATCGGCTCAATTACAAATTCCCGCAAGGCTCGCTTCATAGTGGCAATGGCCTCGGCTCGGCTCTTTTGATGAACAATAACCTTTGCGATCATCGAATCGTAATCTTTCGAGACCGTCCAGCCTTGATGGACGTGCGTATCGACCCTGACGCCGGGGCCCCCAGGGGGAATATATCTTGTAATCGTGCCCGGACAAGGTGCAAAATCCTTTGCGGGGTCCTCAGCGTTAATCCTGCACTCAATTGCCACGCCGGTATGCTTGATATCTCTTTGACTAAAATCAAACTTACGCCCAGCGGCGATTTCTATCTGCCATTTAATCAAATCATAGCCTGTGACCATCTCTGTAACCGGATGCTCAACCTGAATGCGGGTATTTACCTCAATGAAGTAAAACTTTTCGTCCTTGTCTAAGAGGAACTCCACCGTTGCGGCATTAACGTAATTAGCTTCTTTGATAAGCCGAATCGCAGCCTTACAAAGCTCTTCTCTGGTGCGCTCATTCAAGGCAGGACACGGTGATTCCTCAATCATCTTTTGGTGCCTTCGCTGAATGGAGCAGTCTCTTTCATAAAAATGCAGGACGTTACCCGCCTGGTCAGCCATTACCTGCACTTCCACGTGTCGCGGCTCAACTATATATTTTTCCAAATACACACTATCGTCGCCGAAGGCAGCTTCCGCCTCGGCACGAGCAGCGCTCAATGCCGAACTGAAGCTGATGTCGTTATGCGCAACCCTCATGCCGCGTCCACCTCCACCCGCAGAGGCTTTTATCATCACTGGATAGCCAATCTTGTTTGCCAATTTCAGCGCTTCTGAGCCATTTTCAATGACACCTTCAGAGCCTGGCACCACGGGCACATCAGCTTTTTGAGCCAGTTTACGCGCCTCGACCTTGTCGCCGAGCAGCCGCATCGCCTCGACAGGCGGGCCAATAAACGTCAGCCCACAGTCCTTGCATATCTGAGCGAAGTTTATGTTCTCAGCCAAGAAACCATAACCTGGATGAATTGCTTCCGCATCGGTAATTTCGGCGGTGCTGATGATGTGCGGGATATTCAAATAGCTTTCGGCACAATTTGCCGGCCCTATACAAACGGCCTCATCGGCGAGCTGTAAATACGGAGCATCTTTATCCGCCTCAGAATAGACCGCAATCGCTTTGATGCCAAGCTCGTGACAGGCACGGATAATACGCAGCGCTATCTCGCCGCGATTCGCTATCAAAATTCCTGAAAACATATTATCGATGCTCGATACTCGATACTCGATGCTCGATTTTCTTTTTTTGCGATCGTCAAGCAACGAGCTTCAATTCATAAATCAATCAGGTTTTATCCTGAACAGAACCTGGCCGTATTCAACGGCCTGACCGTTAGTCACCAATATTTCGGCAATCGTCCCGCTGGTCTCAGCCTTTATTTCGTTCATAACCTTCATTGCCTCGATTATGCAAACCAGCGTTTGCGGCTCAACATGCGAGCCGACATCAACATAAGGTTCAGAATCAGGGCTTGTTTTTGCGTAGAAAGTACCGACGATTGGTGATTTTATCTCCTCCAGATTTTCCTGCTTTGACGGAACAGACGCTGTCTTAGCAAATGAAGGTTCCGATGTAACAACATCGGCGGGGTCAACAATAGATCCAGACCTATCCCGATAAATCGGGACTGCTGCGGCTGGGATTGGTTGCTGGGGAGCGCAGCGCTTCAGAAAAATCTTGTCATCGCCATGTTTTATTTCAACCTCGACCAGTCCATTTCGTTCCATTATTTCGATGATTTCTTTTATTTTCTGCAAATCAGTGTCTTTTTGAGCCATCGCCGCGTCCTTTCCAGAGCCCCAACTTGTCTCGGCGAAGTCCCGATGAATCGGGACAGATTAGCCCCCGCCACTGGCGGGGGTGCCTCGGCCACTGGTGCCGAGGCTAAAGCCCACGTTTTACGTGGGCTGCCGATTCAAGCTCAATAAGTATAATTGCAGGAGATGCTTTTTACAACAAACAATTTCCTGAAAGAGCTATACAAGGATTTGAGTCGAGTTTGTAGATGGATTATTTGTGCCTTTAACGCCGTTTTTTAATAGGCAAGTCTCTATCCGCCGGCGAAAGACTGCTGCGGAGGATGAAGCTACTAAGAGCTGAAAGCCTGCACTGAGACAATGCGAACAGAAGAAGCGCGTGAATTGCCCTGCTTAAGCCCGGCGGGACCGCTGAACCCCGCAAGTGACGTATCATGCCAATCTTATTGCCGTCCCAGCTATACTACTCGTATAGACGTGTAGCCTCGGTATCCTCGACCGGACGGGCAAGCTGATCACTGCTCATGGTGACCCTGAAACGCACGTCGCCCGGGCTGACACCTTTAACGACAATACGCCAGGTCGCTCTGGCCTTCGGCGCAAGACTGTGCAATGGCGCAAAGCTGATTGCATTGCCCATTATCGTACCAGAAGTGTCGCCGGCTGAAGAAACGTATTGGACTTTATCTTCCAAATGACAGATTACACGGATGTTTGTGTCAGCAGCCGTGCCCTGATTTGATACTGTAATTACATAAGTCGTGGGACGTCCCACCTCGATTGGATCGTCCAGGTCAACGACGTCCAGCCGTACCGCAGGGATGCCGGTAACCATCGTCTGCGTAGAAGCAGTTGCAGTCTCTGCACAGTATGCTGTGACAGTTGCAATATTCGTGATTGTGCCCGCTTTCGTTGGTACGTACGATACACGTACCCTCTTTGAAGCGCTGGTCTCAAGAGTATCGAACTGCCAGATTAGTTTTGCTCCGGAAAAATTGGCATTTGAGGTTGCTTCTATCGAGGTCGCCCCCGCTGGAATCGGCATCTCTACGACAGTATCTTTGGCTGGTCCGTCACCTCTGTTAGTAACCGTTATTTCGTAATCCAGCGGTCGACCAAGATACTGCCGGCTTGGACCGGTTGTAACAATCGTCAGCCTGGGCTGACGCACGGTTGTTACAGTTGTCGCCGATTCAGCCATCAGACCGTAGACCGAACTGGCCACTGCCTTGTTAACATATATGCCGGTTCTTGTGGCCCGAACCTGAGTCGAGAATTGTTGTGACTGACCTGCCAACAGAGTACCTACTTCGTATGCAATTTCGCGACTGCCTTCTGCTGTCTGCAGACCTGCGGGCAGAGTATTGACGATTTTAACATTTTGGGCAAAGCCACTACCTAAGTTGCTAATTACAAATTCAAAAGGAATCGGATCGCACAACAAAACTTCAGACGGCGCTTTTATCTTCAGCTCCAACTTCGGCTGAACAATTCTCACATTGGAACGCACTTGAATGGCATACGTGACGGTGGTGCTGTTTTCAAGATTATCCGTGCTGGTACCCATACCTGAAACCGTCAATTGTGTTGTTTCCTTTGGCGTAAACGAATCTATCATCCAGACAAGCTTGTTTGTCTCTTTTTTCGCTGAAGGACTGACGCCAATTAATTCGAAATCCCTTGGAAGCTCCTCCGTTATGGTGACATTAGTCAACATAACATCCGTTAGATTTGTGATCCCGATAGAGTAATCGAAAGGCTGTTTTAACCTGACTTCTCTCGGCATTGTTTTGTCTATCTGAATGATCCCATAGTCAGCGCTTGGATAGATCATCGAAACTATATATGCGCCGGACTCATTCACAGTCACAAGATTTGGCCTAACAGAGATTGGAACAGTTCTTTCTGGAGTCACCCCAACATATCCTGCCGGAGTTACAGTTTTGGATCTGAGCGGGGCCACAGCGATGGGCTTTAACTCTCCTCCTGAAAGAGACTGCCCGGCATAAACCATCTCTTCTGTTTCTATCGGCCTAATTCCCCAGATATTATCCTGGGCCTTTTTATCTTGACAGCCGAATAAAATAAACACCATTGAAAATAACGAAATATTCATCACACTCTTCATTGGATATTTCCTTTCGCATCTTATGGCTAATTATATGATGGCTGCAAATTTCTTTGCTCGTTAAACCTCAATCCTGATAAATCGGGGCAGCCAGAGCATACTTAAAAACACATTTTTCTCGTTGGTTTTATTGGGATATTGATATTACAGTTGCTTGAAATGAAACCCCTTCCTTTCACGTATCAAATAATCACAGTCATATAGGTAGAACCACAAGCCTAAGCGACCCTACCATAACCATAGCTAACGTAAATATATCTGTATTTAAAGTATACTAAATAATAAGCCTAATGCACAAACTTGAAACCCACTAACCTCCTTGCCTAATTATACCAAATTCCCTATATTCACGTCAATAACAATGTTATGGAAAATCTGTATATTCTGGCCTAAGTCCTATAACAAAGATTAACGTATCTGCCTGAGAGTTCTTATAGTATGCCAAAGCGTAAATATTCTTATAAAAACCTTGTTGAGATTTTACAAAAAGGCTTCGAAGCTGCTCTGAACAATGAAGGAAAAATTTAAACATTATTATTTATAGGACTTTCGGGAATCTGGGATCATTTGCTCTATTTCGAATTGTCTGTTTAGGATTAATCGGCAAGCAAAATATCCACACGGCAGCAGACTTTGCAAGCTGTTGCTCTATAGAATGTGTATAAAAAGTAGCTCTTTATTCGATAAGTAGTATATGGAAAGAAATAGCTGCGCAAGAGACCTAACAGGTTAATAATAGGATTGGGCGCTGAATTGCTATCAGGTGAACAGCCTCTGCTATAGATACAAACTCGACACATTCACCCGGAGTGAGCTGTGCCTATCATTCTTTCTTTTATTGTATGGGAGATTTTGTTAAAATGTACGCTTAAAAATCAAAGCCTGTGAATATAGTCGGACTTTGCAGGTAATGTATGCTTTAACAGGCATGAAGGATTAAAACCTGCCTTACCGAGGCTAATTGAAGCATAGGAGTAAAAGATGCGGGCATCGCAGATACAAAAGGGTCAGACCGTTAAGATTGATGACAAACTATATATGATTGTTGATTATCAACACGTCAAGCTCGGCAAAGGCGGCGCAGTTTATCAAACAAAGCTCAAGAGCCTGACAGACGGCTCGATTCAGAATATTCGCCTGCGCTCAGACGAAAACATCGAGGAGGCGTATCTTGATAAGTGTACATACGAATACCTTTATTCCTCCGGCAGTGAGCATATCCTTATGAATACTACGACTTACGAGCAGGTTACTCTCGATGACGATGCCTTCGGTGATGGGACAAAATATCTTAAGCCGAATACGCACCTTCAGGTCAGCATGTACGAGGGTAAGCCCATTGTTGTTACTTTGCCTAATACGGTGGATTTAGAGGTGAAAGAGACGCCGCCGGAAATAAAGGGCGCAACAGCCACAAATCAGCCCAAGTCGGCAACGCTTGAAACCGGCCTTATTGTGCAGGTACCATCATTTATTAAAATTGGAGACGTCATTCGTGTTGATACACGAACCGGTGAGTACGTAACACGAGTGAAAGAATAAAAAGTGAGCTAAAGTGAACTAAAGTGTAGAGTGAACTAAAATGAAAAAATAATTTGTAACTTTAGGCACTTTAGATCATTTTAGACACTTTAGTTCACTGCTTTTGAATTATGGCACTTGGTAAATTAAACAAAGTTCTGTTAAAGGTTTTCGGCTCACGGAATGAGCGACTTTTAAAAGGCTACTCCGCAATTGTCCAGCAGGCGGGAGAGCACGAAGAGCAAATACAAAAACTTGACGACGAGGCTCTGAAGGCAAAAACCGCTGAATTCAAGGCTAAGCTAAAGGCCGATGCCAGGCCGGAAGACATTATGCCTGAAGCCTTCGCCGTAGTTCGTGAAGCAGCTAAGCGAAATGTCAAAATGCGGCATTTCGACGTACAGATTATTGGCGGTAAAGTACTGTATGAAGGCAAAATCACTGAAATGGCAACCGGTGAAGGCAAAACCTTAGTCGCAACACTTGCTGTGTACCTCGTTCACCTAACCGGAAGAAAAGTGCACATCGTTACCGTCAACGATTACTTAGCTAAGCGCGATGCGGAATGGATGGGCCCGGTCTATCAGGCTTTGGGTTTAACCGTAGGCGCAATTCAGGCGGATATGGATACCAGCAGTGACGAACGAAAAAACCAGTACGCCTGTGATATAACATACGGAACAAATAACGAATTCGGCTTCGATTATCTCCGTGACAACATGAAGATATCACTCGAGCAAATGGTTCAGAGTTCGCGGCAGTACGCCATAATCGATGAGGTCGATTCGATTCTGATTGATGAGGCCAGGACGCCTTTGATTATATCCGGCCCGGCTTTTGATGATGTCACCAGGTACAAAAAGGCGGACCAGGTGGCAAGAAAACTGTTAGAAAAGCAAAGCCATTACGACCGCCTTAAAAGACAGATTGATTCCGCTCAGCGGACCCTCGCCAACGCCCAGGGAGAACTATCAGAAGCAAAAAGGCAGAAAGACGGCAGCCGTAATGAAAAGGCCCAGAAAGTCATTGAGAAAACTCAGGCTGAGCTTGAAACCGCTGAAGCAAGACTAACAGAAGCCACGCAATATTACGAGGTCGAGTACGACAAAAAACAAGCGCATCTTACACACGAAGGAATAGGAGCGGCGCAGGAAATAGCCGGCGTCGGCTCGTTCTTCACCGGCTCAAATATAGAATGGCCCCATCTTTTAGAGCAAAGCCTGCGGGCCCACGTGACCTTTGAAAGAGAAAGAGACTACGTCGTTATGGACAACAAGGTCATTATCGTTGACGAGTTTACCGGCCGATTGATGCACGGCCGGCAATGGTCGGACGGGCTCCATCAGGCGGTCGAGGCAAAAGAGGGCGTCACCGTAAAAGAGGAGACCCAGACACTTGCCACAATCACCCTGCAGAACTTCTTCAAACTCTATGACCAGATAGCCGGCATGACCGGAACCGCAGCCACCGAAGCTGAAGAGTTTATGAAGATATACAAACTTGATGTCGTTGTAATACCTACCAACAAGCCTTGTGCCAGGCAGGACATAGAAGATGTAATTTATAAAGCAATTAAGGAAAAGTTCAATGCCATCGTGGAAGAGATAAACGAAATCAGCTCCGCCGGGAGACCACTGCTCGTGGGCACAACAAGCGTGGAAAAAAATGAAGCGCTCTCAGCAGCTCTTACGCAGAAATACGGCCTTGAGCATGAGCTTCTTAATGCCAAACATCACGAAAGGGAGGCGGCCATCGTAGCCAAGGCAGGCCAGCAGCATAAAGGCCGGGACGGCCGAATGCGAGGTAATATAACCATCGCAACAAATATGGCAGGCAGAGGCACCGATATTGTGCTCGGCCCCGGCGTAGCCGAAATCGGTGGACTGCATGTCCTTGGGACCGAACGACACGAGGCCAGAAGAATCGATAATCAGCTCCGAGGCCGAGCAGGCAGGCAGGGTGACGCAGGTTCGGGCCAATTTTTCTTGTGCTTCGACGATGACCTGCTGAAAATTTTCGCCCCGGAGTGGACGGTCAAGGCACTTTCCTGGATCGGCTGGGAAGAAGGCCA
>Ga0315541_1000602_pt1 | contig 37777 bp, 44 predicted proteins | sample SalMarSW160190MG_FD_203095 | JGI IMG/M metagenome (GOLD analysis project Ga0315541, IMG submission 203095) | Salt marsh sediment microbial communities from the Plum Island Ecosystem LTER, Massachusetts, United States - Salt Marsh Sediment SW1601-190 ...
AATCCTGCTGCGGTCCTGCCCAAGCTGATTCCCGTCGAACGCGGAAGCGAGGAGGAGCTTCTCTTCCGCTATATTTGCCTTCACTGGAGCATCCCGGTGTCCTCCGGGTACGGCCGGAGACTCCGGTTCATCGTAGAGGACGCGAGCAACGGGAAGGTGATCGGCCTCTTCGGCCTCGGAGACCCAGTGTTCTCCTTGGGTTCGCGCGACGACTGGGTTGGCTGGGACACGGAGACGAAAAAGCAGCGACTCTACCATGTGCTCGACGCGTTTGCCCTTGGAGCGGTACCACCGTACAATCGCCTGATGTGCGGAAAGCTCGTTGCGATGCTGGCCCTGTCTGATCCTGTACGGCAGGCTTTCCGCACGCGATACAGTGGACGCGAAACAGTAATCAGTGGCGAGGTGCGTCGGCCATACCTCGCCATGCTGACGACAACATCGGCTCTGGGGCGGTCCTCGATCTACAATCGGATTCGAATCGACGGAGTTGCCTATTGGCATCGGCTCGGCGCGACGGGAGGATGGGGTGACTTCCATTTCTCGAACGGAGTCTACAGTGACATCCGCGCCTATGCAGAGCGCTGGTGCAAACCGACTGCCAAGAGGGAGCCCTGGGGGGATGGTTACCGAAACAAGAGGGAGGTCATCAGAAAGGTCCTGCCCAGGATCGGACTTTCCACTAATCTGGCAAATCATGGGATTCAGCGAGAAGTCTACGCCGCACCTTTGGGGCGCGACGCATTGCCGTTCCTTCGCAACGAGGTCCAGCGTCCGCTGTTCTTCAATTGGACGGTACGCGATCTGTGGGAGGCGTTCAGGGCACGATGGTTCTTGAAACGCGCGGAGCGGTGCCCGGACTACGTCTCGTTTGAGCGGGGGTCATACCGGCTATGGCCTCCGAAGAGCCGGAGGTCAAGGTAATGGCAGGCCCCAACGAACCCAATGCCGCCAATCGCCCATTCTCTGACCTGCCGGCAGGACTGGTTGAGGAGGTGCTGGCCAAAGCCACTCAGGTCGGCAGTCACCTTCTGGACGATTTCACCCACATGAAGCGCGATAAGGCCGCACTCCGTCAGAAGCTTGAGGACGCGAGGCTCATCGCACACGAGTCTGAGCTGCCCAGCCCGCAGATTCCGACGACATGTGCGGCTGACGGGTCATACGCAATTGAGCGCCTGCTGGCGGCGGACCTCGCTGCCGCGGCGGCCGTTGCGGTTGAGGGGCTGACACCCCCAAGCGAGACCCGGCATTGGGAAGCACCGCACCACCGGACCTTCGTTCGAGCTGAAGTCCACCACGATGGTACGGGGACCGTCTTGCGGGCCGTAATGCTCGGTCGTGAGCTAGAGCTTGCCGCGTCTGCACCGCATGACCTAGTTCTGCTCGACATGACGCTCACGCTGCCCGTGATCTACTTCAACCAGGCGTTTGCCAAGGCGCAGGAGATCAATCGCGAACTTGGACTAGGCCAGGTCGCCTGTGTTGCCGAGTTCCAGCAGAATGCCCTTGAGTTCGTGCGGCACTACCGAGCAATCTTGAAGTGCGAGAGGTCTGACAAGGCGTTCGTTGGCCTTCCCAAGTACTCGACGCGACGAGAGATCGGTGAGACCGCTGGGTGGCCATCGCATCACGATGACCGGTCGCTCCTCACGCTTCTCTTGCGGCCCGGCGAGTATGTTCGGCCACAAGCACTGGCTGACAGCGACTTTCATCTGCGCACGCCAATGCCCAGTGGCGCTGCCACTGACGCTGCCAAGGCAGTTGCCGTGGACATCGTCGGAGCCCTGAGAGAGATGAAGGTTGTGTACTATCGTCCCCATGGATTCCTCCCCGCACTTCGGGTGGAACTGCCAGCAGCTGTTGCGGACAATGTCCACAGGCTCGCAACTGTGCTGAGAGGGCTGAAGGAACAGTCAGTCGTCTCGTCCATGCTAGAGCCGTACCCCCTGTACATGGCCGACCGGATGGCCAAGTCCTTGGCCGCTGCCATTCCCGCCTTCCGGCAGGTGGCAACCCAGAGGATCAGCGCCGACTACGAGGGCGACATTGGGGAAGTGTTCTTCGCAATGCACGGATACCGTAGCGAAGGCGGCCGATGAAGGAGCATACCATGGCCAATAGCGACTCGACAGAGGCGGGCACGCGGAACCTGGACAAGGTGGTATCGGATACGGAACGCCTCGGCGTGCTGGGCTCGCCATCGCGGACCTCCGAGCTTGCTGTCGACGTTGTCGGGACCGCCGTTGGCCGAAAACTTGTGGGCGAGCTGGCGATGTTCGCCTTCCAGCAGGACGGGGTTCCGCACTACGCACTTGGCCAAATCACGGAAATCGAACTGCGCAATGTCTGGCACGAGGATCCGACGATGCGGTCCCTGATTCGCCAACGGGGGCGTGTCGACGCCGTCAGCGAACGCCAGGACACTCATCTCGGCAAGATGACGATCAGTGCCGTCTTCAAACAGGCGGAGATCGTGTCATCCACGTCAGGACAAAGGGATGGATCGAGTTACGAGCCGAGCATAATGGGAACGGTTCCCTCGACGGGCACTGCTATTCACCTCGTCAACGATGAGATCCTGGAGACGCTGCTCCATCGGTACAGAGACCAGATCTTCTATCTGGGTCATGTTTACGGCTCCACTCCGAAGTTGCCCTTGTGGTTCAAGCAGTTCGGAAGCGGCCCCGATGGCGCAGGAGAGGCATATCACCTTGGCATCTTTGGCAAGACGGGCAGCGGAAAAAGCGTACTTGCTAAGATGGCCTTATGTGCATATATGCGCTACAAGCAAATGGGGCTTCTGATCCTTGATCCACAAGGCGAGTACGCAAAGGACTTCCGGGGTCGCGGCAGCGGGCAGATGAGAATGCCGCTTGCGTCAATTGCCAAGCAGTACGGCAAGCAGGTCGTCACCTTGTCGGTACGCAACCTTGTGCTGGACCGATGGGAACTGTTCCAGGAGATCCTCTTCGAGAGTGATTTCTTCCAGCAACTCACCATGCCGAAGGGAGACAATAGGCGCGACGCATGTGCTAAGCTGGCGGACGAGCTGCGAAAGAAGAAAGTCAGGCTGGATGCCTTGAACAGTCGAACCGCGTTCGATGCTGCCTGGTCTATCCTTGCCGACCCGAAGGTGCAGCAGGTGTTCTACCGCACACCATTGAGTCGTAGCCGCTTCGAGTCAGCCAGGTCCGACGCGGATCCCGACGAATTCTATGCTCGCTTCTGGCAGCCTGTCACCGCTCTCTTCGACAGATCGCGTAGTGGTGCACGGACGGTAGAGCGTGCACTGGAATGGCTGCTGGATGTGGATTCCGCGAATGACGTGCGGCCAGTGCTGGTCATAGACCTGTCACGTGAGCAGGCCGAAGGGCTCCTGTGGAACGACATGATCCAGTCGCTTGTGATCAAGCGTTTGCTAGATGGCATCACTCTGACAGCCGAAAGGCGGTTTCAGGAAGGTGAAGAGAAGGGACTGAACACCCTGGTGCTCATAGATGAAGCGCATCGCCTTGCACCACGGCATCTCCCGGAGAACGGAGACGCTGCCGCAGGCGTTCGCAGCGTGCTTATCGACGCCGTTCGGACGACGAGAAAGTATGGCCTCGGGTGGCTCTTCATCAGTCAAACACTCAGCTCACTTCACACCGAGATCCTTCAGCAGCTCCGTATCCAGTTCTTCGGTTTCGGCCTCTCGATGGGGCAGGAGTTCCAGGCCCTCCGTCAGCACGTTGGCGGAGACGATGCAGCCCTACGTTTGTATGGACTGTTTCGCGATCCGCACTCCTCCTTTGACGTCAGCAGTCGGCAGTACTCGTTCATGACCACTGGCCCAATCAGCCCGCTATCGTTCGCGGGCACGCCGCTGTTTCTCAATGCTTTCAACACGGTCGACGCGTTCCTGTCGGCGAACGGCTTGGCCGAGACCGAAACAGGGTGACGAACGAACGAGATGTGGTCCCTGGCCCGTGTAGCTGACTCTGTGCCGCGTCGCGCGTCCGGCATGTTAGAAGAGATGCTTGTGAAGCCCCGGGAACCAAGCCTTCCGAAATCGGTTGTTGATGAGATAGACGCGTGGCTTCCGGCCGTGCTCCCCCTGTGGAAACGACTGGTGCACCGGACGGTCCACGGCCCGCTCTTGCCGGAGGAGGCCGAGCACCTGCATCTGGCGGCCGTATGTCTCCATGACCTCGCGGACACTTTGCAGACTGCGGCGAAGGCACTGTGGTGGGCGAAGCACGACTGGCTATGGGTGGCCGTTCACCGCGAGAAGCCGAACCGACAATGGGCAGTCCACTATTCGCGCTTTCACTTTGACTACGCGGCCATCGCGCTGTCTGCCGCCTCCAACCACTTGGCTTCAGCGATGTGGCATCTCGAGGAGAAGGTGCGGGCACCACTGGGGCGAGGCTACAAGACGGCCGCCGGTGCGAGCGGTGCCTGGAAGGACAGGAAGCCGTCGCCACCTCAATCGTGTGGAATTCTCGACGAGCTACTGAACGATGCGGCTTGGACGGTAGTGTCTGAGTACCGGAACCACTGGGTGCACAGAGGACTGCCGATAATAGCCGGCGAAGTCCGGCAGCAACGGAGGCAGATCTGGCAAGATGTGGGCGACCCGGCTCCAAATGTGCCGTGGATGATGAAGCGCGAGACCCAGGACGGCCGGGTCTGCTACATGGTGCAGTACGACGAGCCGCAGTTCCGCATGGAGGAGTTGCTGGACAAGGGCGCGTTGGCCCTACAGGGCATGATCCGCGCGGTTGAGAGCTTCTTGACGCTCTACGACGCGGCCTACCGAGAGCACGGAATCAGCTTCGGCGAGGATGCCGGCGGCACATAAAGACTTGTTAGTGCAGTGCTTGAGAACCGCAGCTCGTTTCTGCTAAGTGCCCCTTGCGTCGCGCCGCCGCCGTGCAGTATACTCGCGGTGTTTGGGATATGTTCAAGTTGCGTGATGGACCGTCTGTCGCCGGTCCACGGAAGGAGATACTGCGATGGCGACGTTCAACTTGCGACGGTTCTCGAGGCCCGACATCATCAAGTCTATCGGCCTTGAGCACCTCTTGGCATTCCTTCGACCCTTCGATAGGTTCCTCGCAGGACGTGGGTTCCAGGTGCCCGCACAGGCGACACCTGACAGCTTCGATTACGACGGGCTCTGCGACGTGCTCATGGAGCCCGATTTCGACACGCCGCGGGAGTTGGCCGAGGGACTCTTCATTATCGATGATATGGCCACCCCGGAGACCATGGACGAGCTGCTCCGCGAAGCGGAGGAAGCCGGTCTGACCATCAATGGGAACCCGGACCCGACGCCGGCGGATGTAGCGATCCAGGTCTGGTTGCAGGAGTCCGAGCTCTTGGAGCGCAGGCATGCTCGCCAGCGGATCGAGCGGCTGAAGTCGTTCGAGTATTACCAAGCTGAATCGATGCCCACGCGGAAGTTCCGCCGAATCCCTGCCGCGGCGCTGAGTGCGCTGCAGAGAGACCTGGATAAGTGGTTCGCCAAGCACCGTCGAGGTCGTGGTTCAAAGGTGACGCCCTACCCCCGGGGCGAAGAGATCTGGTTCACCATCGGGCACGGCGAGCCCTTCACGCGCAGCCCTGCGCGGGAAGGTGACAAGTCCACGGTTCACTTCTTCCGTCCGGAGAAGTACGACATCGTCGTCTACGATTGCCGAATGGGCGAGATCCGCGTGCATGCTGCCTCCAAGGGTGAGCGGGAGCTCTACCGGTCGGCGATCGGTCTGCATCTGTTTGGCGATGAGGGCTTCTTTCCGGACACGGCGAAGTACACGCTGGACCCGATCAAGGAGGACGGCGATGCCTGCCTCGTGTGCAGCGATGTGGAAGGCATCGACTGGATCAGGCTGGTCGAGTTGCACTATTACTGGGGCGGGGCTTATGGCGAGATCGAGATCCGCAAGGCCGACGACATCTTCGCGGCCTTCGCCGATCGTGGCAGGACGATCGGCGCGAAAGACCGGCTCATCCAGGCGAAGTTCGAGGTGAAGTTCACGCACATCAAGACAACGCGGAAGGCCACCCTGCGGCCCCCGAATCGAGCCATGTTCAAGAAGGAGGGGGATAGCGGCGTGTTGGACAGGTGGCTGGAGCTCCGCGGGTTCGCACCGGGCGCGGAGGAGCGCTACGACGATGAAGAGGTTGAAGTGGCTATGGCCCGCACTTGAGGGCGTCGGTGGACCGGCGGCGACGGCGCTGGAGTGGCGCGCGCTGGCGGGCGCCGAGAACCATCTCCTCCAGAAGTTCCTCCGGCCTCGGCAGGAGCTCGCCGCATCGTATCCGTGTCCTATCCGCGGTCAGTTCGGCATCCGGCACGATGTCATCCAAGACGCCCCCGACCGGTACGCCGGCGTGTGTCCCGATTGCTGTGAGGAGGAGACGCTGTCGAAGGCCGACATCGTTGTCCATGAATTGAACGTCGGGTCTCTGATCAAGGCGATCCGTTCTGCGTTTCAGTTACAGGGAACGACCGCGCCAGTGGACGGCACCGTCACTGGGCACCGCATAGGGACGCACATTCGGCCAACTGGGCATCACGTGGCGGTGTACCTGGCGCTGGCCAGCAGCCCGCCGGAGCTGTACCGGGCCGTGGACCGCATCGCGGCCTTCGATGATGGTGCGTTCATCGTCTTGGCTCCGACAGCCAATCAACTGAACCGGCAGTCGGAGACCGTCCTGGAGAAACGCCGTTCCTGGTTCGTCGCCCTCTCCGATGCGATTGGCCTCGATGGCAAAGGTCGCCTGGCAAGGTTGTGTGACATCGAGCAGTTGATTCAGCATCCGCGCAAGGCCAAGAAAGGCCGTTCGGGGCGGAAGAAGCTCCCGGCGAAAGAGGTCGCTCGCCGCAGCAAGCTGTGGGAGGGATGGGAACAGGCCCGGGGCAAGGGAGGGAGGACGAGGGCGGAATACTGCGGGGACAAGGGCATCACCCCGACGTTTCTGGACAACTGCCGGAGGCTGATTCAGCAACGCCAGGCACGAGAGGCGAGGTAGCGACCTCGGACAAATCAGTCGCGGCTGCCGGCCGCAAGCAAAAGTCGCTAATTGGCGGCTTTTTTTGGGCGCGCATTTCCTGAGCAGGCCTTGCCTTGCACGTGCGCAGGCAATGTCTGCCCTCGGGCAAACCCCCTCGAATTTGTCCGTCCTCAAACGCGCGGATCCTCGGCGGTGGAGGCGGGCAATGGTCCCGCCGAAACGACATCCGGTTCGAGGAGATGCGCCATGGTTCAGACAGCAGTCGGATTCGCAGGCGAGCCCAGCAAACGTGCTTTGTCCCCGGCACGACGACGGCTCGTGGAGATGTTGCAGGGGATCAACTTCGGGCGCATCGAGGGCTTGGTCGTCCAGGGCGGTACTCCGGCCTTCGACCCGCCCCCGCGCATCGTGCGCGAGATCAAGTTCGGCGGCGAGAACGGTCCTCGCCCGGAGGCGGCCAAGGAAGACTTCATCCTGAAGGCGTCGGTGCGTGATCTGTTCGCCCAACTCGAGGCCATGGGCGACGGCATCGTGCAGTGCATCGAGGTCAAGCATGGCTTGCCTTTCAGAATGACCGTCGAGGAGGTGACGGCCTGAGCATCCGGGGGTCGGCTCCCCGCATGTGATGTGAATCAGACGAATCGAGTACCTGACAACTAACCGGCCACGAAGTGGAGGCGTTGTGGGTGCCGCAGAAGCGGCAATCCTGCAACGCCTCCTCCGCATGTGGTCGCAGCTTCGGTTGGCACCCACGCCACGCCTCCCGGCCACGGGAGATCCCAAGTGGACACCAACCGAAGCATCAACCCGCAGTCAGTCGTTTCTGATCCTTTCACTGTCACCTTCATCCGCATCAAGGCCAAGCAGTTGTGCCGCCGCACGGACGTGTCGCGGTCGGATCTGGAGGACCTGCAACAGGAGATGAGGCAGTACCTGCTGGAGAAGGCCCACCTGTTCGACCCCGAGCGCGGCAACGTCGAGGCCTTCGTCACCAACGCGATTAACACCTGGGTGGCGATCTACCTGCGGCGCCAGGATCGCGAGAAGCGCCGCGACGCCCACAAGGCGGCGTCCCTGGAGCGCACGCACGTCGAGTGCAACGGTGACGTCCGCCCCTTGGGCGAGACCATCCTCGAAGAGGAGGCCCATCGCCGGCTTCAGACCGAGTTCCGGTCTGACATCGAGCAGTTCGAGCTGCGCGAAGACGTCCAGCACGTCCTGGCCGCGCTCAGTCAGGACGAGCGGGACCTGCTGGCCCACGTCGCCGAGCATGGCATGACCAGCGCCGCCCGGGCCCGCGGCACCTCCCGCCGGCAGATCCGCAATGCCATGGCGCGCATCCGCCACGCCTTCGAAAAAGCCGGCCTCGGCTCCGAGGGAGCGGACCGCGCCGTCGCCGGCGGCATAGGTAACCCATAGAGGGCGGCAAGCTACCGGGGGCCGCGGCACGGACGCCGCGGTCTCCGGGGAGCCCGGCAGAGGACATCGAGACCATGGACGAACAAAACTGCAGCACGGACGACCTGGCCATCGACCTTGGCATTCTGGCCGCCGAATCGGCCGAGGAGTACCACGCCAAGGCGGGCGAGTTCCTCTCCAGCCACCAGTTGCTGGACTTCATCAAGTGCCCCTGGCTTCACCGCAAGAAGGCCCTGGGCATGATCGAAGAGAAGGACTCGCCCGCCTACCTCGTGGGCCGAGCGGCGCACGTCCGCATCCTCGAGGGCCGCGACGCCTACGAGGCGGCCTTCGCCCTCGGCGGACCGATCAATCCCAAGACCGGCAAGCCGTTCGGGTCGGCCACAAAGGCCTTCGCCGCGTGGGCGGCCCAGCAGGGCAAGCCGGTCCTCTCCCACGAGCAGATCGAGCTCATCGAGCAGATGGCCTCGGGCGTGGCCATGAACGACGCGGCGGTGGACCTGCTGCTCTACGGCCGGGCCGAGGGCGTGGTGCGGGCCGACTATTGCCGCGTGCCTTGCCAGGTGCGGCTCGACTGGGTCCATCCGCACCGGGGGATCGTGGACTTCAAGACCTGCGACGACCTGACCTGGTTCGAGGCCGACGCCCGCCGCTACGGCTACCACCGGCAGATGGCCTTCTACCGGGCCGTGTTTGCTGAGGCGCTGGGCGGTGTGTACGTGCCCGTCTACCTCGTCGCCGTGGAGAAGAAGGAGCCCTTCCGCTGCGGGGTCTGGCGCCTCAGCGACGACACCCTGACCATCGCCCGGCGGGAGAACGAGGCGGCCATCCGCCGGCTGGCCGTCTGCCGCCGGGAGGACCGCTGGCCGACCGGCTACGAGGAGATCCGCGTGCTCGACGTGGCGTGAGCATTCCGCGCCCGGGCGGCTTGCGGCGGGTCCATCAAACGCGACGGCCGCCCGCCCGGGCGCATCGTGAGGTGACCGGCGACCGGGGCCTCCGGGCCGCGAGGGAGCGCGGCCTGGGACCCCGGCCCGGCCGAACGACATGACAAGAACCACCAGCAACAAGGAACCGCAGATGGCACTCATGGACACACTGATCAGACAGACCACCCCGGCGCCGCCCAAGATGATCGTCTACGGCCAGCCGGGGGTGGGCAAGACGAGCTTCGCCGCCTCGGCCGGGGCGATCCTGCTGGACTGCGAGAACGGCGCCGGGGCGGTGCCGAACCTGACCCGCACGCCGTACCTGCAGGCCTGGCCGCAGATGCGCAAGTGGCTGGCCGAGCTGGCGGACACGCCGCCCGAGGGCGTCGCCGCCGTGGCCGTGGACACTATCGACTGGATGGTCCAGCGGATCGTCGAGCACGTGGTGCTGGACCTCGACGACAAGTCGCCCAGCGACATCACCAACACCCTGGGCACCGCCCACGGTGGGTACTTCAAGGCGCGGGAGATCGTCCAGAACATCGTCTACCGCGACCTGCTGCCCATGCTCAACGCCATCGCCGGCCGGGGCGTGGCGATCATCCTGCTGGCCCACGCGGCCAACACCAAGATGACCACCCCGGAGGGATTCGACCTGCGCCTGGCCGCGCCCGACCTTCCCCACTGGATCGCGCCGCCGTTCATCGAATGGGCGGACGCCGTGCTGTACGCGGCCCGCGACGGCGAGAGGCGCATCCTCAAGACCGAGGGGTCGAACGTCATCCTCGCCAAGAACCGCTACTCCCTGCCTGCCGAGCTGGAGCTGTCGTGGCCGGCACTGATGCAGGCCCTCACCGAGAGCACCACCCGCACCAAGGAGAACTGACCCCATGGCGAACCTGAACGGATTCAATGCCAACGACGTCGAGCCGACCACGACCCTCGACCCGCTGCCGGCGGGCAAGTACCTGGCGGCCATCACCGCCAGCGAGATGAAGCCCACCAAGGCCGGCGACGGCAGCTACCTGCAGTTGGAGTTCACCGTCTTGGAGGGCCCCTGCAAGGGCCGGAAGGTCTGGGACCGGCTGTGCCTGACCCACCCCAACGCCCAGACGGTGAAGATCGCCCGCGGCAACCTGTCGGCGATTTGCCGGGCCGTGGGCGTAATGCAACCCCGGGACTCGGTCGAACTGCACAACCTGCCCCTGGTGATCACTGTCAAGTGCAAGAAGCGCGAGGACACCGGGGAACTGAGCAACGAGGTCCGGGGCTACGCGAAGAAGGATGGCGCCGCCGGCCAGGGCCAGCAGGCCCCGGCCACCGACACCACCCCGCCCTGGAAGCGCTGAGGCAGGAGCCGATGGAGCTGACGCTGCCATACCCTCCGAGCATCAATCACTACTGGCGCCGGGTGGGGCCGCGGACGCTGATCAGCCGGGAGGGCCGGGCGTTCCGCCGGGACGTCTGCGCCCTCCTGGCCGGGGGCGGCGCCCGCAAGCCGCCCGCCGGCGGCCGGATCGCCCTGTGCATGGACGCCTTCCCGCCCGACCGGCGCCGGCGCGACTTGGACAACATCGCCAAGCCGACCCTCGATGCGCTGGAGCACGCCGGCGTGTACGCCGACGACGGCCAGATCGACCTGCTGGTCACCCGCCGGCGGGAACCAGCCAAGCCCGGCCGCCTCGACATCCGGCTCGATGAGTTTCCACTGAACCGCTGCCCACTGTGTGGGGGGCCGCTGAATCCGGAGGACAACTGAGGATGGACCGACCCCGGCGCATCTACATCGCCGGCCCAATGACCGGCCTGCCCGAGCACAACTTCCCGGCCTTCCACGCCGCCGCCGAGAGGCTGCGCCAGGCCGGTTGGGAGGCGGTCAACCCGGCCGAGAACTTCGACGGCCGCACCGACCTGCCCCGCGAGACCTATCTCCGCGCCGACATCAAGCTGCTGGCCATGTGCGAGGCCGTAGCCTTGCTGCCGGGCTGGGAGGAGTCCCGCGGCGCGAAGCTTGAGTACCTGATCGCCTGGGAGCTGGGCATGCCGGTCTTCGACGGCGCGACCTTGGAGCCGGTGGGCCCGAACCCGCCCCTGCCGGCGGTCAACCTGCACCGGCTGACCGTCGTTCGGGAGGAGGCGGCCGAAGCGCCCGAGTCCCTTCTGGATGAGGCCAAGCGGCTGACCGCCCAGGACCGCCAGCACGACTACGGCCACCCGTCGCAGGACTTCGCCCGCACGGCGCTGCTGTGGACGGCCGTGCTCGCAGACCGGCTCCGCGAGGGCCAGCACGTCACGGCGATGGACGTGCCGCTGTGCATGATCGCCGTGAAGCTGGCCCGCCAGGCCCACCGCCACAAGCGCGACAACCTGGTGGACATCGCCGGCTACGCCTGCACGGCGGCCATGGTCGCCGGGGAGGAGTAGATGGCCCGGGGCGCCAGCAAGACCATGCTCGCCTTCGGCGATGCCCACATCCCGCGCCAGAATCCGCGGGCCGTGGAGGTCTTCTGCCGCGCGGCCGAGCGGATCCGGCCGGACATCATCATCTGCCTGGGCGACCTCCTCGACTGCGGGCAGTTCTCCTCCCACCCTCTCACGCACGGCATGCCGGAGACGGACTACGAGGACGACCTCTGTCAGGCGAACGGACTGCTGGACCGCCTCCAGGCCGCCTGCGGCCGTCTGGTGATGGTCGAGGGCAACCATGAGTACCGGCTCGACCGGTGGGCGGCGGCCACGGCCGAAGGGCGCGGTGCGTACTCCATGCTCGCCCCGCGCACGCGGCTCACCAAGGGCCGCGCCCGTTTCACCTACGTGCCCTACGGTTCGGTCGGCGGCACGTACCCGCACTATCGTGTCAACTCGCGGATCATCGCCGTGCACGGCTGGTCGTACGCCAGGCACGCGACGAAGAACCATCTGCAAATCAGCCAGGGCAAGTCCGTCGTTCACGGCCACACGCACCGGGCGGACGCGAGCATCATCCAGAACATCTGGTCGCCGGGCCGGGTGATCCAGGCCCGTAGCGCCGGCTGCCTGTGCAAGCCCATCCCGCTCTACGGGACCGGCCGGCCCGTCGAGTGGGTCAACGCCTTCATCCTGGGCTATCTCGGCCGACGCAGCGACACGCTCTACACCATCCCGATCATGGACCACCGCTGCATCCTGCCCGACGGCGTGGAGGTGGCGGCATGACCGAATCGCTGCTGTCACCACCACCGGCACCGACCATCACGCTGCGCCCGTACCAGACGGAGGCGGTCGGGGCCGTCTACGAGCACCTTCGCACCCGCGACGACAACCCCTGCGTGGTGATCCCGACCGCCGGGGGCAAGACGCCCGTGATGGCCACGATCTGCCGCGACGCGGTCGGCCAGTGGAACGGGCGCGTCCTGATCCTGGCCCACGTCAAGGAGCTGCTGGAACAGGCCGTCGAGAAACTCCACGCCATGGCCCCGGATCTGTGGCGGCAGATCGGCGTGTACTCGGCGGGCCTCAAGAGCCGCGACACCGAGCACCTGATCATCGTCGCCGGCGTCCAGAGCGTCTACCGCCGGGCGGCGGAGCTGGACCGCTTCGACCTGGTCCTGATTGACGAGGCGCACATGATCCCGCCCGACGGGGACGGGATGTATCGAACCTTCCTGGCCGAAGCGCGGGTGGTCAATCCCAACGTCCGCCTGATCGGCCTGACCGCCACGCCGTTCCGGATGACCACGGGGATGATCTGCGGGGCCGGCAACCTGCTCAACGAGGTCTGCTACGAGGTCAGCGTCCGCGAGCTGATCGTCCAGGGCTACCTGTGCCCGCTCAAGACCAAGGCCGGCCGCCGCAAGGTGGACACCTCAGGCCTGCACATCCGGGGCGGGGAGTTCATCGCCGGCGAGGTCGAGGCCCTGATGGACGATGACTCGCTCGTTCGGGACGCCTGCCGGGAGATCGTCGAGCACACCGCCAACCGCCACTCAGTACTGATCTTCGCCGCCGGCATTCAGCATGCCCAGCACGTTCAGCGCGTGCTCGCCGAGCTCGGCCAGAAGTGCGGCTTCGTCTGCGGCGAGACGCTGGCCTTTGACCGGGCCCAGACACTGAAACGCTTCCGCGACGGCGGCTTGAAGTATCTGGTCAACGTCAACGTCCTGACCACCGGCTTCGACGCGCCGAACATCGACTGCGTAGCCCTGCTGCGCCCGACCAACTCGCCGGGGCTGTACTACCAGATGGTCGGTCGGGGCTTCCGGCTCCACCCCGGCAAGGCCGACTGCCTGGTCCTGGACTTCGGCGGCAACATCCTGCGCCACGGGCCGGTGGATGATCTTCAGGTCAAAGACCGCAGTGGCGCCGGAGGCGAGGCCCCGGCCAAGGAGTGTCCGCAGTGCCAAGCGGTGATCCACGCCGCCTACGCCACGTGCCCGGAGTGCGGCTACGAGTTCCCGCCGCCGGAGCGGCAGCGCCACGACCGCCAGGCCTCCACCGACAGCATCCTCTCCGGCGAAGTCACCGAGACGGAGTACGAGGTCACCGACGTCTACTACACCGTCCACGTCAAGCGCGGTGCCCCCGAAGATCACCCGCGCAGCATGCGCGTCGACTACCGCGTCGGCTTCAGCGACTACCGCAGCGAGTGGGTGTGCTTCGAGCACACCGGCTACGCCCGGGCCAAGGCCGAGGTGTGGTGGCGCGCGCGGTCGAATGAACCTGTCCCCGAGACGGCCGAAGAGGCCGTCGAGATCTGCCAGGCCGGCGGGATCGCCGAGACGAAGGCCATCACCATCCGCAGCGTTGCCGGCGAGAAGTTCGACCGGATCACGGACTACCAGTTGGGACCGATCCCGACGCGGCTGGACAGCAGCGACGAGAGCGACCTCGAAGGAGTGCCTTCGGATTGGCCGCCGGATGACTGCGAGGTACCGTTCTGATGAAGGACGCGGCCCGGCAATATCTCGACGCCGGCCTGTGCGTCCTGCCTGCCCGGCGGGACCAGAAGCGCCCGACCATCGCCTGGAAGGGCTTTCAGTCGCGGCTGCCGACGCAGGCGGAGGTCGAGGCGTGGTTCGCCAACGGGCCCGACGCCTTGTGCATCATCGCCGGCGCCGTCTCGAGCAACGTCGAGCTGATCGACTTCGATGGCGGCGGGGAGCTGTTCGAGGCCTGGTGCGAGAAGGTCCGCGCGGCCGCGCCGGGCCTGCTGGAGCGGCTGGTCCTGTCCAAGACCCAATCCGACGGCCGCCACGCCGCCTACCGCCACGAGGCTTCAGGTTGCGGCAACCTCAAGCTGGCCCAGCGCGAGGCCGGCGGGCGGATCGTCACGCTCATCGAGACCCGAGGCGAGGGCGGCCTGTTCCTGTGCGCGCCCACCGCCGGCTACGAGCTGATCCAGGGCGACTTGTGCGACCCGCCCGTCCTGACCGCCGCCGAGCGGGACATGCTGCTTCGGGCCGCCTGGGAGCTCAACGAGTACGTCCCGCCGGTGGTGGACGGGCCCACCGGGGACGCCCCCGTTGGCCCCACGTTGGCCCGTGTGGCCAAAGGGGCCGAGCGGTCGCCTGGTGGGCCAGCCGGCGGGCAGGAAGGCCCTGGGGGCGACGCCCACGCCCGCGGCCCTGCGGCAAACTGTCCGCCGTTGTCGGCGAAGGTCGGCCAGCGGACGGCATTGTCGGCCCACAAGGGCGGCTTGTCCGCGGACAACGCCCACAATGGCGATTGTCGGTCGCACAGCGCCGCTCTCGGCCAGAGAGCGCCATCATCGGCCGCACAATGCGGATGTGCGGCAGACAATCCGCACACCGGCAGTTGTCCGTCGAACAATGCCGCTGTGGGGCAGACAGGGTCGCTGTCTGTCGGACAGGCGGGTTGTCGACCAGAGAATACCGACCGTCCTGGCGATGACTTCAATACCCGCGGAGATGTGCGAGCCGTCCTGGAGAATGCCGGCTGGGCGCTGGCCCGGGCGGGCCAGAACGAGTACTGGCGCCGGCCGGGCAAGGCCTCCGGATGGTCGGCTACGCTCAAGGACGGCGTCTTCTACGTCTTCAGCTCCAACGCCGCGCCCTTCGAGCCGAACCGGGCGTACTCGCCCTTCGCCGTCTACGCCCTGTTGGCCTGCGGCGGGGATTTCGAACAGGCCGCACGCTCTCTGCGAGAACGCGGCTTCGGGGCCGATTCTCTGGCGGACAGCGCCGACGGCCCGGACATCTCGGCCATTGTGCGAATGTCCGCCGCACCCGGCGATTGTCCGTCGGACAATGCCCCTCTCGGCGAGACAATGGCAATGTCCGACGGAGAAGCCGCACCAGCGCCAGAGATGGCCGACCCCGGGCCGCTCCCTGCCGAGATGCTGCGTGCGCCGGGCTTCATCGGCGAGGTCATGGACCACACCCTCACCGTCGCGCCGTACCCGAACCAGATGATGGCGTTCGGCGGCGCGCTGGCGCTGCAGGCGTTTCTGGCCGGGCGCAAGGTGCGCGACGCCGGCGACAACCGCACGAACCTGTACCTGCTGGGGCTGGCGCATTCCGGGGCGGGCAAGGACCAGTCCCGCAAGGTCAACTCACGGATCATCCACGCGGTCGGCCTGGGCGAGAGCCTCGGCCTGCACTTCGCCAGCGGGGAGGGCATCCAGGACGCGCTGTTCCAGACGCCGACAATGCTGTTCCAGACTGACGAGATCGACGGCATGCTCCAGTCGATCAACAAGGCCAAGGACGCCCGGCACGAAGCGATCATGGGCACAATGCTGACGATGTACTCGTCGGCCAACAGTGTCTATCCCATGCGGCGCAAGGCGGGCAAGGAGTCGCCCGGCGTCATCGACCAGCCGTGCCTGGTCATCTACGGCACCGCCATCCCGAACCACTACTACCAGGCCCTCAGCGAGCGGATGCTGACCAACGGCTTCTTCGCTCGCATGATCATCCTCGAAGCCGGGCCGCGAGCGCCGGGGCAGGAGCCGAGCATCCGCGACCTGCCCGCTCGCGTGCTCGCAATCGCGCAGTGGTGGGCGGACTACCGGGCCGGTACGGGCAATCTGGAGAACTGGCACCCGGTCCCGGCCATTGTCGAACACAGCGACAAAGCCAAGCGGCTGTTGGTCGAGACGCGTCTGGAAGCAGAGGCCGAGTACGCCAAGGCCGAGCAGGCCTGCGATGCGGTGGGCACGACCGTCTGGGGCCGCGTCAGCGAGCAGGTCCGCAAACTGGCGCTGCTGCACGCGGTCAGCGAGAACCACGAGGCCCCGCGCATCGGCCTGGCCGCCGTGCAGTGGGCCTCGCGGTTCGTCATGCACCAGACCCGGCGCATGCTGTTCATGGCCGCCTCGCACGTCGCGGATAACCCGTTCCATGCCGAGTGTCTCAAGCTGCTGGAGAAGCTGCGCGGCGCATCGGGCAACGAGCTTCCCCACAGCGTCCTGCTCAAGCGCATGAAAACGGACGCCAAGACCTTCAGCGTGCTCATCGAGACCCTGGCCCAGCAAGGCGACATCGAGATCGTCACCGTGCCCAGAGCGGGTTCGCCGCCTCGGTCGTATCGCCTGGCGCGCGGGGTGAAACGTGACAGTGAAACCAGCGACGGGGGTGAAACGTGAACAGCCTCCGGACGACAGAAATGGCACGAACGGCCGGTCAGGTTTCTCTCATTTCACCCACGTTTCACCCCCACAGGGTGAAACGTGAGATCGGCGGAAAGGCCCAATATATAAAGGAAAACAACAACTCTCTCTTCTTATTTCACCCATTCACCCCCACCCCCTCGCGCGACGCCCGCCCGCGCGAATATGCGTGTGTATGCGCGAGGGGGGTGAAAGGTGAAACCTGAGATTAGGTACTTCCCGCCGGACGGGGCAGGAGACGGCCGCGGGAACAGCCGCGCCCAATAGCAGAGTTGGTTTCGGCTGTCCGGTTTTTTCCAGGAGATCAGAATGCATGGACACAACACAACCGAGAGCGATGGCAGATGCATGGAAGGCGCGGGCGTCGGAACTCGTCAGCCGGCTGCGAACCGACCACCACAACGGCCTGATGCTTCGCGACCCGTGGTCCCGGGCCGCGCACTGCATGGTCCAGGGCTGGCGTATCCGTCTCAGCCGCCCGCCCGCGAAAGGAAACGCCCGAGCCACTCCCAGGCCGACATGGCGGGTATTCGCCCGCCTGGCGGTAGGGATCGCCGCCACAAGAGCGAATCACGCGAGGCGAAGCGACTGGCACCTGTGGGCCACGCGGCGCGTGTCGGCCGGCAGCCGGTACGTCCCCAAACGCAAGCGCAGCTGGTAGGTGCCGCCGCTCCGCATGGCCCTGTCTCCACCGAGAACGTGCTGTGCCTGCTGGAGCACCAGCAGTACCGCTGCGCCCTGACGGGCCGCGAGCTGACGCCGGAGACGGCCGCCCTTGACCACGTCGTGCCCGTCCGCCTCGGCGGCGAACACGTGATCGAGAACACCCAGGTGCTGCACAAGGATGTGAATCGGGCCAAGGGATCTCTCACCAGCCAGGAGTTCATCGGCCTCTGCCATGAGGTCGTCGCCTGGTCCAAAGCGCACACGGAGGTGCACCCATGACCACCAAGACGTTCGACGTGGAGCTTCGCCCCATCGACGCCGTCCGCCCGTACGAAGGCAACCCGCGCGTCAACGATCAGGCCGTAGACGCCGTCGCGGCCAGCTTGAGGGAGTTCGGCTTCCGCCAGCCCATCGTGGTTGATGGCGACGGCGTGATCATCGTCGGCCACACCCGCTGGAAGGCGGCCAAAAAGCTGGGCCTGGCCAAGGTGCCCGTCCACGTGGCCACCGACCTGTCGCCCGAGCAGACCAAGGCCTACCGGATCGCCGACAACCAGACCGCCAGCCTGGCCGAGTGGGACTTCGACCTGCTGCCGATCGAGCTGAAGGACCTGCGGGGCGCCGATTACGACCTGAGCCTGTTGGGCTTCGACGAAAAGGCCCTGGCCAAGCTGCTCGACGGCGAGGTCAACCCCGGCCTGACCGACCCGGATTCCGTTCCCGAACCGCCCGACGAGGCGGTCACCCGGCGCGGCGACATCTGGCTGCTGGGCGAGCACCGGCTGATGTGCGGTGACAGCGGCAGCCAGGCCGACGTCGACCGGCTACTGGCCGGGGCGACCATCGACCTGATCAACATGGATCCGCCGTACAACGTGAGGGTCGAGCCGCGCAGCAGCACGGCCATCGCGGCCGGCAACAGCTCCTACCCCGATCTCTCGGGCAAGATGCACCACCAGGGCTTCGACGTAGCCCGCGGCGTGACCGATCCGAAGAAGGCGCGCAAGAAGATGCGCCCCAAGGACCGGCCGCTGGAGAATGACTTCGTCTCAGCCGAGGACTTCGACGAGATGCTGCTGGCGTGGTTCGCCAACGCCTCACGCGTCCTGAAGCCGGGCGGGTCGTTCTACATTTGGGGCGGCTACGCGAACCTCGGCAACTACCCCGCGCCGCTCAAGGCGGCCGGCCTGTACTTCAGCCAGGGCATCGTCTGGGACAAACAGCACCCGGTGCTGACCCGCAAGGACATGATGGGATGCTTCGAACTGGCCTTCTACGGCTGGAAGGAGGGTGCAGGCCACAATTTCTACGGCCCCAACAACGCCACGGACCTGTGGCACGTCAAGAAGGTCAACCCACAGGCGATGGTCCACCTGACCGAGAAGCCCGTCGAACTGGCCGTCCGATCGATTCAGTTCAGCTCGCTGCCGGGCGAGAACGTCCTGGACCTGTTCGGCGGCAGCGGCAGCACGCTGATCGGCTGCGAGCAGACGGGGCGGCGGGCGTTTCTGGTGGAACTGGACCCGCTGTACTGCGACGTGATCGTCCAGCGTTGGGAAGAGTTCACCGGCAAGAAGGCCGAGCGGATCGCGGCCGAGGCCGAGGAGTTGCCGAAGAGCACCCCGGCCGGGGCGACCGGGGTGGAGGAGGCGGCGGGTTGATGGCGCTCTCAGCGGGCCAACTCGAACTTGCCCCGCCCGACCTTGCGGAAGCGGGCCTGGTCGCCCTTCGTGGCGATCTCGCGGATGATGGCGGCGTAGATCGTGGCGGCCGGGGTCTTGCCGTTGGTCTTCCACAGACCCTTGGCGAGCATCTGCTCGACCATCTCCTTGGTGTTCATCGGCTTGCCGGCCTCGGCCAGGACCTTCGCCGCGGCGTCCAGCCCGCTGGCCCGCTTCTTCTTGTCGGCGGCGACGGCCTGCATGGCGGCGTTGACCGCGTCGGCCTTCGTGGCCTCGGTGATGCCGCCGCGCTTCTTCTTGGCGGTCGGGGCCGTCTTGGCCGCGCCGTCGGCGGGCTTGGCTGCGGACTTGGCCGCTGGCTTGCCCGGCCAGGTCGCGGCCCTGCCCCGCAGCCGCTGGGCGGACTTGATGCGGACGGCCTTCTTGGTCTTCAGGTTCGTGCCGTCCCAGCCGCCGCGGGGGTTCTCCCGGTCGATCCTGACCGGGGCGATGTTGCCGCTCACCTTGGCGGAATACACGGTGCCGACCTTCACATCTGCCTTCTTCATGACTTGCTCCTTTGCTCTGGGGCCCATGGGGCCGGTTCCTTACAGTCCCACCTCGTCAACGAGGCGGTTGAACTCGTCCACGCCGAGCATGTCTACGAGCATGCCGGCGAACCACTCGATCTGGCGCTGCACCTGGCGGTTCTTGACCCGCGCGGCCGTCAGGTAGGCGGCGATGGCCGCTACGGCCTGCGGGCTGAGGTTGTCCTTGAGGGCCGCGGCGAGGTTCCCCTCGTCGATGGCCTCGGGTACCGTCACACGGACTTTCTTGCCGCCGTGCTCGGCCTCGTACGTCTCCGGTCGCTTGCGCTTGCTCTTCATGGTCCGTCTCCTTCTTCAGCGGCTCTGGACGATGGCGACCTGGAACTCGCTGCCGTCGTCGGTCCGAACCACCACCCCGCGGTTGCTGGTCAGCACGCCGGCCTCTTCGAAGGTTCTGACCTTGGCGACCTCCGGCGCGGCCTCCTCGTCCTGGAGCAGCTCGTACAGCATGGTTTCGATGTCGATCTCGTTCACGATGGTCTCCTTTCAGTCGGCGAAGTACTGGAGCACGCGGACGTACTCCTCGATCTCGCTGTTGGTCCCGTCGTAGCCGTCGAGCTGGTTCTGCAAGCACTCGGCCATCGACCGGATGTCTTCCTCGCAGTCGGTCCTGATCATGTGTTTCCGCTCGCCGCCAGGCCGGAGGATCGTGACCTCGATGTACTGGGCGTCGGTGGTGCGGCTGACCTTGGCGAAGGCCCGGGGCAGGCCCGGCGTCCCGTCACGAAGCGTGGTCCTGCTGCTTCCCGCCAGTTCGATGCTGGTGATTCTCACGGTTCGCTCCTTTCATTCGGCGTTGAGGGCGAGGATGACCCGCGGCGTGTAGCCGCACCGACGGGCCTCGGCGTTGATGGCCTTGCGGATGGCGCTGCCGGGCCTCGCGGCCAGGTAGATGCGGGCCAATCGCTTCCAGCCCAGCTTCTCGATACGGCGCCGGCCGTCGCGGCCGCGGGCCGTCAGCCACTCGTGCGTCTCGGTGTTGCTCTTGGCCTTCTTCATCGTAAGTCCTTTCTGGTTCATGGCTTGCATTCCATTCTTCTGGTGACATGTTTGCTCGACTGGCGGCACATGGGAAGGGGATTCCGGCCCCCGGCGGCGGAATCTTTCGGCCGTAACTGTCGCACACATCTATGCTTACGGCATGTGGCGAAGATTCTGGCCGGAATCCGACGCCCCCGCGGCCGAAGGAGCTGCCCGTGAGCGACCCCGCGCCCAGCCTGACGGCGCTGACGGTGGCCCAGGCCGCGAAGGTGCTCTCGGCGGCCGGCGGCCGGCGGATCACCGAGGCGATGCTCCGGGCGGACATCGACGCCGGCGCCCCGGCCAACGCCGACGGCACGATCAACCTCGTCCACTACACCGCCTGGCTCGTTCGGGAGGTCTCCGGTGGCGATTGACCCCCGCAGCTTGCGGCCGTCGATGCTGACGCGGATGCTCAACTCCACGCCGCTGGGCGAGGTCATCAGCGAGCGCCAACTCCGCCGGCACCGCAACCGCGCCGGCTACCGCATCGGCGACGAGAAGCGCGTGGACCTGCTGCGCTACGCCGCCTGGCTGGCGTGGCTGCGCCACAACCCCGCACCCGCCAAGGAGCCTGCCGACTACGAGGCGGTCAAGGAGGCCGCCCGGGCCCGCAACGCGGAGCTGTCGGCCATCGGCCGGGACATCGGCGAGATCCCCGAGGTGGTCGACCCCGAACGGAAGGCCGGCGCGGAGACGAGCTTCCGGTTCTTCTGCGAGGCGTACTTCCCCCGGACCTTCAGCCTGCCGTGGTCGGACGACCACCTGAAGGTCATTGCCAGGATCGAGCAGGCCGTGCTGCGGGGCGGGCTGTTCGCCATGGCCATGCCGCGCGGCAGCGGCAAGACCACGCTGGCCGAGACGGCCTGCATCTGGGCGATGCTGACCGGCGCCCGCGAGTTCGTCTGTCTGATCGGCTCGGACGCCGGGCACGCCCGCAGCATGCTGGAGAGCATCAAGGTCGAGTTTGAGACCAACGACCGGTTGCTGGAGGACTACCCCGAGGCCGTCTACCCCATCCACGCCCTGGAGCGGATTCACAACCGCGCCAAGGGCCAGCTCTGCAACGGCCGGCACACCCGGATCGTCTGGACGGCCGACGAGATCGTCCTGCCGACGATCCCTGACTCCAAGGCCTCCGGCGCCATCATCCGCGTCGCCGGCATCGAGAGCCGTATCCGCGGCATGAAGTTCAAGCGCGCCGACGGCCGGGCGGTGCGGCCCTCGCTAGTGGTCCTGGACGACCCGCAGACCGATGAGTCCGCCCGTAGCGACCAGCAGGTCCGGTCCCGGATGGAAACCCTCAACGGCGCGATCCTGAACCTCGCCGGCCCCGGCGAGAAGATCTCGGGGATCATGCCCTGCACGGTGATCCGCCCCGGCGACATGGCCGACCAGATCCTCGACCGCGACAAACACCCCGCCTGGCAAGGTGAGCGGACGAAGCTCGTGTATGCGTTCCCGACCAACGAGAAGCTTTGGCAGCGCTACGCCCAGGTCCGCGCCGACAGCTTCCGCAACGGCGGCGACGGCCGCGAGGCCACTGAGTTCTACCACGCCCATCGCCAAGAGATGGACGCCGGCGCTGCCGTCGCCTGGCCGCAGCGGCACAACGCCGACGAGCTGTCGGCCATCCAGCACGCGATGGACCTCAAACTCCAGGACGAGCGGGCCTTCTGGGCGGAATACCAGAACGAACCGCTGCCGGAGGATGAAGGCGACCCCGACCAGCTCACCGCCGATCAGATCGCCGCCAAGGTCAACGGCTACGCCCGTGGCGAGATACCAATCGGGGCCAGCCACTTGACGATGTTCATCGACGTCCAAGCCAAGCTGCTCTTCCACGTCGTGGTCGCCTGGGAGGACGAATTCACCGGCTACGTGGTCGATTACGGCACGTATCCCGACCAGCGGCGGGCGTACTTCACGCTGCGGGACGTCCAGAAGACCCTCGGCCGGGCAGCGCCCGGGACGGGCTTGGAAGGTTCGATCTACGCCGGGCTGGAGAAGCTGACCGGCGAATACCTGCCACGCCGCTGGCGGCGCGACGACGGCGCGGAGCTGCAGATCGAGCGCTGCCTGATCGACGCCAACTGGGGCCAGAGCACGGACGTGGTGTACCAGTTCTGCCGCCAGAGCGGGCATTCTGCCATCGTCATGCCTAGCCACGGGCGCTACGTCGGGGCTTCCAGCGTGCCCTTCAGCGAGTACAAGCGGAAGCGCGGCGAGCGCGTCGGCCATCACTGGCGCATCCCCAACATCGCCGGCCGCCGCCAAGTCCGCCACGTGCTGATCGACACGAACCACTGGAAGAGCTTCATCCAGGCCCGCCTGGCCGTGGCCATGGGCGATCCGGGGTGCCTGTCGCTGTTTGGCCGCAAGCCCGCCGAGAACCAGCTCCTGGCCGACCACCTCACCGCCGAGTACCGCGTGCGGACCGAGGCCCGGGGGCGGGTGGTGGACGAATGGAAGCTCCGCGCCGGCGGCCCCGATAACCACTGGCTGGACTGCCTGGTCGGCTGCGCCGTGGCCGCCTCCATCCAGGGCGCGGTCCTACCGGGCACCGACGCCAAGGCGGCGCCGGTGCGGCAGCGGGTCAAGCTCTCGGAGCTGCAAAGGACCAGGCGATGACCAAGGCAGGCCGAGCCGAGAGTCTGACGAAGAAGCGCGGGCTGGAGTGCCCCCGGTGCGGCTGCGCCCACTTCCGCGTGCTCTACACCCGCCCAGCGTCGGGCGGGCGTCTGCTACGCCGTCGCGAGTGCCGACATTGCGGGCGGCGAATGACGACGTACGAGCGGCCGGCGGGCGGCTGACGATGATGGGTACCGGTGCTGGGAGGATGACGATCAGGGACTACGAGACTGGCGAGTCCCTTCTGGACCATCGTCCTTCTGTGCCCCCGCATCAGCCTCCTCGACGTCCTCGAAGTCAGATTCCTTCAGCACACCCTCGCGGAGCAGCAGGTTGAAAAGATCCGGACTATACGTGAAAGCCCCGGTAGTGAACCCACACCCCAGGGCCTCCACGATCAGGGAATTGGTCAAGCGGTAAACCTCTACTGCGTCCTGCTGTGCTTCCTCGTGGGAAGAGAGGTAGTCATGGATGTGCTTGTTCCGAAGCTCGCGGACGCGGCCGAAGCTTCGGGCTGCATCAGCGCCTATCGCTCCCAGTCCCTGCAGTAGGTCGATGCGCCGGCTCTGGGACAGGTCTCGTACCTTCTTGCCGAAGATCCGCCGTTCGCGGCTCTTTGACATCCGTTTTCCCCCAATCGTGACCGGGCGCATCTCGAACAAGAGCAATGTGAGTACCTCACAGACAACCCCACACAGAGCTATCGTTGCCAGGTAGTCCGCCAGGACGTACGCAGATCGAGCGTGGCGAAGCGGCCAAAAGATGGATTGCAGGATCTCCCCCTTCCCCGGAGCGTGGCAGATCCTCGTCGTGTTAGCCGAGATCTCCTCGTACCTTCTGAGCAGATCCTCAGGCTTGTGCCCCTGGCACGGAGTACACAGGTACTCGACCGCCGACCGATATGTTGGGGGCCCGCTTTTCCGGCCGGCCATGGCCATTTGTGCGTCGATCCACTCGACCGGCTGAATGAAGATGGGTCCCGTGTACCGTTTCGCCGCCATGTCGCCACCTCCTCCCCCGGCACGGTCGCCGGTCGCTGGATTGTCCTCGGTCTACGCACGCTGATCAACGCTCCTTGACGGCTGTCCGCGCGGGCTGGCAGCTGCGCAGGTTCTAGATGCGGAACGATCTTGGGGGCCTGAGCAGATCTCCGGCCTTTGCCGGACCGCTCCGCGCGCCACGGCATAGGTAACCCATAGGAGGGCACCCTCCCAGAAGGCGACATGGCCGAAGACCTCGACAACACGATCCGCGACAACGCCTCCGGGCCCAAGCGGGCCTCGGGCGATTCCGGCAGCGTGGAGCAGCACTCCGTCAACGACCAGATCGCCGCCGACAAGTACCTCGCTTCCAAGCAGGCCGCCCGCGGCAAGGGCCTGGGCGTCAAGCTGGCGAAGATCTCGCCGGGGGGAACGGTCTGATGTGGCCCTTCGGCAAGTCCAGGGGGCGCGCCTCCCGCGGCAACGCCGGACACCGCCCGCCCCTGCGTGTGGTCCTGCGGGCCCGCTACGACGCCGCCCAGACCACCACGGAGAACGCCCGCCACTGGGCGATGGCGGATTCGCTGTCGGCCGACGCGGCCAATTCCCCCGACGTCCGGCGCAAGCTGCGACAGCGGGCCCGCTACGAGGTCGCCAACAACTCCTACGCCAAGGGGATCGTCCTGACGCTGGCCAACGACTGCATCGGCACGGGCCCGCGGCTTCAGTTGCTCACCGAGGACGCGGAGGCCAACCGGCGCGTGGAGGCCGCCTTCGCCGAGTGGGCCCGCGCGGTCGACCTGGCCGGGAAGCTGCGGACGATGCGGATGGCCAAGGGGACCGACGGCGAGGCGTTCGCCGTCCTGACCAGCAACCCCGCTCTCGAAACCCCGGCCAAGCTGGACCTACGCCTGGTCGAGGCCGACCAGGTCGCCAGCGCCCGCCCCTACCCCCCGATGCCCAACGAGGCGGACGGCATCGTCTTCGACGCGTTTGGCAACCCCGTGGCCTATCACGTGCTCAAGGCCCATCCCGGCGACCGGCTGCGAGCGCCGGCCCTGAAGTACGACCGGATCCCCGCCGAGTCGATGGTTCACTGGTTCCGCCCCGACCGGCCGGGACAGCATCGCGGCGTCCCCGAGATCACGCCGGCGCTGCCCCTGTTCGCGCAGCTGCGCCGCTACACGCTGGCGGTGCTGGGCGCTGCAGAGACGGCCGCGGACTTCGCGGCGGTGCTGTTCACCGACGCCCCGGCCAGCGGCGAGGCGGCGGCCGTCGAGCCGATGGACGTCGTCGAGCTGGAAAAACGCATGGCCACAGTCCTGCCCGACGGCTGGAAGCTCGGGCAGATCAAGGCCGAACAGCCGGGGACAGGGTACGGCGAGTTCAAGCGGGAGATCCTCAACGAGATCGCCCGCTGTCTGAACATGCCGTTCAACGTCGCCGCCTGCAATTCCAGCGGCTACAACTACGCCTCGGGGCGCCTGGACCACCAGACATACTTCAAGAGTATCCGCGTCGAGCAGTCCCACCTCGCCGAGATGGTGATGGACCGCGTCCTCGCCGCCTGGCTGGCCGAGGCGGCGCTCCTGGGGGACTTCGCGTTCCTGCACGGCCTGGGCGAGCTGCCCCACCAGTGGTTCTGGGACGGGATGGAGCACGTCGACCCGGCGAAGGAGGCGACCGCCCAGGAGAAGCGGCTCAAGAACAACACGACCACCCTCGCGGATGAGTACGCCAAGCAGGGCAAGGACTGGGAGGCGCAGATCCGCCAGCGGGCAAAGGAAAAGCAGCTCATGGCCGAGCTCGGCCTGACCGAGGCCCAAGCGGCCCCGCCCCCCGGCGAGGCCGAGGACGACGAGGAGGCCGAAGGCGAGGTGGACCGTGCCGCTGCCTGAGAAGCGTCAAGGCGAGACCCGCGACAACTTCGTGCAGCGCTGCATGGGCGATGACGTGATGGTTCGCGAGTTCCCTGACGCCGAGCAGCGCCGGGCCGTGTGCCAGCGACAGTGGGAAGGAGCCCGGGCGATGTCGACGGAGAAGCAGCCCCAGTTCGTGAGGATGACCGCCGCGGCGACCATCCAGGCGGCCGGCGGGCAGGGGGAGGACCTGCCCAGCTTCAGCATGGTCGCCTACACCGGCGGGACGATGCGGATCGCGGGCTTCCCGCATCCGGTCGTGGTTGACCTGGCTGGCCTGGAGATCCCCACCCAGAACCTGCCCATCCGCCTCGACCACGACCGCCGCCAGGGCGTCGGCCACACCCGGCGGATCGCCATCGAGAGCGGCCGGCTGGTGGCCGAGGGCCTGATCAGTCGCGACACCTCCTGGGCCCGCGATGTGGCCCGCAGCGGGGCCAAGGGCTTCCCGTGGCAGGCCTCGATCGGCGCGCAGGTGGTCGAGGCCGAGTTCGTCCCGCCCGGCGGGCGGGTGCAGGTCAACGGCCAGGAATTCACCGGCCCCGTGCACGTCGTGCGGAAGGCCGTGCTCAAGGAGATCAGCTTCGTCGACAGCGGCGCCGATTCGGGCAGTTCCGCCCGGGTCGCCGCCGAGCGCAGCAAGGAGAAGACCATGACCACCGACGTCAAGGACGACGAGAAGACCACGATCCCGCAGGGGAACGAGGGGCACGCCGAGGCCCCGCAGAAGCCCGGGCCGGCCAAGGTGGAGGCGGCGGCCGAGGGCGCGCAGGGAGGCGGCGGCCGCGACGGATCGCGACCGGACGCCCCGGCCGCCGCTGATCCGGCCGCCGAGATGCGGGCGGCGGCCGCCGAGGAGGCCAAGCGGATCGGCGCGGTCCGCAAGGTCTGCGCCGGCAAGCACCCCGACATCGAGGCCAGGGCCATCGAGGAGGGCTGGGACGCCACGCGGACCGAGCTGGAGGTACTGCGGGCCGACCGGCCCAAGGCCCCGGCCGCCCACGTGCCCGACAGCTCCATGACCCGCACGGTCCTGGAAGCCGCCTGCATGCTCACCGGCGGGCTGCGCGGCGATGATCTGGCCAGCGGCTACGGCGAGCAGGCCGTCGAGGCCGCGACGAAGCGCTTCCGCGGCGGGATCGGCCTGCAGGAACTGCTGCTGGAGGCGGCGTGGGCCAACGGCTATGACGGCCGGACCTTCCGCGACAGCCGGGCGGTCCTGCGCTTCGCGTTCGGGCCGGACGTGCAGGCTGCCGGCTTCAGCACCATCGACATCGGCGGCATCCTCTCCAACGTGGCCAACAAGTTCCTGCTGGAGGGGTTCTTCAGCGTCGAGCGGGTCTGGCGGAACATCTGCGCCGTCCGCAACGTCAGCGACTTCAAGACGGTGACGTCCTACCGGCTGATCGGGCGCGACCAGTACGAGGTCGTGGCGCCCGGTGGGGAGCTGAAGCACGGGACGTTGGGTGAGGAAAGCTACACCAACAAGGCCGACACTTACGGCCTGATGCTGGCCATCGACCGGCGGGACATCATCAACGACGACCTCGGCGCCATCACCACCGTGCCGCGGAAACTGGGACGGGGGTCGGGCCTGAAGATCAACGACATCTTCTGGACCATCTTCCTGAACAACGGGTCGTTCTTCACCGCCGGCAATAAGAACTACCTGACGGGCGCGGACACGGTGCTCAGCATTGACGGGCTGTCCAAGGCCGAGAAGGCCTTCATGGACCAGGTCGACTCCGACGGCAAGCCCATCGGCATCATGCCGCAGGTCATGCTGGTGCCGACGGCGCTGTCGGCGATGGCCACGCAGCTTTTCAAGAGCGTGGAGATCCGCGACACCACGGCCAGCACCAAGTACCCGGTCGCCAACCCCCACCAGGGCAAGTTCCGGGCCGAGGTGAGCCGGTACCTCTCCAATTCCAGCTACACCGGCAACAGCGAGAAGGCCTGGTACCTGCTGGCCGACCCGACGGACCTGCCGGTGATCGAGGTGGCGTTCCTCAACGGCCAGGAGTCTCCGACCATCGAGACGGCCGAGGCGGACTTCAACGTCCTCGGGGTTCAGATGCGGGGCTACCACGACTTCGGCGTCGCCCTGCAGGACCCCAAGGGCGGCTGTAAGTCCAAGGGCGAAGCTTGATTATGACAGCCCGGCAACATCAGGAGAACTGAGACATGGCAACGGCAACGTTCGTGCATGACGGCAGCAGCATCGACTACACGCCCGGTTCGGCAGTCGCCGCGGGCGACGTTGTGGTTCAGGCCGACCTGATTGGCGTGGCCCGGACTCCCATCGCGGCCAACGCCCTGGGGGCCCTGGCGGTGGCGGGCGTCTTCGACGTGCCCAAGACGGCCGGGGTCGGCGAGGCCATCGCGGTCGGGTCCAAGGTGTACTGGGACGTGGCCGACCAGGTCGCCAAGACCGACGACGAGTCGGGCGCCAACAAGTACCTGGGCAAGACGGTCAAGGCCGCCGGCGACGACGACACGGCCGTCCGGGTCCGTCTGGAGCAGTAGTCCTTGGCGGACCTGCTCGAACAAGCCGCCTCCTGGTTGGACGACCAGCGCGTCGCCCACATGGCCCGGACGGTCAGCTACGTCCGGGGCGCTGAGTCGGTGGAGGTCGCCGCCACGCTGGGCAGCACGACGTACGAGGTCACCGATGACGCCGGCGCGACGGTGCAGGCTAAGGCCACCGACTTCATCGTCTCGGCCAACGCGCTGATCTTGGGCGGGCAGGCGGCGAAGCCCCAGCCGGGCGACCGCATCGACGTGCCGAGCGGCGGAAAGGTGCTGGTCTTCGAGGTGATGGACCTGGGCGGCGCCGGGCATTACCGCCCGGCCGACCCCTACGGCAAGGTGCTGCGGATTCACGCCAAGCAAGTAGACGAGGAAGAGCCCTGATGTGCGGCAGCGACCAGTACGAGCGAATCTGCAAGGGCGAGTTCGCGGCCATCCACGCCAAGCTCGACCGGCTGGATGAGGCCGTCCGCGGCAATAGCAAGCCGGGCATCCAACTCCGGCTGGACCGTCTGGAGACCGCCGAGGCTACACGGTCGCGCCTGCTGTGGATCATCGCCGGCTCAGTGGCGTCGCTGGCCGTCGCGGCGATCTGGAAGCTCGTGATCGGAGGCTGACATGGCGAAGCGATGGATCAACTCGGCGGACGTGGAGGTCAGCGCCGCCGGCGCGGTGCTGACCGAGGCCGGCGGCTTCGCCGGCCTGGCCGGGGGCACCAAGACCGTCGCCGCAGCGGCCACGCCGGAGAAGCTGGTCGCCACCGCCACGCCCTGCCGGATGGTCTGGGTGGGGGCGCCCATCGACGCCGCCACCGGCCTGGGCACCAACACCAAGCCCGCCTTCATCGGCGACTCGGCCGGGCAGACGATGCCGCTCCTGCCCAGCAACTTCGAGGGCTACTTCATCCCCATCGACGACGCCAGCAAGGTCTACGTCAAGGTCGGAGCCGACGGCGAGAAGGTGAACTACCGGGTCTTCGCGTAGGGCATGGCGAACAACACCACGACAACCTGGCGCTGGAACGGACGGACCAATGGCAACTGGGAGGGCGCCAACTGGGCCGACGCCTACGGCGTGGACGTGGACGACTACCCCACCAGGGCCAAGTGCCTGCTGCCGGGGGCCATGGTAATCTTCGAGGCAGGGGCGGCCCGGCCGTGCGCCAACGGCCCCAGCGTCGACTGCTGCGAGAAGTTCACCCTATTGGTGGAGGCGGGGTACGTCGATTGCGGGGCGACGCAGGTGGGCTGGACGCTCTGCCAGCCGGACGTGACGTACTGCTACGCCGACATCGACCTGCGCCTGGGCTCCGACGCCTGCAAGGACGTTTTCCTGTACGCCGGGACCCTGGCCGACGGCAGGTTCCAGCGCGGCTTTTTCTTCGACGCCGCCACGGCCGAGAAGATCGGCGGCACGCCGCCGGGGTTCCAGCAGATCGTCTGGCAGACTAACAACCCCGTCTTCACCCCCGGCAGCGGCAAGTACTTCTACCTCGGCGGGAAGGTGGAACTGTACCTCCGGGCGCCCATGACGCTGGTGGACAACGGGGCCATCTACGGCTGCTGGAACGGCCTGCACGTCTTCCCCCAGCGGCCGGAGTACACGTTCGTCAAGCAAGGCAGCGGCTCGGTGCCGACCCCGACGGTCCATCCTCCCCGGCTGCCGGCTCACAGGAAGCGGCGGTTCATGCCCAGGATCGCCCTGGCAGGAGCAAGGTAAGTGGCAACCAGGATCGGCTACATCGCGTTTCACTCGTCCTTCCAGCCGTTCAGCCCGGAGTACCGGCTGTGGCAGGCGGGCAAGCCGTTCCTGTGCGGCTACCACTTCTTCGACGACCCGCTGGTGGCGCGGAAGAACAAGGCCCTGGCGGACGCCAACGACGGCCTGGCCAACCCCGACATCGACCTGAGGCCGGAGTTCCGGTCTGTGCGTCGGTACGACGCGCCCGCCCCGCCCGTCGGGGGGTACGTCCACGGCTCCTGGTGCCTGTTCAACAAGGAAGAGCCGGAAATCATCCTCCGCTGCCTGGAGGCGCTCCTGGCGAAGGACCCCGACTTCCACCTGCTGGTGGTGGTCCGCGAGGGGTACGACAACTTCCGCGAGACAATCGCCTGGCTCCAGAAGAACGCCCGAAAGCGCCACTACTCCGTCTTCCACCGCGCCGGCGGGAAACTCTTGCCCATCGAGGGCGACGACCGGGCCACGCTCAAGGACGACTTGTGGCTGTGGCGGAACTGCGACCGGCGGCTGATCGGCAAGACGGCCATCACCCAGCGCCCCGCCTACGCCGAGTGGCTGGAGGCGCTGCGGGCCGAAGGCCCTGAGCCCGGGCACGAGTTCTTCAACCCCCACGACTCACTGGCCAACGTCATGACGATGGTCGGCTGGGTCCAGGAGCACATCGAGAAGGCATGAGCACGATTGCGGACATCGCCGAGGCCCTCCTGACCGCCCTCAACGGCCACACCTTCAGCCCGCCGTTCACGGCCGTCCGCGCGTACCGGGCGGCCTTCGACCTGAAGGACATGAAGGACCCGCACGTGACGGTGGTGCCCAAGGGCGTGGAGATCTCCACGGCGGGGCGGGGGCTAGCCCAAAGCGACGTGCAGATAGACATCGGTGTGCAGAAGAAGCTGGCTGGGGCCGACAACGCGGAGATCGACGCCCTGATGGGCTTGGTCCAGGAGATCGCCGAGTTCGTCCGGGCAACCAGGCAGTTCGGCAACGCCGCATGGGTTCGGACGGAGAACGTCCCCATCTACTCCCAGGAGCACCTGGCCGAGTTGAGGCAGTTCACGTCCGTCCTCACGCTGACCTTGCGGGTGATAGCGGCATGATCGGCATGGTGACCAAGCAGATGTTCTTCGACCGTGACAAGGTCCGGAGAAAGACCGACTCGGCCGCCCGGCGGGTGCTGAGCCGCTTCGGCGCGTTCGTCCGCACGGCCGCCAGGCACAGCATCCGCACGCGGAAGCGGACCAGCGCCCCGGGCGAGCCGCCGAGCTCGCATACCGGCCTGCTGAAGCGGTTCATCTTATTCGGCTACGACCGCGGCCGCCGCAGCGTGGTCATCGGCCCGATGCGGCTGAATCAGAAAGTCGGCGACGCGCCGGCCGCGCTGGAGTACGGCGGCACGTCCACTGTCGTCGAGGGCCTGCGGCGCCAGCGAAGGAAGCGGCGGATTCGGATAGCGGCTCGGCCCTACATGGGCCCGGCCTTCGAGCAGGAGAAACCCAAGCTGCCCGCCATGTGGCGGGGCAGTGTGAAGTAGAGACGCAGGCCCGGCTTCGTCCCGCTGGGACTACGCCGCGGCATGGAGGCTAGACAATGCCTACGACCTACGTACTCGGGATGAACGCCGGGCTCTACCAGGGCACGGCCGGCGAGACCGACCCGAGCCTCATGACCGAGGTGGACAACGTCCGCGATGTAACGCTCTCGCTGGAGGCCGGCGAGGCCGACATCACCACCCGCGGTAACTCCGGCTGGCGGGCCACCGCCCCGACGCTGCGGGAGTGCACCGTCGAGTTCCAGATGGTCTGGAAGCCGGGCGACGCCGTCTTCGAGGCCATCAAGACGGCCTTCCTGACCGCCGCCACAGTCGCCCTGGCCGTGCTGGACCAGAAGCGGACGATCACCGGCGCCCAGGGCCCGCTCGGCGACTTCTCGATCACCAACTTCAGCCGCTCCGAGGCGCTGGAGGAGGCCATCGTCGCCGACGTGACGGCCAAGCTGGCCCGGTTCGAGGAGTGGCACGAGGTGGCGGCCTAGCTCATCGGATGGGCGTGAAGAGAATCGCATGGGCTACAGCCCACGCCCAAAGGCACAGAGGCGGCCACGCGATTGCGAACAACCAACCCGAGTTGACAGCGGACAGGACGACGAGTTTGCGCCGACGCCAGACTAACCCGACACATAGAACCGCCAATGGCACCAGGAAGACCCACGGCGCCACTACACATACCCATTCAGTGACTTGTGGAAGCTTCATTTCAAGGTGCTCGGCGTTATGGCGGCAGAGCGAATGGTAAGCGTACCCAAGAGATGCTGATACGAACGATGCGACCGACGAGAAGGCAATTCGCACCACTTGGTCCACGTTGCGCATGGTCAACTCCCTGTCCGTGCACCCCGAAGCCGATCGCCATGCAGGCCGCCAAGGAGATTGTAGAGTGCCTAACTGCCGCCTGCAACCGGCGGACGCCGAATCAAACGGAGAGCCTCCAATGAAAACCTTCACTGACGCGGCCGGGCGGACCTGGACGATCGCGCTGAACCTCGGCACGGCCCTGGCCGTGAAGGAGAAGCTCGGCGTGGACCTGCTCCAGCCGGAAGCGGGCGACCCGCCGTTGCTGACCCGTTTGGGGACAGACGAACTGCTGCTCGGCGAAGTCCTCTGCGCGCTGCTGGCCGAGCAGTTCGAGACCCACAAGGTCACGGCCGAGGACGTACGGGCGAGCTTCGACGGCGCCACGCTGCTGGCGGCGCAGAAGGCCTTCTACGAGGAACTCGTCGGTTTTTTCCGGAGCCGCGGGCGGAGCGATCGCGCCCGCGCCGTCGAGACCCAGGAGCGGATGATCGACGCGGCGGTCAAGGCCATCGAGACGCGGATCGAAGGGATCGACATCGACGAAGCGATCCGTGGCGCGATGTCTGGTTCGTCGCCGGGGCCGTCGGCGTCGATCCCCGCCCCCTGACGCTGCGGCAGCTTCTCTGGATGGCCGAAGGCCACGGCCGGGACGCCTGGGGCCGCATGTCGGTGCTGTTGGCGCTCACCGCCAACGCCCACCGCGACCCGAAGAAGGGCCGGGCCTTCCGGCCGAGTGACTTCGACCCGTTCGGCCGGTCACCGAGCGAGATGATCGAGGTGAACCGCGAGAACATCGGCCTCCTGCGAGAGGCCTTTACCACTGGCAAAGGAGTGCAACCGTGAACGAGACGAAGCCTGGGTACAAGACGACGGAGTTCTGGCTGAGCCTGCTGGCGACGCTGCTGGGGTTCCTGCTGGCCTCGGGCGTGATGGACGCCGTGCCCGAGGAAAGCTGGATCGCCAAGCTCATCGGCGGCGTGGTCGCCGTGCTGGCCACGCTGGGCTACAGCGCCAGTCGGGCGAAGGTGAAATCGGAGACCGGCAATGGCGGGTCTGCTTGAAGCGATCCGGCCGGTCATCGAGATCATCGTCAAGGCCCTGCTGGAACTGTTCCTGGAGAAGGCCAATGCGCCGGACACCGCTGTGGAAGCTGATCGCTGTCGCGGCCGTCGTGATCGCCTTGCTGAGCGGGTGCGGCGGCACAAGGACCGTGCTCATCCCGCCCGGTGAACCGGTACAGCTGGCCGAGCCGGTGAAGGCCCACATCTACGTTGAGGTCGCAGGCCAGCGCGTCCGGTCCGAGAGCCCGGTGGTCCTCCCGGAAGGCTGGTGGTGCCTACCCGACCCCGGGCCGGAGGGGCAGTAGATGCCCAGCGCGAAAGGCATCCGAGCCGGCCGGGCGTTCGTCGAGCTATTTGCCGACGACAGCAAGCTCGTGCGCGGGCTTCGCCGGGCCGAGCGGCGGCTCAAGGCGTTCGGCAAGCACATTAGCGCCCTCGGCCGGAAGTTGGCCGGGTTGGGGGCGGCCCTGGCGGCGCCGATCGCGCTGTCGGTCCGCGTGTTTGCCGGCTTCGACGACCAGATGCGGGCGGTGCAGGCCGTCATCGGCGCCACCGGCGACGAGTTCGACCGGCTCAACGCCAAGGCCAAGCTGCTGGGGCGGACGACTTCCTACACGGCCGCCCAGGTGGCCGGGGCGATGCTCGAACTGGGCCGGGCCGGGTTCGACCCGGGCCAGATCGACGCGGCCATCGCCTCCGTGCTCTCCCTGGCCAGGGCGACGGGCACGGAACTGCCCACCGCGGCCAATATCGCCGCCGGCGCCCTGCGGGCGTTCGGCCTGGAGGCCGACCAGATGGGCCGCGTCGCCGATGTGATGACTGCCACGGCCAACAACTCCGCCCAGACGCTGGAGGACCTGGGCGAGGCCATGAAATACGCCGCTCCGGTCGCCGACGCCTACGGCCTGACGCTGGAGGAGACGACGAAGATCCTCGGCGCCCTGGCGAACTTCAGCATTCGCGGCTCGATGGCGGGCAACACGCTCAAGAACATCATGCTCCAACTGGCCAACCCGGACGTGCGGGCGAAGCTGGCGGCCCTGGGCGTGGCCACCACCGACGCCGGCGGGGACATGCTGGAAGTCTCGGCTGTCCTGCGGAACCTGGGTAAGTCGATCCGGGACATGCCCAAGGCGGACCGGCTGAGCATCATGAACGACCTGTTCGGCAAGCGGGCGGTGGCCGGCGGCATCAAGCTGACGGCGGCGAGCTTCGACCGGCTCAACGACGCCATCGACAATGCCAACGGCACGGCGGCCCGGACCGCCAAGACGATGGACAGCGGCATCGGCGGGGCCCTGCGGCGGCTGTGGTCGGCCGTGGAGGGCGTCGCCATCGGCATCGGCGAGTCCCTGGCCGGGCCGATCTCGGAAATGGCCGAGTGGCTCAGTCGGGCCGCGGGCATGATCACCGGCTGGATCAAGGCCAACCGCGAGCTGATCGTCACCGTCCTCCAGGTAACGATAGCCGTGCTGGCCGCCGGCGTTGCCCTGATGGCCCTGGGCGGGATCATCTCGGGCCTGGGCAGCGCCCTGGGCGCCCTCATTGCCGTGGTCACCGGCGTCGGGACCGTCTTCAAGCTGCTCGGCGCTGTCATCGCCTTCCTCGTCTCGCCCATCGGCCTGGTCATCGCGGCCGTGGCGGCGCTGGGGGCATACCTCGTCTACGCCACCGGCGCGGGCGGCAAGGCGCTGACCTGGCTGGGCGAGAAGTTCGGTGTCCTCAAGGACGACGCCTTAGCGGCCTACCAGGGCATCGCCGACGCCCTGGCCGCCGGAGACATCTCCCTGGCGGCCAAGGTCCTGTGGCTGACGCTCAAGATGGAGTGGACGCGCGGGATCGGCTTCCTGGAGAAGGCCTGGCTGAACTTCCGCAACTTTTTCATCAAGATCGGCTACGACGCCTGGCACGGCCTGCTGGCCATCGTGGAGGTCATCTGGCACGCCCTGGAGGTCGGCTGGATCGAGACGGTCGCGTTCCTGGGCAAGGCGTGGACGAAGTTCACCAGCTTCTTCGCCCGCACCTGGGAGCGGATGAAGGGGTGGGCGAAGAAGGCCTGGACGTGGATCAAGGGCCTGTTCGACAGCTCGACGGCCGAGTCGCGGGCTGCCACCTACGCCGAGATCGACCGGCAGAAGGAAGCGGCCATCGCCCGGATCGAGGGGGAGGAGCAGCGCGAGCTGGCCCGCCGGGAGGCCGAGCGCCAGCGCAAGCGCGAGCAGTCCGAGGCGCTGCATGAAGCGACCATGGCCGATATCGGCCGGCAGAACCTCGCCAAGCACCAGGAGCTGGACGCCGAGTATGGGCGCCGCATGGCCGACAACGAAACCGACCTGGCGAAGGCGCGGCGCGAGTGGCAGGAAGCGATCGAAGCCGCCCGCAAGAAACGCCAGGCCAAGGATGCCGAGGGAGGCCCCGGCAAGCTGGAGGAGCCCGACGACATCATCGCCAAGGCCAACCGCGCCTTGGCCGGCCTCGGCGACCTGCTGGCCGGCCAGGCGGCGAAGATCGGCACCCAAGGCACCTTCGTCGCCGCCAACGTCCTGGGCCTCCAGGCCGGTGGCGTCACCGACCGCATGGCCAACGGCATCGACAAGATCGAACGCAACACCCGTCCCCTGCGGGACGCGGACGAGATCAGCTTCACCTAGACCATGCCCACGTTGACTGAAAAGATCGACTCGCGCGAGTGGACGACCGGCGAGCGGCCGTCGGTGACGATGCACTACGTCCTGGACGGCACGGCGGACGATCTGACGGCCAAGACGCTGCTGCTGAACTCCACGCCCACGGAGTACGACGGCCTGGCCCGCGACGACTGCTCCCTGGAGCCGATCTTCGTGGACACGGCCGCCGGGGCGGGCAAGTGGGACTGCCGCGTCCGGTACGTCGCGCCGGAGGATAAGGAGCCGGAGGTCGGCGAGTCGAGCTTCAGCTTCGACACCGGCGGGGGCACCCAGCACATCACCCAGAGCCTCCAGACGGTGGCCAGCCACGCCCCGCCGGGCAAGACGGCCCCGGACTTCAAGGGCGCCATCGGCGTCACCCACGACAACGTCGAGGGCGTGGACATCACAGTGCCGGTCTACTCGTTCTCCGAGACGCACTACCTGGCTGACTCGTTCGTCACGCCGGCCTACCGGGGGACGCTGTTTGCCCTCACCGGCAAGGTCAATAACGCCGCCTTCAAGGGCTGCGCGGCCGGGGAGTGCCTGTTCCTGGGGGCGGCCGGCTCCAAGCGCGGGCCCGACGACTGGGAGATCACCTTCCGCTTTGGCGCCAGCCCGAACCGCACAGGCATCACCGTCGGCGAGATCACCGTGGCGTCCAAGAAGGGCTGGGAGTACCTCTGGGTCCGCTACGCCGACGCCGAGGACGCCACGGCCAAGGCCATCGTCAAGGTGCCCGTGGCCGCCTATGTCGAGAAGGTGTACGAGGAAGGCAACTTCGCCGCGCTGGGGATCGGGACATGATAACCGTTGCCTGCGTTGCTTCGTCTTTGGGCCTTCGAGCCCTCATCCAGCGTAGCGAAGCCTACGGCCGGTACCACGCTCTGACTTCGTCAGCTATCGCGAAGGCATGTCTCCGATGATCGGGGCCACACACCAGCTTCCATCCCGCACAGTTCAGGTGATGCCACATCTCCCAAA
>Ga0315541_1000606_pt1 | contig 37663 bp, 36 predicted proteins | sample SalMarSW160190MG_FD_203095 | JGI IMG/M metagenome (GOLD analysis project Ga0315541, IMG submission 203095) | Salt marsh sediment microbial communities from the Plum Island Ecosystem LTER, Massachusetts, United States - Salt Marsh Sediment SW1601-190 ...
ATTGGCTTGGTACCTAGTACTGGAAAAATAAGATCCTTAGTTTTATCAGCTGATACAGAAACAAATCTTTGAAAAAACTCTTTTATAAGCTTTATCGTAGTGTATTCTGGATCCTCAATTGAGGTTAGCGCAGGCATGTTTTTAGGAATAAAAAATTTTTTAATTTTTGATCTTTTAGACTCGTTGTATAATATTTTGTTTTTTGAGGAGTATATTGTTTTATTATTTCTAAAAATTTCTTCGCTATAAAAGTTTTTTCCATTAATTGGTTCAATATTTAATTCATATGTAATTTCTTCTATTTTTTCATTGCTGATTGCTTCAAATTTGAATTCTGATTTAAGTTTAGTGCCTATTATTCTTCCTTTACCTGAAATTAGATTTGAAACAAAAATTAACATATTAAATAAGCGCGTTTTCCCTTGGGCATTATCACTTATTAATAAATTAAAATCGCTTATTAGAAAATTATCAATTTTTATTTCAAATTTTCTACCCCTTTTTTCAAAAGCGCTATATGATATTAATTTTAGCCTATCTCCATTTTTTTTTATTGTTCTCAAAATTTTACTCCTTTGAATGAAGTAAGGTTAGATAGTTCTTAATTCTTAAAAATAAGGTGGATACCAAATATTGTGTTATGCCCTTCACTTCAAAAATTACATGTTACTTGCCAGTATACAAAAAATTAATGAAATGTCAAGAGGTTATGATATCATTTAGAGATCAAAATCTAAAAGGCGCTACAAAAAATTGGTTTTAACCCCCAAAAGTGTCTTTTTTTAAGAAAATTTAGTTTTCGCACCCCCTGTCTGCGTGTGCCCCCGCCCCAAGCAATTCCAATCAAAATATCTTTTTCAAAACACACCACTTTTTTGTTCATAAAGCAAAAATCCACCCGAAAAATCCAATATAACGCCCACCACTATATATATAAATTCATGTATGAAACCCGGATTCGTTGAACCATTATTGTTAAACCCGTTTTTATGAAGAAAGGAGGTCGCCTATTGAATTTTTACAAGTTGTTCTGGAGTGTTGTGGGAGTTGTATTGTCCATCCTTTTAATCTCATACCTATTATCCACCATCCTGCCGCAAAAATATCTTTTTATAAGCTTTGCCGTATTGCTCGGACTTCTTGCTATACGTGAAATAAATGAAAAAGAATTAACCGAAGAGACAATAAAAAAAATATTAAAAGAAAGAGATTTGTTGGACTTTGTGCCTGACAAATTCGCGAAGCCGAAGGGAGTCCGTGCTGGGGAGCCAAAAATTCAAAGGCCGGGATAAACCTGGCCTTTTTTATTTGAAAATAGTATGTTAATTTTTTCAACCGCAACGGGAAGCGGTACACTGGAATTACGGCAAAATAAAACCTGTGCTGAGGATATCGGACGTTCGTGCAGAGCGTGCATTAGCTAAGCATGTTCTGCAGGAAGCAGGAATGGGGGTCGGGCCATATCATCTTATTGATATTACAACTAAAACGTTTAAATTTTGCCTCAAATATGCTTAAAACTTACATTTCGCACTTAGGGGAATAAGTCGCTCCATTTGAAAATATTGTTATTTGTATGAAAAATATTCAAGCCGGTCGGGAAGCTTAAGAATTTTGCTTATAACTTCAAGAGGTGTTTCCTCACCATTCGTCAATAATTCCAAAATATTCTCAATTTTATCGACATCATAGACGATGTTGTGGAAGATGATATCGAGGATGATGTTGATAAGATGTGGTAAATTGGAATTTAAATTGTTGATACTTCAGGCAAGGTAACAAGGAAAATGAAATACAAAATAGGACAGTCTGTAAAGGTTAAACAAGGCGTTCAGTGCCCGGATGATCCAGATTTTGATCTGAGTGAATGGCAAGGAAGAGTAATCGAAATAATTGAAGAAAACAATGAAGAACCTACAGTTGGTGTTGAATGGGATAGTATCACTCTTAACAATATGCCGAAAGTTTATATTAAAAAAAGTGAACGGGAAAATTTAGATTGGTCGGTGATTTATTTGTACACTTATGAAGTTGAACCTACACAACCAAGGGATTCGGAGCTTGACGTCAATAAAATTCGAGATGAACTCGGAAAGCGTTTTGGATGGATCAGTATGGGCGAGGAGGGTGAACTCATTCAATCTGTTGTTAATTCAGCGGAAAGTTTTGATGAGTTGGATGTACTCGAAGCTTGGAAGAACCATTTAGAGAAAAATCTTCAGTTTCCTTTTGAAACGTTTGTTAATGAATATCAGTCAAAAGGCCCACTGAACCAAGGAGATCTACTGAAAGTCTTTGGTATTGAGCTAACTGATGATCTATATGGTGTGATAGTAGCTTGTAGGCAGGGTCGAAAGAGATATGATTTTCCATTAGTAGATCTAAAAGTAATTGAAGAGAACTCTGAAAATGCAAAACAGGTTCAAGCTTATTGTACGTGGTTTTCTAATCGCTAATGAAATCTTGATTATCTTTTATTTTTAAAAAAGGATTATATCGCTTACAATAATGAATGCCCAAATTCCCCAAACCCTTGAATCCTTAAAAAAATCCACGTTCAGATCAAAATTCAAACTGACCAAAAAAGACCTACAGTATATTAATAATAAAGGTGTCGATACAATCAGACACCACGCTCATGGTTTCATTTCCACAAGAATTGCGCCCCAGTATCCAAAAAATGATGGTAAGCAGACCCCAATGATAGGGCACCCGGTATTTATCACTCAGCATGCCACTGCAACTTGTTGCCGGAGTTGTATTCAAAAATGGCATGATATAAAAAAGAGTAGTAACATCTCAATAACTTATGGATTAGGGTGAATATGATTAGTTTATACAACGGAACTTATTGAGAAGTTACCTCTTTTCATTGAGTTATAATGCAAACTATTTTTTAATACATCATCTTTCAAGAAAATGATAATGCATTTTAACATCCTAAAATGCGGCCGGGAAAAATAACTTGCAATTGTTTTTATTACAAGCCATGTAAAATGTTTTGATCACGCGTAGCGCACGCGCTTGCGCCGCGTGTTGGAATTTGTAATTTTGATATGGTTTGGTGTTTGAATATGGTGATTTGTGATTTTAGTGCCGTATCCGGGAAAGCAAATGGCTTCTATCTGAATCAGTTAGAGTTGACTTTGACGAATTTCTGAGGGAAAAATCATTCTTTTTTCGCACATGCTTTGCATTTCGTGTTTAATCGAGCACTTTGGAGAATATCTTACCCTCTTTAATGTTCCGAAAGAAGAGTAAAAGTTTTTCCGGCATCTTCTTGTGCGACTTTTGTCCCAAAAAAGTCTCATAAGAAAATTCTTATGGTACTTTTGAACAACAAAAGGTTAACAAAATATCTTGAACCTTCCCGTCAACATAAACGACCTTCTCACCGCCCGCACGGTTGAGTGGGAACGGCTGGAATTCAAGGCCGGTTGGAACCCCGAAGTCACCCCGGAAGTCAAGCGGCTTCTGAATGTTATGACTGGCGATTACTCCCGCAAGGAACTTCAGGAAACACTGGAGCTAAAAGATGCGGAACATTTCCGTAAAGCTTACCTCTTGCCGGCGATAAACGCTGGCCTAGTGGAAATGACACTGCCGGACAAACCGAAAAGTCGGCTTCAGAAGTACCGACTTACGGAAACAGGGCTGGCGTTGCAGAAATTGATGGCGGGAGCAATTCGGGAAAAAACATAGGAAACGCCTATGGAAGAACAAACTCCATTTGGAAAACCTGATTACGAGCTGCCGAGCTATTTGGAAAAGGTTCAATCGCAGCTTCCGGCACTGCATTTGTTGATGCAAATGGGCTGGCAATTCAAAGGCTTTCTATTCACTTCTGACTCGTTTCCAACCGGATTGGCGCAAGCGAAAAGAAGTGCTGGACCGCTTTAGGCTTTCTTAATGTTTCTTATAAGGAGATTTTCGCTGTAAAAGTAAGTTTTACGTCAAATAGTGCCAAACATTTAAAGGCCGGGATAAAACCTGGCCTTTTTTATTGGAAAATAGTATGTTGATTTTTTTTTAAACCGCAACGGGAAGCGGTATACTGGAATTATGACAAAATAATACCTGAATTTTGCACGAGTCGGAGGCTTTCATATGCAAGTTGAGATTAGCGAAATCCCGTCATCGGGGGCACCTAAAGATTCTCGTTAATTTTCATGCAAGATTCAGGTAAAACGTCGAATGAGATAACGTGAAAGACGCTAATGTCGGTATATTTCCAAAACAAGGAGCATGTTGTCGTAGGGGCCATTTCGGACACTCATGGTATTCTTATGTCGGCGGCCATAAAAGCCCTTCACGGTGTTGACCTGATTATTCATGCCGGAGACATTGGCAATACCGGGGTTATGGATGAACTGAAATCCATCGCTCCGGTCGTGGCTGTCCGGGGCAACATGGACATGAGTGAAGACCTCAGGGAACTTCCCGAAACAGCGGACCGTATTCGCCAGGTGATCGCTGAGGAAATCCCGGGCAAGGTCGCGGCGGATAAAGCATATCAGAATGCGATGAAGAACAGCGACAAGGCGGCGGCGCGGTTGGAGCACGACAGGGCGCTACAGAAAGTGGTTATCAGCATGCTAGCTGATCATACGGAGCTGTTCAAGCAGTACAGCGACAATCCCAGCTTCAAGAAGTGGCTGTCGGATACGATTTTTGGCTTCACCTATGAGGAGGCAGGAGTGTAGCGCCGTCTCTGTAGCGCTTCCAAACCTTCGGAGGTCAACGTTTTTGGGAGTCAAAGCTGCGATCATCCGGCAAAAAATACTTCATCAAAGTGTCGGTGTTAACAACGTGCAAATCGTTTTGGGATAGGATTCATGAATGAACACGCAAAAACGCGAATGGGATTTTGAAAAGCTGGTCGGTACGATCCGACAGGTGCATGAAGAAATGGCGGCACAGGCCGGCCGGGCGGTAAATGTCAGCCTGACGATTCGCAACTGGCTGATTGGATTTTATATTGCCGAGTACGAACAAAACGGAGCGGATCGGGCGGAATATGGCACCCGGCTTTTGGAGAACCTTTCCACCCGGCTGTCGGATGGCGGTATGGAAGGTATGGCTTCCCGGTCGTTGCGTCAATACAGGCAATTTTATTCGATTTACCCGGAAATTTGGCAGACACCGTCTGCCAAAACACTCGATCGTTTGATCCCCGCTTCAATTTGGCAGACACTGCCTGCCAAATCGCAATCCGAATCGCCTCAATATACAAAACCTGGCGTCCCGGCGTTAGAACTGATCCAAAAACTCTCCTTCAGCCACTTTGCTGAACTGATAACGATTTACGACGAAACCAAACGTAACTTTTACGAAATCGAATGCATGCGGGGCAATTGGTCGGTCCGGGAACTGAAACGCCAAATTGGAAGCCTGTATTATGAGCGGTCAGGTCTGTCCAAAGCCAAGAAAAAACTGGCGGCGCTGGCTCATGAAGGCGCGGAAACCGATGCGCCGCGACTGGCGATACGCGACCCCTATGTCTTTGAATTTCTCGGATTGAAGCCAAAGGAAGTCATGAGTGAATCGCACCTGGAAGAGCAACTACTTGATAAATTGCAGAATTTTTTGTTGGAGCTGGGCCATGGGTTTTGCTTTGAAGCCCGTCAGAAACGGATTCTAATTGGGGATACGCACAACTTCGTCGACCTCGTTTTTTATCACCGAATTCTCAAATGCCATGTGCTGGTGGAACTGAAAGTTGAACAATTCAGCCACGAAAACATCGGCCAGCTCAACACCTATGTGAGCTGGTACAAGAAAAACATGATGTCGGAGGGGGATAATCCGCCCATCGGCATTCTTTTGTGCACTCAGCGCGACCGAACATTGGTCGAATATGCCCTGGCCGGCATGGACAATGGACTATTCGTATCCAAATATCAGCTTAAGCTGCCAAAGAAGGAGGAGATGCAGCGGTTTATTGAAGAACAGGTTCGGGAAACGGGATCATGAGCGAATACCAATACTACGAATTTCTCGCCATCGACCGGCCGCTGACAGAGGATGAGATAGATGAGTTGCATGAAATTTCAACGCGGGCCACGATCACGCCTGTCAGCTTCACCAATGAATACAATTGGGGGGATTTAAAGGGCAATCCGGACAAGCTGATGCAGCGGTATTTTGATGCCCATGTGTATGTGGCCAACTGGATGACGGCCATTTTCATGGTGCGCCTGCCCATCGAGGCGCTGGCCAAAGAAATCGCTGAATCCATGGATGTGCCATACGTTCTGGATTTTAAGGAGACCAAAACCCATTGGGTCATTACCTGGAGTTTGGAGGAGTCCGACAACTATGACCGCTTCGGCATGGAAGACGGCCGCGGCTGGATGGTGCGTCTATCCCCGGTTCGGGATGAATTGCTACGAGGGGATATCCGCAGTCTTTACATCGGATGGCTGGCGGTCCTAACCGGAGAAATGATGGATGACGATGAGATAGAGCCGCTATCTGTGAGCGGATTGGGGAGTTTGACATCGGCCCAACAGGCGCTGGCAGAGTTCCTGGAGGTGGGCCCGGACCTGCTGGCGGGTGCCTGCATGGACAGCCCAGCTGCTCAAATCGAGGACATTTCAGAAAAGGACGTGGATATGTGGATCGATGCCTTGCCCCGGGATGAGGTAAAAGCGGTCATGAAACAGCTTTTGGAGGGCAAAGGGCATCAGACCGAACGGTCCATCAAGAACCGGTTCGCAGCCTGGCGGCGGAGCCTGCAGAGCGACAAACCCGAAGCGCCCCGGCGCACGGTGGGAGAACTGAGGAATAATGCCGAGAAGGCTCAACAGATCCGGATGGAAAAGCAAAAACGTGACCGCAAGCATCGGGAGATCAAGCGCCGAAAAGAACGCGAGGCGTATCTGAAGAATCTGTCCAAAGATTTTCCTAGGGCCTGGAAGTCTGTTCAGAAGACTGTCGAACGGGGATCGGGCCTTGCTTATGATGAGGCCTGCCGCGCCCTTGTCGACATCTCCGAAGCCTATGCCCTTTTTGCGACCAAGAAGCAATTCCAAAAAAAATTTAAAGAATTCATGGCCCGTCACATGCGGCGCAAGGCGCTGATTCAACGTCTGGTGAAGGCCGGTATCTGGAAGGATAAATAAAAGATGAAGCCACGAAGCCCCAAGGGGCGTAAGAAACTCGAAGCTTTGGACAAGTTTATCGAGGAAATCACTGTCGACGCTTATGGTGATGATGAGCAGCTCTGGGCCTTTCGGCAGGCCTTCGAGGACGACGTCCAGCTACCGGCCGACGGATTTGTCATCGGGGAACCGGTTTCGGTGATAGCGGTTGACTACGATGGCAACGAGCGACGTGGACTGACTGCAAGATGTCGCCGCGAAGACGGTTCCGAACATGTGGTTGCGGTGTCCGAGGTCGTGTTTACCCAAGCTTCGTTAGGCGCACGGCACATCGCTGCCTACCGCAGGTGGCTGAACCTCGATCCCTTCCCTGCCGAAATGCAGGTTGCTTCCCGACGTAAGCGGCAGCACGATGCCACAGCCGATGACATCGACCTGAGCAAACCGGTCGAGCTGGTCGCACTCTCGGTCAAGGAGCGGGCCGCCCGGTGCCGTTTGTTGGGAAGTGACAGGGTCATTACTCTCCGTGCAAACCGCCTTTGGGACGTGGTGCCTGGTGCGATTGTCACGGTCAAGCCACGAAAACATTGGCGTTATGCTGGTCATCCGTATCTCTCCGGAGAGATTCAATCGATCCGGATCGAGGTAGATGCCCTCGATCTGGTGCCCCTCGGTCTTGAGGACATGGGCATGTGGAATCCCAAGGAACACTATTGGGGAGAAGAAGACGAGCCCATCGAGGGGTGGGCCAAACCGATTATCGCTCGTGGATCTCGTCCAATGTTCGAGATGGAGCAGGTGTTACCCTGTGAAAACCCTGATGATCCTTTTGATGATCCCATTACTCAATCCAACGATCTCAAAGATGCTGGGAAACGGGCAGAGGCGGTAAAGATCTTGATGGAGCTGTGCCAGGCAGATCTGCGCTGCCTCGATGCCCATTCGCATCTGGGCAATCTCGTCTTTGACCACCGTCCACAAGATGCCATTCGACATTATGAAGTCGGTCTGCGCATCGGTGAGCTATCCATGGGAGACGACTTAAATGGCGTGCTGCCGTGGGGTCATATCGACAACCGCCCGTTTCTGCGCTGCATGCATGGCTATGGGTTGTGTCTCTGGCGTCTTGGGCGCTTTGACGAGGCGGAGCGCGTTTTTCATCGGATGCTCTGGCTAAATCCGTCGGACAACCAGGGAGTGCGGTTTCTAATTGATGAGGTGAAAGCTAAAACAGCATGGGAGGATCGTGAAAACGACTAAAAATCAAAGGAGTACCGTGAGCCCCGGAAATCGAAAACAGATGGATCCGCTCGAACAGGCCATCGAAACGGCACTATCTCCGGGAATCTTCATCTCCTATAATTCCGCCTGGTCGTTTGTGGATGATGTTCAGGATGTTGCGAATGACATTGGGAAAATCATCAAGAAAGAGCCGGAACGAGCAGCGCATCTGTACGAAATCTTCATCGCCGCTTGTCATGAAAAAGCCGATGAAATTGACGACTCGAGCGGCAATTTCGGCATGCTGGTTGAGGATCTGTTTCGTGGTTGGATCAAAGCCCGCCAGGCTGCAAACGATGATCCGGACGAGACTGCAAAGTCGCTGCTTTCTTGGATGGAGGATGATCCCTACGGATTTTGTCATGACCTTGATCGTGAGGTTGTCAACGTGCTCGACAAGAAGGGTCTGGACGCATTCGTTCAGCAAATTCGCTCCAAGTTCGAATCCACTCTGACCCAGGATGACAAGGAGAAGAGCTTCCCCGGATACGAACGCCGAAGGTGGGGCGGAGCCCTGAAGAACCTGCTTGCAGCCCAGCGCAACGTTGACGCCTACATCGCGCTTTGCGAGCAGACCGAGCTCAAAGCCAGGGACTGCAAGGCCATCGCCAAAATATACAGGAACCGGAGACGCCCTGAAGATGCACTTTCCTGGGTTGAGCGAGGCTTGAAGATTGCACGGTTGGACAGCCGAAAATCCTATGAAGAATACGAATTGCGCGAGTTAAATAGGGCGTTGTTTGCCAAGATCGGTCGGGCGGAAGATGCGCTTCAATCAGCCTGGTCCGAGTTTGAGTCACACCCCTCCACGTTCACATACAAAGAGTTGATGCGCTACGTACCGGCTAAGGAGAAAACGGCCTGGCACCAAAAGGCCATGGCGGCATCAGAAAAGGGCGACCTGTCTTCGCAGATTGAACTCTGGCTCGAGAAAAAAGAGAGCGACCGGCTCGTATCGCGCCTGCGCCGGGCTACGGATAAGGAATTGGAAGATCTTAGCCACTACCGGACCGAGCCATTGGCGCGAAAGCTGGAGCGCTCTGATTCTGATATTGCAGCCAGAGTGTACCGTGCGCTCTGTATGCGGATCGTCAATGCCGGCAAGAGCAAATATTACAACGCAGCGCTCGACCATATCGAGCATGCCAAGAAATGCTACACCAAAGCCGGTCTAAATGCCGATTGGCAGGTGGCGGTTGCCGATGTGCGCAATAGGCACTTTCGCAAGAAGGGATTTATGGCCGGGTTCGAGGATATCGTCGCCGGCGCACCCAAGCATGTCGAACCGCCCTTTCTGGAACGCGCAAAAGCACGTTGGCCAAGAAAATCGAAGAACAGATGAGGGGAACAACTCGCTGGTTCACTTTCTGGATGAATTACTGTGACATAATACGACAAGAGCTGTGACAAGCTGCAACATGGGCTGTCGAGGCAAGGCAAACCGGAAATGTAATTCAACGCTGCTTCCGCCTCATCGGGGGCGGCCTGATCTTTGATAACCCATTGATATTAAAGGTTTCCAGTTAACTGCGGGAGAAAGAGAACGGTTATGAAGAGGGTTGCACATGGGGAGCCAAAAATTTAAAGGCCAGGATAAAACCTGGCCTTTTATATTTGAAAATAGTATGTTAATTTTTTCAACTGCAAGGGGAAAAGGTACACTGGAATTACGACAAAGCTAGAAAGTCAGATGAGGGCGCTCATGTCGGTATATTTCCAAAACAAGGAGCATGTTGTCGTAGGGGTCATTTCGGACACTCATGGTCTTTTACTGCCGGCGGCCGTAAAAGCCCTTCACGGTGTTGATCTGATTATTCATGCCGGAGACATTGGCAATACCGGGGTTATGGATGAACTGAAATCCATGGCTCCGGTCGTGGCGGTCCGGGGCAACATGGACATGAGTGAAGACCTGAGGGAACTTCCCGAAACAGAGGCCATCCAGGTGGGCGATGTCCTGCTGTATATCATTCATGATATTCAGAATCTGGATATCGCTCCGTCGGAGGCTAATTTTAACGCCGTAATCTTTGGCCATCTCCATTATCCTTCTGTTACGGAACTCAACGGCGTGCTCTTTGTAAATCCCGGCAGTGCCGCACAGCCCCGCCAGAATTCTTCGGCGACGATGGCCTTACTCCATATCCGGGGAAATTCCATAAAAACACAGATCGTGGACATTGTTGATAGATCGGTGTCCAAAGAATAGATCCGGCATGGCGCATAAGAATTATGAAATCAGAAAAAGTCAAAATAAAAGTTGATGATGAGTATGTATCCGCGGTTGTTTCAACCCCTGATACTTTGAATGCGAACAGCAAGACCGGTATGATATTCGCCCATGGTGCCGGCAACGATATGAATCACCCCTTGCTGGTTTCTGTATCCGAGGGACTTGCTGAACAAGGCTTTATCACGCTGAGATTCAATTTTCCATACAAAGAAAAGGGAATAAAACGGCCCGATCCGCAAGGGAAGCTGATTCAAACATGGTTATGTGCATATGATTTCCTGAAAACCGAGTATACGTACAACATCCATACGGTCATTGCCGTTGGTAAATCCATGGGAGGTCGTGTGGCTTCCCAGATGGTTGCTGAAGGATTGATGGATGTGGATCGACTGATATTCCTGGGATATCCTCTGCATGCCCCGGGTAAAAAGGATAAGCTGAAGGATGCACATCTGTATCATATAAAAGTGCCGGTACTGTTCTTTGCGGGCACCAGAGATTCATTATGTAATTTAAGACGACTCAATAGCGTTCTGGATAAGCTGACATGCAAATGGGATTTGGAAATAGTTGACGGTGGGGATCATTCATTCAAACTGCTCAAGTCTGATCCACGGACTGAAGAGGATGTTCAGATCCAGGTATTCAGTAAGTGTCTGGATTGGTTGAAGACAGATTGATGCATAAGGTTTTCACCATAGCGTCTTAGCCCGGATATTTCACGAGTGCGAGGCGTTCATTTCGAAAATTTTCATGAAATATTCGGGTTAGAGGTATTTGAAAGAAGTAAACATGGTCATCAGACCCTCAGTTGGTGTGGCAGTTATCGTCATTAAAGATAATAAGGTGTTGCTGGGTAAAAGAAAAAACGCTCACGGAGCGGGAACTTGGGCATTCCCGGGTGGTCATTTAGAATTCAACGAGTCCATTGAAGAATGCGCCAAACGAGAAGTCTTTGAAGAGACAGGAATACACATCAAAAATATCAGGTACGGCACGTTTACAAATGATATTTTCCGAGAGGATCAAAAGCATTATGTTACCCTATTCGTTATTTCAGAATATGATGATGGCGATCTTGAGTTAAAAGAGCCCGGAAAATGTAAAAAATGGGAGTGGTTTTTTTGGAATGAGTTGCCGGAGCCAAGATTTTTACCTTTGAAAAATTTATTGAAGCAAAAACGGGCATGTTTACAAATAAAAAAATCGACCGCTGGTTTGGGATGACTTGTTCAGCTTAATAGCCAAATATCACTCTGCTCCAAAATAGCCTCGACTATTTTGGAGTTTTGGTTAATATAGCCACATGCGTTATATCGCTCCATATATTCTTGAAGATTTAAACAAAAAATGGCACAAACCTTGTCACAAATCTGTCGTAAAAATCATTTTCCATTTTTTAGTCTATAAATAATTCGTTGGGTTTCTTTTTCTGAATCTGTCTTATCCTGTATCCTGACTTACCCTGCGATAGAGGACCGGTCGGCTTTTTTTCTCCACTTTGTCCTCATCCACGGCACGCCTTAACCAGTCATCCAACTGAACTTTGCGTACTTCGAGTTCTTCGGCCAGATCTTTGGGTGATCGCCAATCCTCCATTGCTCCCATAAGTAGCGGAAGTATTGCTTCATAAACACTGGTAGTAGCTTTTACGGTTGCAGGTTTCTGAGATGGGTCGGTATCGGCAATCAAATCGGATGGTTCTGAATATGTTTCTAAACCTTCTTTTATGGCAGCAACCGCCGGTTTTTCTGCATACGGTTCACCAAAAAGAGACATCTGCCTTCTCGATGGCTGGCGGTGGACTGCCCTTGACTCCTGTAGAAACATGGTCAAATTTTCTTTCAATGGCGGTTTTGGAAACGGCCGGGCCCCAAGTTCTAATAGGGCATGGTTACCCTCGGGTATGCCTTCTTCATGACGTACGAATACGGGGCGCGCACCGTCTCGCCTCAGTTCTTCAGTTGCTCCGGCCCAGGTACCCCCCTTTTTTTTTGCAGCGCTGACGACCAATGCAAAATCCGCCAGCGCATAGATATACTTGTTTCTTGTCATGGCATTACCTACGTTAAAACGGGCGTCCGGGAAAAAAGGTGAAACCAGAACCAGCCGTTTTTCACGAATTCCAGCTCGATACTTACCGGCCACGGCCGCTTTTATCAGGCTGTCGGATAAAACTCCCACAACGGTTCCTCCTGCTTCTAAAGCCGAGAGCATAGCTATTTGATCCACGCCACGGGCACCGCCCGAAACAATCTGTATCCCCTTTCGTGCGCTTTCTTCTACAACCTTGCGAGTAAACGTTTCTCCTGGAGTGTCAATGTTCCGTGAACCAACTACGGCCAAACCGCCCCGTAGTAGCAGGTCAATGTCACCCACACCGTATAAGACCGCAGGTGCATACTTTTTAAGGTGCTGCTTAAGGCGTTCCGGGTAAAATGCATCACTGCGACAAATTATCCAAATACCGTTATTGGTCCATTTTTCGACGGCTAAAGCCATGGCTGCTCCCCGCGAAAGCAATATTTTCATTCTCGCCACATCTATTCCTGACGGAAATGTTTCCAATAGACGGCTGCCAGCATTTGTTAGCAAGTCTCCAGGCCTTGCATGACGGTCTATCATCAATTCCGCCAATTGATTATATTCACGCAAACTAAAGGGTTTCACAGCGTTGCCCATATCTTTCTTGCCAAAACGACTACATAAAAGCAAAATGGCCTTGGCATCATTGGTAAGCTCTTTAATATTCATATCCACTTTCTTATCTTCCTCGAGGCGAACTTACTGCCAAAACAATCGGAAACACCGCCGGACATCCGGTCTCGCGTAGCAGTGCAGCAATTACAGTTAATGTCCAACCCGAATCCACCATATCATCCATCAGAAGAACCGGCTCTTTTGGCATTTCAGCAACCTTGACTTCAAAGGCACCGTCCAAATTACGTGCCTGCTGAAAACTGTTTTGCATCTCCTTTTGGGGACGATTCGATTTGATCTTTTTTACACATGACATAAAAGGAATTCCGAGTTGCGCAGCCAACCGGGCGGCAAAATCGGGTACAAGTTCGGGATTGTCCAAAGATGGTACACAGGTCATCCAGGTTGATTGCGGTTCGGGAGTCCAAATGCTGATCATCTGAAGGCAACCATCGATCAGTTCGTCGGAAAAGTGTCTGTCTCGGTATTTCCCATCTCGAACCATTTGTCCCCAGCCGGCATCCCCCCATAGAGACAGAGCGCGGCCTTCTTCAGCCATCAAATCATAGGGTATTCTGCCCGAAAAACTGTAACTGAGAAATGCCCCCTTAGGCCATTGCTTTCTCGGTTGGATTGTTTGATGGCTGCGGCGCAAGTAAATGGCTGCCGTATTGGCCAACTCCGGGCTTGCGATTTCAGGTAACAGCGGTTTTCCTATACAATTGGCGCAACGGCCGCAGGATTCGGCGTGCGGGTCGTCCAACGCACGGGAAAGAAATTGCATCAGACATTCTTTAGTCTGCATATAGTCGCGCATTTCCTTCTGCTCCGCACGCCTTAAGGCACATAACTGTTCGATGGTCTCCTGATCCAACGTATAGTCAATGGGGGTGGTGTACCACCGGGTAACCTGCTTTATCACTGGTGAGGGTGATTCCACTGAAAGAAATTTGATAGTTTTCACAATATCACCATAGCGCAAATTGATTTGCTGCTGTAACATGGGAACCGAAAGTCCATCTTCGGACCGGTTCAAAGCATCCAGAACCCGCTCCACATGTGCCTGTGGCGGAAACGCGGTACGAATGAAAAAATCGGTGATCTCATCATCCTCGTGTCCGCTGAGCAGAATCCCATAAGCTTCATCCACAGCCCGGCCGGCGCGCCCGACCTGCTGGTAGTAATGCACCACCGATCCGGGCCGCTGATAGTGGATAACAAATCCCAAATCCGGTTTATCAAACCCCATACCAAGGGCCACGGTAGCTACCAGCGCCTTGATTTGATTTTTCAACAATCGATCTTCCAGTTCTTCGCGATTTTCAGCATCGGAATAATAAGCTCGGGCATCTATCCGGTTTTGTCGCAGCCACTCGGCAACCCTTTCTGCGTCCCTGATGGTCAAGGTGTAAATAATGCCGCTTCCGGGAATCTGTGGCAACTGCTCGGCCAGCCAGGCCATACGCTCAGCCGGGCTGGACATCCAGATGTTTTGTAGTTTTAAAGACCGGCGAACCAGCGGTCCGCGCTGGGTCTTCAGATCACCAAGTTGCATTGCCACGTCGTTGACCACGCGGTCGTTGGCAGTAGCCGTTGTGGCCAGCACCGGGATGTTCGGCGGCAAGGCGTTCAGCACGCGGACAATACGACGATAATCGGGCCGAAAATCATGTCCCCAATCGGAAATGCAGTGGGCCTCATCCACTACGAACAGCCCCACCCGTCCTGCCACCGGAATCAGTATATCTTCCCGAAAAGCGTCATTTGCCAACCGTTCCGGCGAGATCAGCAGGATATCCACCGCGTTGTTTAGAATTTGTTCCTGAACGTCCTCCCACTCATCCGGGTTTGTGGAGTTGATGCTGGCAGCCCGTATACCGATTCGTTCAGCAGCCTGGATTTGATTGCGCATCAGGGCCAGCAGCGGTGATATCAACAGTGTAAAACCTCCGCCTACATCCCGGAGCATACGGGTGGCCAAAAAATAGACCATGCTTTTGCCCCATCCGGTTCGCTGCACCACCAGCATCCGATTGCTGTGGAGTATAGCCTCGATGCATTCCCACTGGCCGTCACGAAAATCGGCCTTTGGATTATCCAGCGCAATACAAAGTAGTTTTTTGGCTTTTTCTTTCATTCGGTTCAATACGATTTAGAGTCTTTATCAGCTTCGCTTCTTTCGCGTTTTTGTCTTCTTTGGTTCGATTTCGCACAAATGTTCCAGATCGTGTGCGATGGCGATAGAGAGGTCGGTTTTGCACTTTTCACGAACTCGGTCCGGCCAGATACTGTATGCCAGATGCGCCCAATCGTACTAACCGGTTTCCAGATTTTCCCAACAGGCTTTAAGATCATTTTGCCAGTTAAATGGTGAGGGAAATGGTATCGCGTCTTGAATTGTGGATAAGACACCGCTATTCACTATTCAAAATTTGCCACCATTTCTCTGAACATATTCAGCAAATTTATCTCTGATACCAGAACCTATGGAAGTAACAATATTGTTGTATGTGTGAGCTAAAGTATCAACTTGTTCTCTTATGTTTTTTTGCATAACATTAATATTAAATAGTCGGCGTGGTTTTATTTCGTATATGTTGGAGATATCCAATAAAATGGAACCGTTTAGATTCGTGTGCTCTCCATTACTGATCTGCAATTTGTTTCTTTTGCAGATATCATCATACAGAAATAAAATATTTAAATAGTACAAGAATTAATTAAATCTGTATTCAATGATAGTAAATATTGAAGTAATTATAACCTTGTCCCTATTTTCCATTCTCCATTTTCACGGCAGCTGAAAACGTCTGTGGTTGTACCAAAGTGAAAGCCTCAGAGAATTTCCTTATAACCTGTATGTTTTTTCCAACGCTTGCAAGTACTCGATTATTTTTCTAATGCTTTCAACGGTACTGGTTTCCTCAACTGTGTGATAATTAATAGAAGGGAACTGCACAGTAGCACCTTGGAATACATGATCTGATTGACTAATAAGTCTTCCGATTTCGGTGATAGTTTTTGTTTTACTATCATCTGGACTCTTAGTTTTTAGATAATATCTTACTTTGCATTTCTTGCCAACGTCGATTAATTTATTAACGAAATCCTTTCCAAAGTCGGCCTTGTCGTCAGATACTCCAAATACAATGTCAACATCATTCAAGTCTATCTGACCCTCTACACTGGTCGTATCTAAAACAATAATATTATCGTATTTGAATTTCCCCAGAAAATCATCTATATACGTCCAACTCATACCGATTTCTTCCTCAGTTGTGAATAGAATCGAAAACCTGGATTGATATTTTAGGAGTAGGTATCCAACATAAAGAGACAGTACATTGTCAATTTGACCAATGATTGTATCTCCGACTACATGAATATCAGGCATGTATGCTATAGGTAAAGGGAATGATTTATCATGCCAATCAATCCCACTTATACTAAAAATCATTTTGTTATTTGAGTCGATTTGACAATCAAAAACAGTTCCTTCACCAAAAACCTTTCCACTTTCGGGATCATACACGCGGACATCTCTGTTCCTAAACCTGTTACCAAAAACGATGTTGGGCTTGTATTTCTTGGCGTAATTCTCATATCCGTAATAGTTTGAGTAAGTAATCATTTCTCCAGTATTAACGAGACCCAATCTATCAATATGAATTGTTAAAAGAATCTTGTTGCTTTTGTTTTTGGAGATGAAAGCAACATATCTATCGGTAACAAGTCTTTCATGGTTTGCCGCATAAAAATATCTGCTAATATACTTGAGCATAGGCTTTTCAAAGCATGTAACACTAGGGATAGACGCTAACTTAGATATTTTTCTTCGGCCTATCATTTTTCCTCCAACCATTTTGGATAACTAATTTCGTAGTTGATATCTATTAGATATCAAACTTGGACTGTAAGTATCAAATCGTGATTGTTTCTCAGATATCCATTCCTGATCTCAGCTCTGGTGTTTGCTGTGATCTATTGAGATTATCTCATCCAATTTCAGTGGCAAGGAGTTTCGTATTTAGTCCGGCTTTTTTGTTAAATTCTTGTTTAATACACGTTTTCAGATACACCAAGCCAAACTTACCGGAAATGGCCTCGTTAATCCTTAAAAGGATATCATCGCCGGAAAGTGTAAGAATATGCTCATTGTTTCTTACAATAATAGGGGTGTTATCTCCTGCCTTTATTTTTTGTAAAAGCACATCTTGAGCGTCTTGGAATATTGACAGATCTAGTGTCTGCTCATTGTTTGTCCATCGATAATTAATAAGTGTCCTGAAATTAAACCTTGTTTCGGTATAGGCTGCAAAATAATTGAGGATGCTTTCGGAGAGCTTGTTTGCTTTTTGTTTGTTGTCCGTGGCCATTTTATTCTTTTATTTAAAAATAATTATAAAAAGACGAAACCCCTTATCTCTTTATGGAGTTAAGGGGTTCCTTTTTATCATACAAACCTCCACCGGTTATGGTTTAAGTGAATGCTATGAACATTTTGCAAACAATTAATCCATAATAAAAAAATAGTCAAGGATACTCATAAATTAGCTTGTATAACCCGGACGCTGTGAGCAGGCAGCACTCTTATTCCTTTTTTTTCATAATCCTTGGTGTCTTCGTGTCTTTGTGGCTGAACGTTTAAATCTTTTTTATTCTTAAATTAAGCTCGTCGAGCTGGGCCTTGATGGCTTGAGCAGGGGCATTGGTCAGCAGGCATGCCGCTTTCTGAGTTTTTGGGAAGGCGATGACGTCCCGGATGGAAGGCTGTGCGCACAAAATCATTACCAGTCGGTCAAAACCGATGGCTATCCCGCCGTGGGGGGGGGCTCCGGACTCGAGAGCCGAAAGCAGAAATCCGAATTTTTCCTCATAGGTTGCCCGATCCATTCCCAGTGCTGCAAACACCCTTTCCTGCAATTTTCTTTCATGAATACGGATGCTCCCTCCGCCGATCTCCGAACCGTTTAACACCAGGTCATACGCCTTGGATCTGACGGAAAGCGGGTCTTTCTCCAGCAGGTCATAATCCTCTTCCAGAGGAGCCGTAAAAGGATGGTGCAACGCCTGGTTCCGTTTTTCGTTTTCATCAAACTCCAGCAGTGGAAAACGGGTAATCCAGACAAAGCTGAATGTGTCTTCATCTACCATGCCGAGTTTTTTCCCCAGAAAGTTTCGAAGATTTCCCAGGGCCTCGTTGGTGACCTTGGGCTGGTCGGCCACAAAAAAGACAAGATCGCCGGGCTGCATATCAATGCGCTTTGCAAGCGCCTGTTTTTCATCGTCGGTGAAGAATTTCGCGATCGGCGATTGCCAGGAATCTTCACGCATCTTGATCCATGCCAGGCCTTTGGCTCTGTAAATGGAGACAAATTCGGTCAAATCGTCTATCTCTTTGCGTGTAAAATTGATGCACCCCTTGGCATTAAGCGCTTTGACGATGCCCCCCTTTTTAACAACATCAGAAAAGAGTTTGAAACCCGCGTCCTGCACAATGTCCGAAATATCCGCGAGTTCCAGTGCAAACCGAATATCGGGTTTGTCCAGCCCAAAACGGCCAACGGTATCATCATAGGAAAGGCGCTCAAAGGGGGTTTTAAGGTCCACGTCCAGAGCATCCCTGAAGAGGTTGACCATCATGTTCTCTGTAAGGTCCATCACATCGTCTTCTCCGACGAAGGACATTTCCAAATCGATCTGGGTAAACTCCGGCTGGCGGTCCGCCCTGAGGTCTTCGTCCCTGTAACACTTTACAATCTGGTAATACCGGTCAAACCCGGACATCATCAGCAGTTGTTTGAAGATCTGTGGGGACTGGGGCAAGGCGTAAAACAGACCCGGGTTCACCCGGCTGGGCACCAGATAGTCCCTTGCACCTTCGGGTGTGCTTCGGGTAAGCACCGGCGTTTCAATATCGATAAACCCGAGATTGTTCAAATATTGTCTGATGGAAGCGGCAGCCACGTGCCTTTTGATGATGTTTTTTTGCAAAAGGGGGCGCCGCAGATCGATGTGACGGAATTTCAGCCGAATATTTTCCGAAACATCCAGGTTGTCCTCAATCATAAACGGCGGGGTTTCAGCCACATTTAATATTTTAAGTTCCGTGGCAAAGACTTCTATCTCACCGGTTTTCAATTTGGGATTGGTCATGCCTTGTAGTCTTTTTTCGACGTTCCCCCGAATGCCAATCACATATTCACTTCGAATGGCATGGGCTTTTTTATGGACTTTAGGGCTGACTTCAGGGTTGAAAACAACCTGCGTAATCCCTTCCCTGTCGCGCAGGTCCACGAAAATCACTCCTCCGTGATCCCTTCGGCGCTGCACCCAACCCATGAGCACCACTTCCGTACCTACATGGTCTGCTCCGAGGTCGCAGCAGGTATGGGTTTTTCTCATATCTCCAAGTTTATCTGACAATGAAATAACTCCTTTCAACCTAAAAGTGCCTAACCCGGAAAAGCCCGCCCTCCTGCCAAACGGAGTAAGGCGGACGGGCCGGAACCAAAAATATTTGCCACAAAGGCACTAAGACACGAAGGATTTTATTTTGTTATTCTTTCTTAGTGTCTTGGTGCCTTTGTGGCGAGAAGAAAATCGTCCTCGCCAAAGGCGAGTTCCACACTTAATTTTTTATATCGTTAATTTTGCTTTTATATTTTCCACAACATGTTCGATAGGAATTGTTACCTGTTCTTTTGTGGTCATATTACGCAAGATAACCGATCCTTGTTTAATCTCATTATCGCCGACGATCAGAACATGTGTTGCACCCAGCCTGTCTGCCCGTTTCATCTGGCTTTTTAAACTTTTATCGCCAAAATCCATCTCGGTTTTAATCCCCTCAAGGCATAACGCAGATTTCCATTCATAGGCAAGAGACTGGCTTCTTTCACCCAGTGCGGCCAAATAAATATCCGGCGTTTTGATAAAATCATTATGATTAAGTCCTGTAATTTCCGCCAGCCTGTCAAAACCGATGGCAAAACCGGTTGCCGGGGTATCGGGTCCGCCAAGGGCCTTAACCAGGCCATCGTATCTGCCACCGCCTGCCACAGCACTCTGGGCGCCTAATGAGCCGGTCTGAATTTCGAAAGTGGTTCGGGTATAATAGTCAAGGCCCCGGACCAGCCTTTTATCGATGGTAAATGGGATCTTGATGGCGTCAAGGGCTGTCTTGACGGTTTCAAAGTGTTGGCTACATGCCGGACATAAATAATCCAGAATGGAAGGTGCATGCGCCATGGCCTTTCTGCAGGCAGGCACCTTGCAGTCGAGTACACGTAATGGATTCCGGTCTTTTCGCCGGACACAGTCTGAACAAAGATTTCCGGTGGAAGATGTCAGAAAATCGGAAAGTAAGGCTTTGAATTTTGGGCGACATTCCGGACAACCCAGCGAATTGATATGTGCTTCAACATCGGAAACAGACAGTCTTGAAAATAATGTTACCAGCAGAAAAATCAGCTCAACATCAACCAGCGGAGAATCCACCCCAAAAATTTCAGCATTGATCTGGTAAAACTGCCGGTATCTTCCCTTTTGGGGCCTCTCCCGCCGAAACATGGGGCCGATGGTAAAATATTTTTGGACCGGGTCCTTTGAATATAATTTGTGCTGGATGTAGGAACGACAAACAGATGCCGTTGCCTCTGGCCGCAGGGTGATTAGACTCCCTTTTCTATCCGGAAAGGTATACATTTCTTTTTCCACAATATCGGTATCTTCACCAATGCTCCTGGAAAACAATTCCGTACGTTCCATAATCGGAATACGTATTTCCTTAAAACCGAAATCTTCAAAAAGAGACCTTGCGTTTTTTTCGATATGCTGCCAGAGTTCTACTTCCCCGGGAAGGATATCTTTAAATCCTCTGATTAACTGTATCATCCTTTATTTTTTTTCCCAGCGCAAAAGTTCGGTTACCTTGCTCAGGGTGCTTCCTTCTTTGATTTCTTCCCGGATGCGGTTTTCCTTCTCAAGCACGTCCATGCTCCGGTTTGCATACTCCACTGCAATGGCACGCGGCAGTACGACAACGCCATCATTGTCACCCAACAGCCAGTCTCCGGGTTCTATGCGCATATTGCCCACCGTAACCGGCACGCCGATCTCTCCGAATCCTTTGGGCTCTCCTGCATTGGGCATGACAAGTCTGCTGAAAGCCGGAAATTGCAGATCTATGATTTCCGGACTGTCTCTCAGAGCGCCGTCAATGACCACCCCGGCCAGGCCCTTCTGCACGGCCGAATGGGTTGCCAGTTCTCCCCAGAGAGCCGGCCCTGCGCCGCCGGCGTCGATGACGATAACATCACCGGGTTCAGCCACATCAATGGCCTGAACCGGTTTGGCCCAATCTCCCGGATACGTTCTCACGGTAACTGCCCGACCCACCATTCGGATGCCGGGGAAAAGCGGTCGAATTCCTTGCAAAACTCCACCGCGGTGCAGGGCATCGGACAGATTAGGCGATGATACCAGTTCCAGAATTTCCTTTATTTGAGCTTCTCCCTTTCTCTTAAAAAGGGTGGTACTTATGCTCTTACCGGTATCGATTCCCCGGCGGATATCCCGGGTTGCCTGTTCAGGGTCCATAGCCTTGCTAATGGCGCCCCCCACAATGACTATAGAAGCACCGGCCTCCACCGCCTTGGCGGCGGTTTCAGAATTGATGCCTCCGGCCACTCCCACCGGAATTGTCAATGCCTGGGAGACCTGTCGTAAAATTTCGAAAGGATCTTTTCCTTCCATTTGTTCATCAATGGCGCAATGGACCGTTACAATGTCTGCGCCTAACTCCTCAACGAATTTGGCTCTTGACACCACATCTTTAACCGCTATCATATCGACGACAATTTTGGCGCCATAGTTCTTGCCTGCCTGGATACACTCCCGGATGGTCGCATCGCTGGATGCGCCAAGCACATCTACAATATTAGCACCCGCTTTGGCCGCAGTTTCAACCTCAGTTCGACCGGTATCCATAATTTTCATATCCGCCACAATGGTTTTATCAGGGTAAAGCTTGCGAAGTTCCCGGACGGCGTGGAGACCCTCGCTTTTGATGAGCGGCGTGCCTGCCTCAAGCCAGTCAGCTCCGCCGGCAATGCCGGCCTGGGCGTTTTTCAGAGCCCGTTTCAAATCTACAAAATCTAATGCCAACTGCAGGATTGGTTTCATGTTTCCTCCTTTATTCAATGACGGTATGTCGTGATGAAACGCTACCGACATCTTTTTTTCTTTTCTGGTAAATTTCCAGAACTATCGCCTCTAAGAAAAGAAAGGCAGATTGTTCAAACAGAGAGCCGGCCGTCTGCAATGAATGGGGCTCACCCTCACGGCAAAGCTTGGTGGTTCCGGGAATATGGATGCTCATATCAACAAGCGAGGCGATTCTAGATTCCATATTTCCCAAAATCCCGTAGGTTTTTGCGTGGTATTTTTTAGCACTTTTTACCGATTCTAAAGTCGACGGTGTCTCTCCTGATCCGCTCAGGACAATGAGCAAATCATCACGGGTAATGGCCGGAGTGATGGTTTCACCACAAAAATAAACAGTAAAGCCCAGATGCATCAGGCGCATACAAAAACAGCGAAGGATAAAACCGGCTCTTCCTTGTGCGGAGAAAAAAATGGATTTAGCATCCAATATACTCCGGATAAAATCTTGTGCGGCTTTATCACTCAGGCGTTGCACCAAGGACCGGTTTTCCTCCAGGACAGCCTCTATCATTTCCCGGATGGTGATCGTTTTACCATTTTTATAAATTGTCGACATCAGATGATGTTTCGTAATTTCTCTATAAGTTCTGGTGTATTAAATGATAATACTTAGGCCCCATAATTTATTGGGATGTTACAAAGTATAAATTTAACATATTGAAAAAACTTGCTGTTGAAATTCCAAAGTATGGCGAAATGGTTTCAGTGTGTCAAGAAAATATTAACCACTTCTGCATATGCCGTAAAATTGTTTTTGAGCCGAGAAGTCTTGACTTGCAAGGTCTTGTTGATTATATCTTTGTCACGTATTGTTATAGAGCCTTAATTTTGTGTGAGCCGGAAGCTTTCATATGCAAGGTAATAATTGAGAACTTTATGGAGGAAATATCGATGGATTTTAAATATCATCTCGAAAGCGCCTGGAAAATGACACTGCAGTATATTGCCCCCCTAATATTCATGACTCTTGCCATGATTGCCATAAGCGTCATTACGTTAGGTATTCTGGCGCCGGTAACAATGGCCGGCTATATGCACTCTATTCTGCTGCTGATAAGAGAGAGACGCGAGCCCAAGGTTCAGGATATTTTCTCACAAATGCGACTTTTTTTGCCCCTTTTATGCTTCGGTATTGTTGTCTTCATTATAACCATGATCGGAATGATGCTTCTTTTCCTGCCCGGAGTAGCGTTTTTGCTTGCGGTCTCATTCTGTTGCCTCTACATGCTACCGTTAATGACAGACAGAAATATGGGCCTCATTGATGCTGTCAAGCAAAGTTATTCAATGGTTACAAAAGAGTCTATTGTGGACCAAATAGTTGTTTTTATCCTATTTATAGGCATATGTGCGATTGGAAGCTCCGTATTTATAGGTTCTCTTTTTACCCAGCCTCTGGCAACAATCTTTCTGCTGTCAGTCTATGAAACGCTCGGAAAGGCAAAGCCTGCGACACCGCCTGGTCCGCCTCCCGCTCAACCACCCGTGACCGGAGAATAATTAAACGTCTCGGAAATTCTACAACTTTCCGAAAATAAAGGTTTTTTGATAATAACTTGTTGTTAAACATCTCAAACTCGTAGTGTCCATCCAGAAATGGTAGATTTTGGTTTCCGGCAAGGCCCGAGCGAGTTTTCAACCGCAGGCATAGCGCGCTATTTCGAGGATTGAAAACGAGCGAGAACGCCGCCGGGGGCCGAAAGATGCCGTTTATGGATGGACACTAGTTAAGAATTGGGGGTGGCTTGCAAAACCGTATAATAGCCATAGACGACGATCAGACCTTTCTCAAAAGCATCAGGAGGGCTCTGATCACTTCCGGCTTTACATCCATTAGACTTGAACATGACCCTGATAAAGCGGTTTCAGTTTTTAAACAGGGTGAACCCTTTGATATTGCCTTGATCGATGTATCTATGCCCGGCATGGACGGTCTGGAACTTCTTGAAGTCATAAAGAACAATAGCCCTGAAACCGAATGCATCATGATTACGGCCCTGGATGAAGCGGTGACTGCAGTCAGTGCTATGAAAAGAGGGGCCTACGATTACCTTGTCAAACCTGTTGAAAAGGATGATTTTGTTTTATCAATCAACCGTGCTCTTGAAAGAAAGCGGCTGTTTAATATTACGGACATCGGCAAGGGAACTCGCCTGCCGGAACTTTTGCATGAACATGCCTTCAAATCAATTATCTTCGGATCGGTGGATGTATTGAAAATATTAAAAGAAGCCGAACTTCATGCGGCAAGCGATATTCCAATATTGATTACCGGAGAGAGCGGAACAGGAAAAGAACTTCTGGCAAGAGCGGTTCACGCGGCCAGTCCAAGGTCAAAATCCGTGTTTACTCCCGTCAACATGGCCTCGCTCACGGGTTCCCTTTTTGATGCCGAATTTTTCGGACACACAAAGGGAGCTTTTACAGGAGCTGAAAAAGATCGCACAGGCTATCTTGAGCACTCAAACAAGGGCACGCTGTTTCTGGATGAAATAAGCAACCTGCCAATGGAGCTTCAGGGAAAGCTGTTGCGGGTCTTACAGGACGGAGAATATATAAAGCTCGGAACAGACACCCCACGGAAAACGGATATCCGTTTTATTGCCGCAACAAATGAGGACCTGGAAAAACGGATGGCCAACCGGAAGTTTCGAAAGGATTTGTACTACCGCCTGAAAGGAGGATGGCTCCATCTGCCGGCTCTCAGGCAAAGAAAAGAAGACATCCCTTTGCTGGCCAACCATTTCCTGAACGAGTTTCTGGGTAAAGATAAAAATGCCGGCATAGAAGAAGACGCCGTGACTCTGCTTTTTAATTATGATTATCCGGGGAATATCAGAGAGCTGAAGTCCATTATCAAATCGGCCGTAAATCTTGCCCAGGGACGAAAAATCTCTAAAATATTCCTTCCCGGCAATATTCAAAAGCAAAAATCAAAGACAAAACCGAAACATCGGCCGGGAACAGCACCGGTAGTCCCTCTTGCACAAATGGAAAAGTCCTATATCCTCAACGTTTATAATCAAACCGGAAACAACAAGTCCCAAACCGCAAGATTGCTTGATATTGCCCTGAATACCCTCAGAAAAAAACTCAAGATCTATGGTGTGAAGTAACTTCTCAATAAGTTCTGGTGTATGAAATAATCATATTGACCCATATCCATAATTTATTGAGATGTTACGGTGTGAAGTAAGGGCTTACTCAAATATAGATTATCAATTTTTGCATAGTTTGAAAATAAACATTTGATTATACCTATGATATTGTATTTGGGTATGCAATTTTTGCATACCTGAACGACCCGGTTACCGCCAGTCCAGTAACTTTCCAGCGGGAATTTTACCCCTCCATCCTATTGATTATTCAGCGTTTATTACCCTTCTCCCGTCATTCTTTCCTGTTGGCATACTTTATGCTTAAAGAAAAAGCAGTTTCTATAAAACAACTATAGTATTTGTCCGAATAACGTTCCGTCTAAAAGACAGTATCCAGCGTATAAACTTCCGAGCGAATCCATTACCGACAAATGAAAGCTGAGATCCTAAAAAAGCACAGTAATAATCGAAACACACCCGGAGAAATTATATCATTCAGGGATATTTCAGATTCAGGTAACCGTAAAACTGGAGATAAAAAACCATCTAATTTTTCAAGAATTATCGGTAGGGACAGAAAAATGATCGAGGTTTTTCGGCAAATCATCAATGTTGCCGAATACGATTATCCTGTTCATATTTTCGGCGAAACCGGCACGGGAAAGGAACTGGTCGCCGAAGCTATTCATAAGACAAGTTCCCGCAAAGATGGGCCTTTTGTACCGATCAATTGCGGAGCTATGCCGGAAGGGCTTGTTGAAAGCGAACTGTTCGGACATGTGAAAGGCTCTTTCTCCGGCGCCATTCGTGATAAAAAGGGAAGGTTTGAACTGGCAGACGGCGGCACCATTTTTTTGGATGAGGTTGCTGAACTTTCAAAGCACATGCAGGCAAAGCTCTTGCGTTTTCTTCAGGACGGAAAATTTGAAAAGGTGGGCGGAGAAAAAACGGTTCGGATTAATGTAAGGGTTATCAGTGCAACCAATAAAGACCTTAAAGAGGAGATGAAAAAAAACAGATTTCGGGATGACCTGTACTACAGAATTAACGTCGTACCCATTTCGATTCCCCCGCTTCGTGAGCGAAAAAGCGATATTCCGCTTCTGGCTGATCATTTTTTAAAACAGGCCGCCAGACAGTATAACCGGAACTCTGTTGTTGCCTCAGATAGAGCCATGATGTTGCTCACCGAATATAAATGGTCCGGCAATGTCAGGGAGCTTCAGAATGCCATTCAGTTTGCTTTTGTCAAAAGCAAGGGTGATGAGATAACCCCTGATGATCTTCCCATGGAGATTAATGACAACCGCCTTTTTCAAACCATACGCGGGCCTTCACGCAAACTGGACAGAGTGCAAGTCGAGTCCGCCATAAAAAAAACAGGCGGCAACAAGGCAAAAGCTGCTAGACTTCTTAATGTAGGACGGGCAACCCTTTACAGATTTATTAACGATCATGATAAGTTGCAAAAAAGTATATGCACATATGGTAATTAAAGGAGTGACCATTCATTTTGTAAAGAAAGACAAGATATGAAAACCATCCTTGTTGTTGATGACAAAAGAGTACAGCTTAAAACACTGAGAAGGGGATTGAGAACCAGGGGATACCAGGTTGTTGAAGCGATCAGCGGCAAAGAAGCTCTGGATCGTCTTGTCAAGGACAATAAAATTGATATTGTTTTAACAGATTACGCTATGCCGGAAATGAACGGAATAGAACTTCTGCAAAAAATTCGTAAAAACAATAGAACCATACCGGTAATAATAATGACGGCATATGGCGATAAAAGTCTTGTGATTGAGGCCATGCATCATCGTTGTAACGGATTTATCGATAAGCCTTTTGATATGGATGAGCTTTTTGAAGAAATAAAAAAAATACCCATAAGATAATAGGTTAAAGGAGGAATTATGATTTCTTCACCCTGTAAAAATTGTCCCAAGAAAGATCTACCGAAAAAAGATTGTGCCAAAGATTGTCAGTTACTTAAAGAAATACAGAATTTACAGATAGCAGGGGAAGAAGGCTATGTTTCAAGCAGGCTGGATTACACCGAAGACATTCAATATTCCGTACCAAATTCCCTTAGAAAAACTTCTATCTCTTTATATATTACATGATGTGAAACCCTATGAGTGAAACCAAAATTTCAACAACCGCCTTTGGAATACGGTCGGTGATGATCAAAACAGTTAAACCGCTGGTGAGCGTGGGCCAGTGAAAAGAGAGCAGAGTTATGGCAGAAAAAAAGTTTAAACAAGTCTGTACCTGTAAAAATTGCGGCAACGAAGCCGAAATGATTATTACATGCTCTTTGGAGCCTGAAGAAGAAATCCCTCAGGTCGAATCAAAACCGGCTTCGAAAACTATTAAGAAACAAACCAAGGGGCATTCGGTTTGCAGCCATTGCGGAAGCGAAGCCGATATATGGCTCGATTTGTGAAAGGAGCTACCCCGGTGAAATACGTTGCGTCCCAGTACCATTTGCCGAAGCTACGGGACAAACTCTTGCTATTGCAAATTTCACCCCAGTACCATCTTCCGGAGCTACAGGGCACGCAGGGCATAGCGGGGGAGGCAAAAAGGGGCGTTTTCAAAGGTCTCGCTCTATTGTAGTAAATCAATCACGGCTTTCATAAATGCCGGAAGATCATCCGGCATCCTACTTGTTACCAGTTTTCCGTCCACAACCACTTCCTGATCCACCCATTCGGCTCCGGCATTGATTAAATCGTCTTTTATTGCAAAAAAAGAAGTTACCTTCTTTCCAGGCAGTATCCCTGCAGAAACCAGCATCCATCCGGCATGACAGATGGCAGCTACCGTCTTATTGGCATTAAAAAAATTTTTAACTAAATTGACCATGGCAGGATACCGGCGCATCATGTCCGGTGCGTACCCACCTGGAATTATAATCCCATCGAAGTTTTTAGCAGATACCTGGTCAGCGCTGGCATCCACTTTGGCCTGTGTCCCCGGTTTGCCAGTATAAACATCTGAACTACCGGAGCCAACCACCGTAACTTCCACGCCTTCCTCCTTTAATCGATAGTAAGGATACCAGAATTCAAAGACGTTGAACATTTCTTCTACTAAAATAATGACTTTTTTCCCTTTAAGTGACATGTTATCCTCCGTTATCCAAAATAATAGACGATATGCTTCTGAAACTACACCGATTCCACACTTAATATCTCCGGGATTGCCTTTTTAATAATTGTAAATAACAGACCGTTTTAATTACTAATAAAAAGGCCTCTCGAAATTTTTCATGAAAGATTCGGGCTAAATGTGTTTCTTAAGGATCGATCTTATATTCCCCGGCTTTAATTTAATAGGAATTCTCCCTTTTAAAAGCTTTTCGTCGTAAGTGGGTCTTCTTACCTGATAAAAGATGCCGATGGGAATGCGCTCACCTTCTCCGTAACTCCATTCTCGGGCCCTGGCAAGAGCGGCTTCTCTATCGGAAGAATCATGTGCTTTGTCTGTGAGCTCGTAGACCCTTTTGTTGTAAAAATCATACGTATTATAAAAAGTAAAACAGGGTTGCAGAACATCAATAAAGGCAAAGCCCTGGTGTTTGATGCCGGCTTTAATCAAGAGTTGGAGATGCTTTGGTTTACCCGCAAAGCCCCTGGCCACAAAGGTAGCTCCGGAAGCAAGCATCAGATCGATGGGATTCAAGGGTTCTTCAGGGCTTCCCCCGGGGGTTGATCGCCCTTTAAAGCCTGCGGGACTGGTAGGGGTAAACTGACCGGTTGTGAGTCCATACACTCGGTTGTTATGGACGATAAAAGTCACATTAATATTTCTCTTGGCACTAAAGATAAGATGTTCGATACCCTCGCCATAAGCATCTCCGTCACCGGCATGACCGATTACCACCAAATCCGGATTGGCCAGCTTGATCCCGCTAATTGGAGGAGGGACTCGCCCATGAATGGAGTAAAAGCTATTCACTTTAATATAGTCTACTATCTTGGCATGACACCCTATCCCGGATGCCAGGACCATCTTGCTAAGGTCAAGGCCTTCTTCTGTAAGATCGGCTAAGACCTTTTTGATAGAATTTAAAATACCAAAATTACCACAACCCGGACACCATGTGTTTTGGGCATAGGTTTCTAATTCTTTTACTGTTGTCACGAGAGCACCTCCTTTACCTTTTCTAACAGAACATCTAGTGTAAAAGGACGACCGTCGAAACGCAAAATCATATCGTCAATACAGATACCATGAGCTGAAAGGAGTTTTGCCAATTGGCCGGTCGCATTAACCTCTACATCAATGATCTTATCCGCATCGGACAAAACTTCTCTTAAAGGTGTTATGGGTAATGGCTCGAGCACCAGGGGCTGAACCACTTTAAGCCCTAATTCTTCAGCCGCTTCTACACATGCCCCTTTGGTGGACCCCCAGCAAAGAAGAACGGTCTTTGATTCAAGATTACCATAAACCTTTACCTGCTCATGCCGGGAAAGTTCATCTTCCATGGTCTTTTTTTTGCGTAAACGTTTTTGCTGCATCCTGACGATTTGATCGGATTCTTCAGTGGTTATACCATATTCATCATGCTCATAAGAGGTTGCTTTAACCATGGCCGCCGGATTTCCGGGAAAGGCCAGCGGCGAAATGCCGTTTTGAGTATCCAGATATCGTTTATATTCTCCTTGACCATCCCAAAGGAGCGGATCTTCAGGTTTTATCTTATCCGGATCCGCGTCAAAGCTGAATATGCTTTCGCTGAGGTGTTTGTCGGAAAGGACAAAGCAAGGAATCTGAAACTTCCAGGCAAGGTTCATGGCCAAGCCCGTCAGATAAAAGGCCTCCTCAGCATCTCCGGGAGCCAAAACCAGTTTTGCAAACTCCCCATGGCCGGAATGGATGACAAAAGAAAGATCACCCTGCATGGTGTAAGTCGGCACTCCCGTACTCGGGCCGGGTCTTTGAGATACGATAAAGACAATGGGGAACTCACCCTGGCCGGATAGACTCAGCGCTTCGGTCATCAGGGCAAAGCCACCACCCGAAGTGCCAACCATGGTCTTGGCTCCGGCATAAGCGGCTCCCAGAGCCATAAGGGCAACGCCAATTTCGCTTTCGGGGTGTATGGTTACCACACTCAGATCATTTTCATGCTCTGCCAGGTAGTGAAGAATGGCAGATGCAGGGGTCATGGGGTATGCGATATACATATTGAGCCCGGCCTGCACCGCCCCCAGGGCAATGGCCTCGTTGCCTGACACCAATGGAAGCATTTTTTGATTCAGATTGGGAACGGAGAAACAGGCTTTTTCTACTTGATCATACGCTGACTGAGCAATTTTAAGATTCAAATCGACTTCTTTTTCAATAGTATCTGTTATGACCCTTTTCAATATAGGCCACTCAATATTCAACACTTTGGCCAGCGCCCCGAGAGCGGCCGTGTTTCTCATAATGGGCGCTCCTTCCAACTCCTTGACCAGACCCATAAAGTCAACGCCGACTCCTTGGGCCTCCACTTTTTTAGAATCATAGAGAATCACTCCACCGGAGTTAAGGCGATGTTTGTGTTTTTCTACCGCATCCTGGTTTAAGGCCACGATGAGGTCCACTTTTTCCTTGTGAGCTAGGATTTTCTTTTTTGAGGCCCTTATGATAGAAAAATTGTGCCCGCCACGAATAAGCGAGGGATAGTCATCGTAGAAAAAAATACGATAGCCAATTCTATTCAAAAGTCTGGCAAGTGTCTGACCGGCTTGCCGGATACCATCACCCGCTTTTCCACCTATAAGAATCGATAGTTCTTCCATGACAAATCTCCTGGATAATAGTTATAAGAATATACTTGTTTATGGTGAAATGATAGAATTCTTACTTTTGATCCAAATATGGTCCTCTTCGAGTCAAAACTGATTGGGGCGTTTTCAGTTATTAGAAGTGGTTTCAAAACCTCCCCTCAGGCCCAATTTCTGTGTTGGAGCGATGGATTCAATACTCGAAATATTAAATATATTCCTGCGTTTGAATCCATCGCTCCGCCTTGACTTTGAACCTGATTGAAGGTTTTGAAACCACTTCTAGTTAAATTTTGTACCAGCCGGAGGTTTTCATATGCCCCGATAGCGGGATTTCAGCTTCGCTCCAACAAGGCATTAAAGAGCGAAGTCATAAAGTCATAGTGAACTGTTGCGAACCGTTAAGAACGAAGCTGATGGTAATTCCTGCAATAAAATCCTTACTTCGATCAATCATCTTCTATAATAATGGCATCGGCTCCACACTCTTCTGCAGCCTGCCGTACAAGCTCTTTGTATTCTCCGGGGACTTCATCAACCTTAACGATGGACTTCAGTTGATCCTCATCATATTCAAAAACCTCGGGACATAGATCGTTGCAGCGCCGGTCTCCCATACAATTTTCTGTGACTTTCACTTTCATGTTCTTCTCCTTTGCTTTTTAAAAAACTATTTAAAAAATTATTCGAGTAGTCCAGTTTCAAATTGGATTACGGTTTAAAACTAATTAAATTTCTGACAAATAGCTTTTCCGTAAACCTGACAGGCGCGCAACCCTTCATCTGTTTTAAGAACCTGTTCTTTAAGATCTAATGCACCCAAATCGACCATGTCCATTTTGAAAACATGAAGCATGGTATCATAGATCATATTTGCAGATTCTCCACTATGTGTATAGGAACCGAAAGCTCCGCCCATTTTCCCTACCAAATTTGCCTTCTCAGCCAAAAAAAGAAATGTTTTCATGCCGGCGGTTATATCTCTATGATACGTCGGGCAGCCGAAAACAAATCCATCATATCCTTCCAGATCTTTTTCACTTTTTATTTCAGAAATCTTTTTCAGTTCAGCACCATTTTCGGTTATACGGATTCCTTCCCCAATATATTCCGCCATTTTTTCCGTATTTCCTGTTCTACTGTAGTATGCAACCAATACCTTTTTCATTTTTTAATCTCCTTTTTTTGTTAGTATTTTAAATTTGTCGTGCCAGGCACACCTATTACAATACGTTTCGGTCTCTTTACCTATTTCAGGAATTTCAGAATCATTACCATCAGCATCAAAGCAAATCACACCATCCGGGCATTCAAACTCATAGGTTTCATACTCATCGGCCGGATCTTTTACATAAAATTTAATACACCCGCAAACCGGACATTTCATATGGCTCACCTCTTATTCAACCCTGGAAAAAGCTTTGATATTGGCGTTGCACACCGGGCATGTTTCGGGCGGCTCATTTTCACAGGTATAGCCGCAAACGGAACATACATAATAACATTCCACTTCTTCCGGATTATCCAGATTGTCCAGAGCTTTTTGGTAAAGGTCGGCATGCACCTTCTCAACCGTATTGGCATATGTGAAGCTGCGCTCCGCCGCTTTATTACCCTCTGATTTTGCCGTTTCGATCATGGCCGGGTACATAATATTAAATTCATGGGTTTCACCGGCAATGGCTTCTTTAAGGTTCTCAGCGGTCGTTTTAATGGCCTTGAGTGCCCTCAAATGCGCATGTGCATGAACGGTTTCGGCCTCCGCAGCCGCCCTGAAGAGTTTACCAACCTGAGGGTAGCCTTCCTGATCCGCCTTTTTAGCAAATGCCAGATATTTACGGTTGGCCTGTGATTCCCCTGCAAATGCTTCCAATAAATTTTGTTCTGTTTGACTCATTAATCTTCTCCTTTCTAATTTTAAACCTAAATTCAGCAAACACTGATTTTTTTATATCTCCCTATTAAAAACAGTTTATGTAAAATTTAGCCCGAATATTTCATGAAAATTTTCATGAAATATTCGGGTTAGGTCCAATACGGATTTATCAGATCTTCAAATATGGTTAGTGCCGCCTCGGCGCCGTGTCCGGCGGCGGTTACGATTTGCTTGTATCCTCCGGCTACATCTCCGGAAGTATAAATTCCCGGAATATTGGTTCTGTATTGATCGTGCTTGATGTAACCTTCCTCAGTAAGCTCAAGCCCTATTTCTTGTGCCAGGCCTACGGCAGGATCGTAGCCTATGGCAATAAAGACCCCGCTCACAGGCAAGGTTGAGAGATCTTCAGTTTTATTATTGTAAAGCAGAACTTCTTCTACATTATGTTTTCCCTTGATCTCCTTGACTTCTGTATTGAATAAAATCGGTATGTTGTTTTGAATAAGGTTTTTAACCAAAAAGTCCTGAGCTCTCAAATTGTCTCTTCTATGGACCAAGGTTACATTAACACCGATATGATGCATATGAAGCGCTTCGGTAACGGCGCTGTTGCCACCGCCGACGATGATTACCTTACGGCTTTTAAAAAGCGGACCGTCACAGGTGCTGCAATAACTCACACCATGTCCGGCAAGGCGAGACTCTCCGGGTACACCGAGATTTCTGTAGGTGGCTCCGGTTGCCATCAGCACTGCCTGGGTATTGAACCTTCGTCTGCTGGTTTGAACGATGATGGGCTTTCCGGGTTCAATTCCCATCACTTCCTCTCCCGGAAAAATCTGCACATATTCCAATGCATGCGTAACCATGATGTCCACAAGCGTCTTTCCGCCCACCTGTTTAAAACCGGGATAATTTTCGACAATGGGAGTTGTTGCCACCTGACCCCCGAGAACTCCCTTTTCCACCACCACCGTTTTGAGGCCACTACGCGATGCATATATACCGGCACTAAGCCCGGCAGGGCCTCCACCCACGATAACCAGATCCGTTTCCACTTCCTGTTCATCGCTTTCAGGTATGAAAACCGCCTGCTCTTCCATTCTATCCAGAGAGAGCATAAAAAGCTCTTCCGGCTGGGCGCCCTGGGCAATCAGGATATCATTGGCATATGTCTGGGGAACAGATTGGGCCGAATATTGGGTGGCAAGTTCCGGATTCGCCTGAATGTCTATGATTTCAAGGGAAATCAAATCGGGTTTTTCCACCGCTGCTTTCAAGGCGTTCAGCGCCTGCTGCGGGCAATACGGGCAGCTGGCACTGACAAACACCTTAATATGCCTGGGTTGATCTATCTTCTTTATTACCTGGAGAGATTGCTCATTGAGGTTACTTTTCTGAGACCCGATAAGAATAAGCGCTTCCAGGAAAATACGTCCCTCTTCACCCAAAGGGGCTCCCAGCCACCGGATATTATAGCGGTCCGGATCGAAAATCAGCGTAGGCGAGTTTTTAACTTCCCATTTTTGGGCTGTTTCGTGGGACAAATTGTATTCGCGCAATACAATTTTATCGGTGAGCTGGCGAAAAAAACGTAACGCCTGTCTGGCGGCATCGCTGAAAACATCATTTTTACCCGGCTGGGCAAATAAAAAAATCGGAATTTCAACATGGATTGCCCGAAATAGTTCGGCAATTTCTCTCTGAACCTGCTCTATCTGAATATCTTCCGGCTGATTCATAATCTCTCTCTTTTTATTTAGTTTCCATCCAGAAATGGCCCTTTTCCGCAATCTCTGCGTCGATCTGCGGAATCACTTGTGCGGCGTACTACGTATACGCCTCCGCGTAATTCCTTGATCTCCTTGACCTTGCGAAAAATTGCTCATTTCTGCATTGGAAACTTTACTTGTGCCCAATATAGATTTATGGATGGGCACTATTTAGTCTTTAAAAACAAATTTTCCCCCAATAAACCCCGCAATGCCAGCCGCAATAAGCATGACCAAGTTAATCAGAAGAAATAACAAATCACTCGATGAAGTTGCTGCCTGGGGATCAATGAAAAGCCATACCACCAAAATGACCGCCGTTAATGAAACCACAGCAGCGCAAATGATCTTAATCTTAAACAACCGAGTCAGTTGGCCTCTGTATTTTTTCTGCCATTCGATATACCCTGAAAAAAGGACCAACGGCAGGGTAAGGACAACAAATATCAGATTGTAAAAAGCGGCCTGGCTTAAACCACTGAAATTGAACAGTGGAAGTACTCCGTTTGGGATGTGGACCGAAATCGGATGGACATGATGCTTTAACATCAAATCAAAAATCGGGTTTAGTTTGGGGCGGAAAATAGGTGGTTCAGGTTTTGAATCCATCTTTTCGGCTTCAGGTTCCGGCTGATCCATTTCCGCTTCCACCGGTTCTTCAGAAACTAATTCAATAAATTTGCTTCGATCAGCTCCGCACACCGGACACTCTTCAGGCGGTTCATCTCCTTCATGTATATAACCGCACACCGTACATTGCCACTTTTTCACAGAACCTCCTTTCCATTTAAATTTACCTTAATTTCTCAAAAAGTTTTGGAGAATGATTCTATTTTACAACATAAGCATAATTATAGGCAAGCGATAGGCTAACATAATCAAGATTCACGTTTTAAATCATCTTGCTTCCATGGGTACAAAATTGCACTGATCCGGGCCGCAGTAATCACCGATATATTCGGAATCGGGACGGTAAAGCACCGGTTTGGACTCAGCACCTCCAAACTGCTCTTCGAGAACATGAGCGGCCCAGCCGGAAATTCTGGCTATGGCAAATAACGGGGTAAAGAGATCTACGGGTATCCCCATGTAATAATAAAGAGATGCACTATAGAAATCGACGTTCACAAAAATATCTCTTCCCTTTCTTTGTTTAAAGGCTTCCTTGCCTTTTTTTTCAAGAACTTTAGACATTTCGTACCATTTGGGCTCGCCGGTACGTTCGCCCATTTTCTTGGACATGGGTGCAAGGATATGTGCCCTAGGGTCATCGGTTTTATAAACCGCATGGCCCATCCCCATGATTTTTCCACCGGTATCGAGCAAATTGTTTACATACGCTTCGACCCTGTCAACAGTGACGATATCGAGAAGCATCTCCATGACCCGTGTATTTGCACCGCCGTGCAATTCTCCGGACAAAGACCCTACGCCGGCGGCAACAGCAGCATACATGTGGGCTCTTGTTGATGCTACCTGTCTTGCCGAAAATGTTGAGGCATTAAAAGAATGTTCTGCATGCAGCACCAGGCAAGTATCAAAAAAGCCGGCCAATTCATCATCAGGAATTGTTCCGTTGAGCATATAAAGAAAGTTGGCTGCATGACTCAAGTCCGGATTTGGCTCAACAGGTTTTTTATTGTTCCGGATGCGGTCCCAGGCTGCAACAATGGTTGGAAATTTTGCGATGAGCTTTATGGCCATACGAAGTGCCGCTTCGGGAGAATACTCTCCGGTATCAGGGTCATGGTGTGCCAACATCGCAACCGCCGCCTGAAGTATGTCCATGGGAAGAGCATCTTTGGGCCTTGTTTCAAGGGCTGCAATCACCTCGGGCGGGATCCCCCTTTCTCCGGCAAGCTGTTTCTTGAAGTTTTCAAGTTCTTCTTTCTGAGGCAGTCTTTCAAAAAGAAGAAGATAAGCAACCTCTTCAAATGAAACTTTTCCGGCCAGATCCTGGACAAGATACCCCCTGTAAATCAATCTGCCCACAGTACCGTCAACATCGCTGATCCTGGTTGTTGCAACTTTAAAACCCCGGAGGCCGGTATTTAAAATCGGTTGACATGCTTCCATTTTACACTTCCGTTTCTGTTTTTTTTGTAAAATAATTAAAAACAATCACAAAAACACTTAAGATTCAAATCTAGAAAAAGTGATTCTTTGATTTCGTGTTTCTATATTTTCGTTCTTTGGTGATAAATAAATTTTCTTTATTTCATCTTAACATTTAATCAAAATTCGTGCCAAATTTTATAAAATAAAATTAAAACCCGATAACAGCGACCAAAGGGGCATTCTTGTATAAAAACAAGTAAAATATTTCTGCAAACGTCGAGTGTGCCGAAGAGGAAAGTCATTGAAAGCGAATCTGTAGAATGCTACCGCAACCTTTTGATAATAAAGCAATATCGATAAAATTTGCGCTCCTGAAGGCCAAACCGTTTTCAAAAATAATTTATGCAGATTTTAGGTATAACAAAGAATAGTAATAAAATTTGATGAATATTTAATTATTCACATAAGATGATCCGGGGAGGAAAAGCACGGGACGAAATTAAAAAAACGTCTCATATTTTAGGCGTG
>Ga0315541_1000608_pt1 | contig 37534 bp, 61 predicted proteins | sample SalMarSW160190MG_FD_203095 | JGI IMG/M metagenome (GOLD analysis project Ga0315541, IMG submission 203095) | Salt marsh sediment microbial communities from the Plum Island Ecosystem LTER, Massachusetts, United States - Salt Marsh Sediment SW1601-190 ...
TTCTCGGTAATCCCCATCACAGAGAGGGGCATACCGAATGCAAAGAGCAGGTTTTCCCTCGCCGTCTTGCGGAGCTGGACAAAATCCATATCTTTGATTGTGTTCTGTATCTGCTTATATTTAAGGCCGCCCTCTAAAAGGGCTACCTTGTGAGCTTGAGATAATCCCCGGTATTTTTCTTCCCACTGTTCCTTCAGGCGCTTAAATTCCTCATCTGATAATTTATTTTCGGACTCCAGGACACCATCGGGACGGGCCGAGTTGTAAAAGAAATTCTTATTCCAGACAGCGGCATATCTTTCGGAGTCGAGCTCTACTGCCAGTGGCTTGACAAACCCCACGCCCCCGTAGGGATCAACTGGGTCGGGCATAGTGAAGCGGATAACCTGCTCTTTCGGGAGGGGGACCTTCTCCTCCCCGTTATGGAATATATATCCGGCGATAAAGTCCTTCTTTGACCTGACTATACTCACCTGATGGGGGGGCAGGAGCCAGACCTCGCCCGGGACGCCCAAACCGTTTCTCGGAAAGTAACCGTAGGCCGTACCCGTCAAATCAACGTGGAGTTCAAGCAGCTCCATTATCTCCCCGCCAGTTTGAAATTCGTTTGCCCTGTCCAGAAGTTCGATAATGGGGTGTTCGGCTACCTGGCTTCTCTCGCTCCTGTCCGAGCCCTTATATAACCTCCACTTGACTTCACCGACTGCGGTGGCGATTCTCAGGGCGATACCGAACAGGATATAGCTTGAGGAATAGGCATTAAGGTACTGCTTATTCCCGGACATCTCGGGGGCACTAAGCCAGCCCCCACCCGAAAACGAGGGGCGGTATGATTTTGGCCTGATTAAATCTGCGATTCTATCTAAAATGCTCATAGCCACCTTATATCCGCGAAATTTGATTCCATCTCATAGAAACATAAAGCAAGGGCATCTGCGCGGTCGGGACTCTTAACACCCCTGTGTTTCATTTCCTCTTTGCTCTCCAAGATACGCTGGTCTTGCCTGTTGAGCCCTTTAGGCTTGATATCGGTTACCTGTTTGAGCAGGACCTTATCATCGGGGATTTGAATACTGTCAGTCTTGAACCTGTCGGCCAGCTCAAAGAACATCTCCGCACGTTTGTTGGCGTACCACTTGTCATTATGGGCTTTGCTGCCGAAGGCCACCCCGTTTACTTCGAAGCCCTGCTCATTAAGCCCGTCCACCACCCCGGGGTTATAACCCTCATCCACGTTTACTATGGGCTTCCTCTCAAACTTGTCCTTGACCCAGTTTATCTCGTGGGCTATCTGGCCTATACAGGCCTCGGTCTTGGCTTTCCTCCATGTTTTCCACTGGATGATTTTCCCGCCCTGTCGGATATAGAGGACGCTCTCATCTTCTCCCAATCTGGCAAGGTCACACCCTATCGCGAGAGTATCATCCTTATCGGGTACTATCTTCCTCTGGGTAGCCTTCTCAGCCGACCCGAAGGGGATTAAGCGGTCTCCTTCCCCTGAAGGGAAGTTGCCGAGCACATAGACCTCATATAGAGGAGAGTCCTCACTCCACTCCTTAATCTTGCCATTGACATACTTCTGCGAGATGAGGAAGTCAAAAGCTCCGCTCCCCTCCCCGGTGTAGGCCGGGGTATCAAATGCCGAGACGTGAATAGGGTTGTAGGCCTCGGAGGAGAAAGCGTCGTAAAATTTCCCGATGCCCTGGGTGGGATTGCCTAAAAGTAACAACCTTGTGAAGCCGGCGGCCAAGGGATTGTCTATCGCCCCATAAACGGCGTCCTCTATCCCAGAGGCCTCATCGATTACGACCAGGACGTTCTTATTGTGGAATCCGGTAATCCTCTCGGGCTCATCCGTGGAGAACCCTTTGGCAAACCAGTCGTTGTCAAGGTTTATGTCAAGCTGTGTAACCTCCCCGCCTATGGGTACTTTGGACTTGGCGTGCCTTGACCTGATTTCCCTCCAGAGCTGTTCCTTTACCTGGCGGTGTGACCGAGCCGTAGTCAGGACAGTACAGGGCCTGAAGGCGCACAGGAACCACAAAACTATACAGGCCGAAACGGCAGTCTTACCGGCCGCCGAGCATGACCGAACCGCAGTCCGCTCATTGTCCCTGACACTCTCGGCTATCTCTATCTGCTTGGACCAGAGATTTACCCCGAGTATGTCCCTGATAAACCCAACCGGGTCAGCCCGCCACCTCCTCACTATCCTGTCAAAATAAGGGGCTTCCGGCCTCTCCAGGGAGTTCAATTCGTAGTATCTATCTTCTATATTCTGGACTACCGCGGGGCTGCCTATATCCCTGTGAGAGCGCTCCAGATGCCAATCCAGCCCGCTCTGGGTCTTAAAAGCCTTATTACATTGGGGGCAGATAAACGGTGACGTCTTTAATAACACCAAACGCAATCTCCATAAAATACGAGTTGCGGGTTAGAAGCATACCCTGCTGCCCACTCTATCTCAGCGATTACATACTCTTCGTAATATGTGAATCTAATCATCATTACCCCCTATATGTTGTGGTCTAAACCTTCCTTACCACTAGATGTTGTGGTACATAATTTCAGAAGTTTTTTAGTGCCTGATTTTGGAAGAGGGGGATTCCCTCACCCTCTTCTAAAGCTGTGTAAAATAAAGGGGCATATCCCCTGGTAGGTATACATAACCTCTATAGTGCGACAAGTTTCTAGCTACAATGTGGACACTTAGGCTGGTTAGTGGACTATGCTGCTAGTTGTCTAGTCTCGGAGCTGTCCACAAGGCCGGAGAGAAAGTTTAATGGTCAAGAAGGGGAGGGATGAGGGGATGTCTCCGCCCCTCTTTTACTTATCATCCAATTCTAACCTTCATATTCTCCCTCAGATAAGAGAGAACCCAAGGGGAAGTAAGATATTCGGGCAACCCTAAGATTGCGGAGGCTTCTATGATTGCCCTTCCACCATCTAATAATTCCTCATAATTGAGGAACGTTATTTTAACTATCTTTTCTGCCACCAATTCCCCCTTTTTATTCCCTTATCCTCAACCCCACCCCCTAACACCATTACCCCTTCTTACCCTTAGTGTCTATCACGGTCACGCATAGCGTTAGGCGCATACGCTGATAATTAACTTCTCCTGCTTGGTCAAATTTAGTCTAGCCTTCATATCCAACCCCCTCTACCCCGTTGCTGCCAACATCTCACCTATATCGGTGAATGTGGGGCCGTTAATCCCATATCTTACATTGTCCGTCTGGTTGTGAACCTTTAATGACTTATGTATTGATTCTAACCCGCTACGCCTGTCTTTGTTTATTAACGCAACCAGGAGAGAGGGTGTGACTTCTCCCCCGCCTGGAAGTACAATCTGTGAACCATGTTGTGAACCCTTACGCCTGTCCCTCATATATTTCCTGTGAACCTCTTTAGTCTGCGGCATCTTCTATCTCCTGAACGATACCCTCCACGGGGTTACTCTCCCTGAATTGCTGCTCTGTCTCATGAGGGTTACGGTACATATCCTGGAGGGTCACTATGAGTTTAGCGGTACGGGCCGGGTCAGCGAATCTCGACAGAACGTCCCTTGCGGCATCTAAGGCTACTTTCCTGTTTTCGGTCTGTTGAAGTGACTGCTTTATCACCCTCATGGCCAGGGGCACGAGGTCTTTACCGTACTGCCTTAATATGCTGTCTCTATGGTCCCACAGCTCGGGTAGTTTCTCCCAGTTATACAATGTCGGGGGAGATACGCCGATAGTAGCCGCGAAGGCATCCTTACTCCGGGGAGAGCGCTCCATGGTAGGCAAGGCCAGCCATTCGGCATATAAAATCTGATCCGTGGTTAGTATTCTGTTACTTCTTACTGTAGGTAACGTCAATTCCTTCTCTCCTCACCAAACAAGCACCACCTGCCGGGGGTGCGGTAGTAATAGACCCAATCCATCCCGAAGTGATACAGTACAGAATGCTCGGTAGCGAAGGTATTGAATTCTCTCCTTGCCTCCCCTGTCTCTATCATGTAGAAAGGTATTATAGTCACGTTCATGCCATCTCCGGGGGCCTCCAGCTGTATCCCCCACGCAGATATTTCTCTTTAATCTCTATTAGCCTCTCGGCCTGTTCTTTCGGGAACCCCAGCTCCAACAGATAATCAATCTCGGCCATTTTATCTCCTAATCATATGCAATCGTCTAATAATTAAACGATTTGCGACTTACTTGCCCCCAATAAAAAAGCCCGTTGATAAGGCACAACGGGCAAAGCCTGCTCAATTAGAGAGAGGTTGTCACCCTATAGGCTAAATAAAAAATGCCCTCACTGATGGAGGGCACACTATATCTAGTATATAATTTTAAATTACCACAATATCTAGTGTATGTCAAGCTATTTCCTGTCAAATTTTTCTGCATGAAAATTCGTTTTTAGCTACGGTCAACATTTCAGGTCAAAGACCATCTGCCTGCATCTATTAGCCGCTATCTCACAGTATTTTTCTTCTATCTCTATACCGATACATTTACGGTTGAGTTTCTTAGCACAGTAGGCGGTTGTCCCCGAACCGAGGAAGGGGTCTAGGATTAGACCACCATTATTAAACATAGCGATATATTTGAGGTAAGCACCCTCATATTTGGGCGAAGGGAAATTTAGCCATTTCCATTTATCCGTATGCCTAACCACTTCCACTAGGTTACTCCACCTCGCATTAACTTTTGGGATACCCTTTTTGAAAACAAGAGTAGGTGTATATTTATCAAAGCCGCAGAAACAAAGCGCCATAGAATTACTGGCATAGGCTATCAATAAATCATAATATTCCCAAGGTTTCCACGCTTCCACATAATTCGGGAAGTAGTGTCTGCCAAAATCCGAAAGCATCCATGCATTATCTTCTGCTACCGCAATAGTTTTTGCTGCGACATCTTTTATTAACTCATAAGAGCCAACAAACCGATTATCTTCGGGATACGGCGGGTCAGTCAGCACCAAATCCACCTTCGGTAACTGGGGTAATATCTCCCTGCAATCACCGTGGTATATAACAACCGCATCATCTTGATAGTAAGGGTTATCGGGTAATTTAAGTCCGTTCCATTCCATTTTTCTTCCTGAACCGGCAGCCGTTAGACCGCCATTCCTCATAGCTCATACCATAACGCCACTTTGTGGGCTGCCATCCAGGCTTTACCCCGGTAGCGCAGTAATAGAGGACTTTATTGATACGGCGCCGGATATAGTCTATATCCAAGTGTCTCTCCCGGGCAATCTCCTCCTCATCCTTCCCTGCAATCTTTTCTTCTACCAGAAAGCCGTCTATCCCACACCTTTTTACGCGGATTTCCAGCTCTGCAATTATTAAACAGGGGTTTTCAAAGGGAGCGCGGTGATTAGCCCGTTTTCCACCTGGTAGTTCAGTATATCCGGACGATACGTTGTCCGGCCATATTCCCTCTTTGAGGGTTTGGGCATACTGGACGAGCCATTCTACACCCTCGCGGTCAAAGCAGATTATCACCGCTGTCTTGGCCTCTTCTTCATTTCTTTGGCTAGTTCCTCTGTATCTTCAAGGTGGGCTTCGCCCACTATCCCACTTTCCCCCATCTTTATACGCTCAAACTCATCTTTAGGGGGCTTGAACTCCGCGGAGGCTAGAGCCCTGAATTTCCTCTGTGTTATTGGGTCTAATAAGTACCATATTGGCGTTTGCACGTTAAATCAACAAGCCTCCAATAATCATTAAGACAACACTGCATATCCCCCTGACAATTCTCACCCAGTGGTCACGTCCCCAGGTCTGTTTCTTGCTTCCCTCATAACTTGGCGCGTTCAAGTAGAGTGTTATGCTCAAAATGGCATCGCTGAATACCCACATACCAATTAGGCCGATTAAATACCCTATCATTCGGTTGCCCTCGGCCAGGGGTTGTCCGTGACGTTGATAGGAATGTCCACTCCCCTTATTACTTTCCACGACTTGACAAAGACCTTCATTATCTCCTCAAGTTGCCCGTCTACTATTGGGCCTAGACCATGACACCTTGTAGCGTTTAATATCCCACCTACTTGACCACGTACGCGAAAGAGAAGTTTGTTATAGTCATCATCACTTAGCCAGTAGGCGTATTCCTGCTTCATTTCTCCCCCCATTTCTCGCGCCAGCACTCATCGCAGGCTCGTTTATAACACTGTGTCCCCTCACCGAATAAATCGTGTGGACAAGTCTCTAATCCCCACTCCACTACTTCCCTTATCCCTGTTCTTTTACCCTCGGCAAAATCAGTAGCATAAGAGTCAAGCCCACCCTGTTCATAACCCACCTTGAATGAGATTTCAGCTTGTTCTCTGGCTATGATGTCGGCAATATCCTCTATAAATTCAGGATTCACTATACTCCACTTTTTAGTCTTACGTTGGATATGTTCACTCATTTCTTCCCCACTCATTACCGTATCTTCTGGCTTCATTTCTTGCCCTCCCAATTAGGACTCCAACTCTTGCCGAGATGCCTCAAGCCCTGCGATGTACACATTTTGACCAACCAGTGATTTTGCAAGAAACTCCATTAAAAGCCTCATTGTTGTTTCCTCATTACCCTTGAGATAAGCGTGGCGGAAAATTTCACGCACTTCTTTGGGTGCAAGTAATTCAGGCCGGCAACAAGAAAAATCAGGGCAGCACTCACCTAGCTCATCATTGTGGATACTTTGCCCTTCGACCCATAGATTTAATTGCTCTATATGTTTCATCGCTTACCCCCTTTCACCGTAATAGTTATTCTCCCGATATGGATAAACAAATCTTTGCGTTTTCGGATTCCCCAGAGCCAGTTATCGTACAAGTGGACTAAGGCTATTGTTTTCACAGCAACCACTCTCCCCCCGCACCGTGCTTGTGGGGTAAAAAGGCATCATCTAGCATCAAGCTATATAACCAGGTCAAGCCTTGCTTCTTATGTACCCCGAATGTCCAGTGAGTCGGGATAGAACTGGCCCCAATAATCTCAAGAGCATAAGGGTCATCAGTCACAAGGGGGCCGTTTATCAATAGCTTTGTCTCCGACCATACCCTCAGAAAGTCCTCTTTGTGAAAATGCCCACAGACGGCATAGGGAAAACCCCCGAACGTGGAGTACCAATCCTTGACCTTTCTGGTGAGAGCAAAGTATGGTATCCCCATCCTTGCGCTACACTGGTCACCATGAAAAACAAAGAACTTAAAGCCCTCAATTGTTGGTATAATCTTAAAGTCCTCTGAATAATTGACCTCTACGCCAGAGGGAAGTTTCGCACCAGACAGGGCTTTGTATAGTGCCATATCCCAGTTGGATGTCCTCGGCGCCGTCAAGGAATACCTGCCGTGATTGCCCCTTACGCCGTAGAATTTCACAGTCCTAAACTCCTGGCGGAAGGATATAAGTAGTTCAAGGATAGTGGGCAGGGCAAGGTCATATATCTGGCTAACGGCCCCACAACAGATCCCTTCGACAGTCGCACCCTGAAAGGGATTTTCTCCATGTACATTGTCCCCGACATCAAGGATAACCAAGTCGTTTAGGGGATACATATGCCTGTGTAACTGAGTGATAGTTAGAACAGACTCAAATAGTTTGCGAAGGCGTTGTTTGTAGACTTCGGCATTGAAAGTTGGCGTAACCTCACCGGCGTGGTCATCCCCAATTACTATTACCTGAGTTTCGGGATCACCCTTGCCCGATTTGGGGGGATTATACTTGATTATTTGGGGCGTGATGATTTTAAGTTCCGGCTCCTTTCCCTCTGATGGTTGACCTTGAGCTTTGAATGGGATGTCCTCAAGTTTGTATCCCCGTTTTCTGAGAGCCTTAAATAGTGCGTCTCTGGCGCAATAGCTTAACTCCTGGTAAACTGCGTCTGCTTCGCCCTTCTTAACCCGCTCCCAGATTTGAGCCTCTTCGGGCGAGCCTCTAGGCGGTAATTTACTCTGTGGCATTTGTCCTCCTGTTCTCTGTCATTTTACCACTTCTTTATTTTAGGGCAAGTATCCTTTGTTTGTACTCAATTATCATATTTTCTAGCTCTTCTCTGGAGAATTTCTTAACCTGGCGGGCTTCCGCCTCTAACTCTAAATCTGCGCCTTCGCCATACATCTTGACTATCTGTCGTCTGTACTCAAGGGGTCTGCCGTGATGGAGTAAATTACAGGACTTACACTGGGCGTTTACCCCTCGTTCTGAAAAGAGATTGGCGTTGTGCCTACCTGGTATAAAATGACCGGCTTGCAGTTCTTCAAAGGGGATAGCAGGGCGGTCACAGGTTATGCACTCACCCCACTCTAAAGAGCCTGTAGTTTTCAGACAGTCACGCCTTCTAATGTACACCGAGAACACCTTCCAGGCTTCGGCTTTTAATTGCTTTAATGTTTTCTTCTTCATTCCCCCTCCCCATTAGTGGGGCTAATAATTTCCAGATATGGCGTTCTTCTTTGTTCTTGGAGAGGATGCCCAAATAACCATTGACATCCCCTAGCTGAAACTGTAAAAGCAGCCGTTTCTGGGTTTACTGCGTATTTCCTCAAAGCCATTATTTCATCGTGCGATAGGACAAACTTAAATTCGGGTTTGGCATAGCCATAATTCTTTACTCCATAGGCTTCTTCATAAGCCTTATTGAGTATTGCCCAACAGTGGTCTAATAGTGCCCGACAATCAATCTCTCTCTCCATCATCTTCTCCTTTCTTAATGCCTTATTTACTTGAGGTCACAATTTGTGACCTTAGAAAGTCAGTCTCAGAAGGGAAAGGGCGCTCTTTCTGTCTCTCAATACATTTCTCGCAGGTAGGTTCTCTCTTGGAGTTGTGCCAATGAAAAGCATCTTTACCGCAAAGAGACGTGCCAGCCAAAAATGGTGACTGTATATGAACTCTTTTATCGTTATCATATGTAATATATTTCATTAACATTTCTCATTCCCCCTCCCCATTAGGCAACAAAACTTTCATAAGTTTCATTAACCTCTTTTATCCAATCTTCGTGTGGGTTTTCGCAGACCCCAATAGCACAGTGAGCAATACGATATAACTTTCCCAATAGCGGGTCTTCTGACTCAATATTACTAAGGATATGGTCAATACATAGTAGGGCTTTCCCCTTAAGGGTTCTAGTGCACAGTTTTTCCTTATGCCGTTGTTTAGTAAGCCATTCCTGCATATTTTCCATCATCTTCTCCTTTCCTTGAGGCTCTCCCCTCATCCTTATCTTTTAGCATTGGGATAGTTTTTAACTTCCAAAACCTTGCCTAATCTTATACAGTAGAGGTCGTGGTAATCCTCCATCCCCTTAAATTCCACTCGCATAAAGGGGCAATCCTTTGAGTAGCCATTACGGAAGTGTATCTCGTCCCAGTTATGCTTAAATAAACGATGTCGCCAATACGGTTTCTTTTCCCTAAATTCAATCTTCTTGATACCGTTAGCTATTTCAGCAAAATACCGCCGGTGCAACGTAAGGTGTAAAATGTGTTTTTCTTTCACCCTATCTTCCCTCCTGTGGGGCTAATGACATCCAGAATAGCTTGGACTTGGGCTTTGGAAACTTGTTCCCCAAATTCAATTAGTTTTCTAGTGGGTGAATACAGTGCGTGGACATTAAGCCTCATATTTGCTATATCTCCAAAGCCCAATTTCGCCCCCTCTATACGCTTACAAACAAGGGAGAGGATTTGGTCGGCCTTCTTTAACCAGATGTCTTTTCTGGCTTGTGGGGCTTCCCGCCAACACATTTCAGCGATAGTCCCTTTTTCGTAATCTTCAAAATCAAAGAAAAGCTTTCTTGCTATATCCTCTCTTACACTACCCATTGGATACCTCCTTGGCTTGGTCAGTTACATATCCCTTCCCCCCACAACTAGGGCAGGTAGTTTTATATGGCGCTGCCGTTTGTTCCTTTCCTGGGTCAACTATGATTTCCCCACAACCTCCACATTTAGGGCACTTCATTATTGCCATCCTATTCCTCCTTTATCTTGGCTAGAGTTCTGGTTTTGTACTGGTGGTACTTTTCATAGTCCAGTGTCATTGGTACAGTAGGCTCAAATAATTCCTCTAATCCCTCAAACACCTGTTCTATCCGCTTCTGGTCTTTGGCGTGTTGGGCTTCAAGGAGCTTCTTGGCAAACTCAAAGGCTTCCATTGCATTGTCTTGTATTACTTCCTCAGTAAGTTTTCGTACTTCCTCATCACTCAATAGGCTCATTTCTCAGCTCCTTTCTTGAATTCTGGTTTCAACGCCTCAAGATAATCCTTCTCATCAATAACAATTTGTGGCTTCATATAGTCAGAGCGGTTTCGGTCTGTCGGGTAATGTAGTTTGCACTTGCCCGTCAGGACTTTATATATCCTCTCCCGTTCCCTTGCTTCAATCAGAGGGGTACAGTGATTTAATTGTTTGCTAGTTATAACCCGAAGCATATCCGCTAATGGTATTGGCTTCTCAGGGTCAAACTGTTCCCAAAGGTCTACTGCTTTATCATCACTGAGCAACAAATCATCATCGGGTTGGTATTGTGTAGCTTGGAAATGAGCCATATCTTGTCGTGCAGTAGTTTCTGGCTTCTGGTCTTTGGCGTGTTGGGCTTCAAGCTTTCTTTGGAGTACTTTAAGTGTCTTAAATGTGTTGTCCTCTAATATTGTTAAAAGCTTGACTTGCCAGTTCTTTATAGCACGAAACTTACGGCAGTGTAATATTTCGTCTTGGTCACCATTTACCCATGCAGAAGCGGCTACCCTACAATCAGCATCATCTTCCCACACGCTGAAATACTCACAAAATGTACAAATAGGCTGCTCGCAAAAATTAGTGTTATAATCAATCTCTTTGAGTATCTTAACTTGCCTATTAAAGCGGTATATCCTCTGTCTTGGGGTTTCACTCAATAAGCTCATTTTGGTTCTCCTTTACAGCCTCCTTTTTATAGTGTGTAATCACCGGCGCCTGAAGTCTTTGCCTCTCGACGGCGGAAATCAGGGGCTTCATTGAGCACAACCCTACCAACCCCCGGCTCATAAAATCTTGACACTATCCTTGCCGGCAACGCGTCCAGGTCTTTGTTGGTGGTTAAAACCGTAACACCCCTCGTCCGGTAACGGCCACAGATAATCCTTTCCATAACAGACTCTTCCCACCGAGACCCGTATTCAAGGGCGAAGTCATCAAACAGGACAGCCCCTTTACCTGCCTGATAATTCTCTATCACAGCATCAAGATGTCCGGGCCAGTCCGGGCTTATCAACCGTCGAAGATAAGAGAGAAAGTCCGGCACCACCCAAACCCTTGGCGGCATACCCCGTTCAGCTAACCGGATAGCAGCGGCGTCAACCAAATGTGACTTACCATTGCCTACTCCACCGTAGACCAGCAGGAACGGCGGCCCCTGTCCTTCCGCCAGGTCTTTGAAAGCCTTGTAAACTTCATCAGTCCCGGCTACCCTCTTGAAACTCTTGAAGGTATGGCTCTCATCTGCCACCCCGAAACTGTATTTCCCGATACTAATATCCGCCGGCTCTCCTGTGTTCTTCGGGGGTTTTGTAGGTTGTGGGAAGTTCTCGACCCGTTTTATTATGTCCCCTATTTGCTCCACTTTTACCCTCCTTTAGCGGGAATACGCCCCGCCAGCCACTCATTATTGACTTTTTTAGCACCTCATTAGGGTCATCGCCAGCTGTTTTTAATTTTTCCAGTTCCTTGATAATTAAATCCAGTGCCTTCTCTGTGGGGGGAGGCTTCATCTTAGACCTCATCTCTAAGAAATCATCCCATGTCTCTTTATCAATCCATTCAGGTAATATTCTTTCTTTATATATTTCTTTCTTTATCTTTAACTTAAACTTCTCTTTAACTTGGGGGGGCTTAACTCCGTCTTTAGTCCGTCTTTTGTCGGGAGTATTAGGGGGTATTTGCGATTGACTTTCCTTATCCTTTCGCAATCCAACTTGATGTTTTCGGAAATTAGGAACGGAAATATATAGGTTGCCGTTAATCGAGTAGCGTTCAATTAGCCCAGTTTGTTCCAACTCCGTGAGAACTTTCTCGACTTTTTTGATGGAATAATTGCGCCGGGGAGCGACAATACTTTTGAAAACTCTGGCCTCACCATATAACCTGCCTTCGCAATCTAGGTGGGGTATCATCCAGGTAAAAAGTAACCTGGCCGTGTCATCCGATAAGGCATCCACTTTCTCGTCAAGACTTATAGCCTTGCTTATCATCCGTCCTCTAGCCATCAGTTACTCCTTGTACTACTTTCATGAGATACTTCCCTATATATTCAACCATATCTCTCAAGGATTGCTCGTGCATACTCAACCAAATCCTCAACCCGTGAGCCGTTAGGTTGCCGAGATACCCAGAGTTCCAAGTTTTCAATGCGGTTATCACTCTTGATACCATTTTTGTGATGGACACTCTCCCCTGGTAAAAGTTCTCGCCCAAGATGCCCTTGCATAACAAGTCTATGAAGGAGTTGCCCCTGTCTTTTCCCGTCAACATACCGCCGAATATATCCCTTGGGGTCAACATAATCATGGCGTTCCCGTAGCAACTTGTCAGTCGTTCCATGTTTACGAAGGCGGCTATAGTGCATATGGCAGTAACCCAGCCCAAAGTGTTTGTTTTTGCATCCTTCAACTTTGCATCCATCGTATTTCTTATTCATACCTTAATTATATCAAGATATCTCTTTAAATGCAACCCTATATATTCGGTATAGGCGGGTGGGATGGCCTGCCTTAATTCATACCTTGTTAATCCCCAATTTATTTCATAAGCGGCTGCTAGATGTTCTTTTCTTACTAATTCGCCAGGGTAACAAGAATGTTGCATAATACCTGCGAATTTACCCTTTTTAACCATTCCTTTAGTGCTTTGCCACCTAGCCGGCAGTAATAAGATTTCAAAGCCGTGTAGTTCAAATAGTCTCGCCTTGTTTGTCTTTAGCCCAAACATTGTCCCATGTAATTCAATCGGATTTTGTAGGGGGCTACCTTTAACATTCTCAATAACGAATGGCCTATCAATGGCTAATAAGCGTTGTCTAGTATCATCTACTAAATCGGGGTGGGCATCTCTCCGCTGCGGGTGGTCTTTGCGACAATAAACTGCTATAGAAAACTTCTGACAGGGTGGGCTGGCATGATAGGACGCAAAGTCGTCCCGGTATAAAGTTTCCCCGTTACTGAATGTCAAGCCTTCGCCCCTGAGTAGCCTGCCCATAACCTCCAGTGCGTCCATGCAGATATACGGGAAGGGATAATGCCTGAGCGGTTTCGGGTCGTTATCTATCCCATAAGGTGCGAATCCCGATAGGTAATAGCCCATTGAACAGCCACCGCTGCCGGCGAATATATCTAGGAGTTTCTGCCTTTTTGCGTAATCTCCGTTCCCTGAATCATCCCAGTCAAAGTAAGTTCGTAATGATGGTTTGCACAAAGCAGACGGAAGTCGGATAAATGGTTTCGGATATACGATATGTTCCGAGGATGCCTGTACGGTTTCCCGTTCGTTGTCGGGATGTAATCCACGTGTAACCAATTCGGATTGTCCACTCCGCATACTACACATTTGCCCCCCAATATACGGATAGATTCAAGGCGTTCATTGCGAGCTTTGTCTCTCCACGCACCCGGATTCTTAGCCAATCGAGTTTTATTATATTGTGACATAGAATCAGGATGTTCCTGATGCCACTTGAGAGTTCTTTTAGTATTTGCTTTCTTAGCACAGGCTTTAGAGCAATATTGCCTATTGGCATCTGCAGCACTCTTAAGAGGAATATCTTTGCCGCATTGACGACAAGGCCGTGTCTTTTCTGCTGCCCAGTTAGAATGATTCGCACAAGCCACTGAACAATATTTACGAGTCCTTCTCTGTGATTCAAAAACCCTTCCACAGTGTTGACATGTAATTGTAACCATATTCTGATTATACCACAACAATCATATCGTAGCAACCCAGCACCGCAGAATAAATCTAATAGTTTAGGCTTCAGCATAATCTCCCCTGCTCTACGGGCCTTAAATGGCAATCAGCAGCACGCCTGAAGTCGCGTCTACGCAAAGCGTCCTCAATAAGCCTATCCCTGAGAGACTGTTCGTATTCCCGCTTTTCCTCATAACTGCTTATCAGGAAGTAACCTGCAGGGTAGGCGGTTGTGCTGGCCACCGGGAGACCATCGGATATTAGCTCCCTTATGATGTGACGGATTCCACGGTCGTCCCGGCAGCCCAGCATCCTCGCCAGCTCCTTTCCGGTGATAGTCCTGTCTCGGCCCTCATGTCTCTCAAGGATGCGCTTCACCTCTGATTTAATGTCTACCTTCAATTCAGTTGTCATGTCTAAGATTTAGTATCAACGATCTGTAGCCAGGCTTCGCCCGGATCACTTATCTGTTCTTTACTACTAGTACCCAATTCTTTAAGTACGGCAGATTGATTCATTTTGAAGTGATGTAAACAGGCACTAAATAGATCGCCGAGATTCCGGATAGGCAAGCCTTTCAAGTCGCCGGTTACTGTCTCGCCCTGTGATTGCTCCTCGGGGAATATAGCCTCTATGGATTCTGACTTCTTTGTTGTCTTGGTTTCCCCCATAATCCAAGCCCGCAACTTCTTCACCTCGGCACTGTCCTTATCTATTACTCCGGCTATCCAGAGTTCAGAGATAATTTTTGCCCTGCTTTGCGCCTCTATACTGGCTATCTTCTCCGGGGAATCCCCGTAACCACCAAAGCGCTTCCCCCCTACAGGTTGGCCGTCGATGTAGATTTGAGTTACCTTTCTATCGGTGAAGGTCATGACATTCCCGTCATCGCCAGTCCAGTTCCTTGTCGAGATATTGACATCACAGTCTATCGCCCCGCCCTTTTCTATGGTTTCAAAGAGCCGCGAACTGAAGGTGAAGTAAGATAGCGCCTTATCGGATTCTCCCTCTGTAGCCATGAAAGTTAGTTTGACAGCGCCCTTATCCCCTACGGGCTGGCGCTCCTTGACCTCAGTGATTGTCAGTTTTAGTCTTGAATCTGTCCCTTTATCTGCCATTGTCTTCTCCCCTTGCTTTTTTCATTTCCTCAAGCATCTCAAGCGCATCCAATCTCTTTTCCTCTAATTTCATTTCCTCCCATTGCTCTCTGGCCTTTTCCCGCTCCCGTTCCTCTTGTCTTTGCCAGATACCCATCAGTTGCCCCTTACAACGTAAAGCCAGCCCGTAATTCCCAGGCCGATTAAACACAGCGAGGCAAAATACTCTAAAAGGGCAATAACAATATTTGGTTCATGCCAGCTTCCGCCGAGGGCCATATAGGCGAATAGGACAGAAAGGGCTAACCCGGCTGCGGCTAAAAGGCTGGTTATGGCTAGAAATAATGTCCTGTGCTTCATCAGTTCTGCCTCCCTTTCCACCAGGCATCAAAGAAAGCTGGTTCAGTCTCATGGTCAAAGGCAAACTTATAGGGTATTACGCTCAGGCCGTGAAGTAGCCAGTATTCCTTCTGCCATAAAATTTTGATTTCATCGCCTGTCATATCTCCTCCTTTAGCCCTGGTGGGGGGCTAGGATTTTACAGATTAAGATTATATTTGATATCCCTTTCCTTAAATAGCATCAAGACTAATTCACGGGCGGATTTAGCTTTACCAGACTTCCAGCATTCCCTGCATTCCTGAAAGTGGGCAACACGGGGAAAGCCTCTATTATACGGACAACCCCCGCCATCTGCCCATTCTTGGAATTTATGTGGATGAGGATGGTTAGTAGCGTCGTATCTCATTAGTTCGGTGGTAAGCTCATCTGAAACTCTGCCCCAATTACAGAGAAGTAATAGGGTGGGCGGTGGCAAGATTGTATTAGTAAAATCGGCTCCCCACAGGTTGGCTCCCCTCAGGTTGGCTCCCCCCAGGTTGGTTCCCCACAGGTTGGCTCCCCTCAGGTTGGCTTCCCTCAGGTTGGTTCCCCCCAGGTTGGCTCCCCTCAGGTTGGCTCCCCACAGGTTGGCTCCCCTCAGGTTGGCTCCCCACAGGTTGGCTCCCCTCAGGTTGGCTCCCCACAGGTTGGCTTCCCTCAGGTCGGCTTCCCCCAGGTTGGCTTCCCCCAGGTCGGCTCCCCACAGGTTGGCTCCCCACAGGTTGGCTCCCCCCAGGTTGGTTCCCCCCAGGTTGGCTCCCCACAGGTTGGCTCCCCACAGGTTGGCTTCCCTCAGGTCGGCTTCCCTCAGGTTGGCTCGTCCCCCACCTTCACCTTGTACCCACTTTTTATGGGCATTCAGGATTTTGGTAAGTTCTTTTTCAATCATTTCTCCCCCTTGCACCCGTCCTTGTGAGAATACGCTACCATTGGATGTCTTAGGTTCTTCCCGCAGGTTGGGCAGAAGCCCCACCTAATCCGTTCCCGTTGGACTGCACAAGTTTTAATTTTCATTTCCCTCACCTCACCTTAAAGAGTGACCGGCCTTCCCTGTCGGGTTGAATCCTTCTTGGGGTAATTAGTTCCCCGTTCTCATCATGCTCCCTTGAACAGTTGATACATAGTCTCCGGCCATCCATGTGACGCATTACAGTCCCGCCGATACACCACTTACATGACAAGAGATAGTTGGCTCGCCTAACTTTTTCGGGGAAGGGTCTGTCGATTGTCATGCTTGGCATTAACCTGCCTCCTCTTGTAATATCTGCCTTACCCGTTCCCGGGATAGTTTGAATATCTTAGCGATAGCAGCATTAGTCATATTGGGGTTTTTCTGCTTATACTCAAGTAGCCGCCGATTACGGTCTTTTACCTTCAGGAGATAATCTTTATATGCCATAACACTATGATATTACCACCCCCTTGCGTACTTTGTCAAGACCCTAGCACGAGTGAGCTAAAACTTCTTTGAAAAAACTCATGGAGGGGCCTAGTCCCATAAAATATGGAAATAAAAAAACTCCCCCTCTCCCGAAGGAAAGGGGGGTTAAAGGTATAGAACCATTGCCTATTGTTTTTAAGCGCCCAGATTTGGCTCTCATGGCCTTACACTATTGTCTGCGGTGTTTTGCCTTGCCTTGTATCGCTAAAATATCTTCCTCGGCTACCTTTATCCGGGTAGTCAAGCCGGTACTGATTCCTTTACAATTTAGCTCGAATGATTGAACCCTCATATTTAGCGCTGTTAGGCCGGTCTCGTCATCATTAAGCCGGTTCAATATGGCTTCCTGATTATCAGATAGGCGCTGATCCCGTTCGGCCTGTTTTACAGCTACTTCTTTGTCCCGCCTTGCCTGACTCTTGCTGTTTTTTATCAAAGTATATATCACGCCCATCACTGCCACTCCACCCGTAATCAGTGCAGTTATTTCAAATCCAGACATGACGGCCTCCTTCACAGAGAGCAAGTAATCCTAAACCTATAATGTAAAGCAGGATTAAAAGAATGATAGTCCAGAATATTAGCTTCACCCGCCGGCCTTCTTTCTGAAGTAGAATATGACCACCATCTCAGTCCAGGCGGCAATGTGGCCGATAATAGCGCCAGTCGTAACCTCTCCCCCTATCTGCTTCCAGATAATGATTGCAAATAGAGTGAGGGTGAATAGAACTACCAGCCCGCCTAAAATTACCCTCTCGGTTAGCCAATACCACATTATATCTCCTCCATGAATCCGTCTAATTCAGCCTGCTTGAAGGCGCTAGGAATCGGAATGTCCCCACCGGTCAGGCTCACTCCAACAGACAGATAGGCTATGTCAACGGCCTCCGTACAGACCAGAGTTGAATTGTGCTTCCAGGATATATCGCTTGCCTTGATCGGGTGTATTCCTTCACCCTTCAGAAAGTTCTTGAATATAGCCCAGATGCCTTGAGCGAAGATTTTGAGGATTAGAATGTAGTCATATTTTGCCCGTCCCCATTTAGTGAGTTCAAGGGGAGCTCGATGTCGATAATATGCAGGACAGTTCACGCGGTAGATTTTAACGTCTTGACCGGCATAGAACGACAACCTCCCAACGGCTATCCCCTTCCCGATGGACTCCAGTATTATCCAATCATCCCCCGCCTTCTTCCAGACAAGGAAAAAATGGAAGCGGTCAGTATAGGGTTCTGTTAGTTCGGCATTAAGTTTGGGTAACACCCCTTCACCCTTTACGGCGCCTATATCCCCTGATTCCAGTTTCATTTTTAGTAATTCTCGTTCCGCCATCTAAAATCCCTCCCCAGCTGGTCTATAACATCCCTGACCTTATTGGCTATTTCTACCTTGATATTCATAGGATTAGATAGGTCGCGGGTAATCTTGACTACCCTAGCGGTCACATTTATGTCCAAGTCCTCATCGATTACCCTTACGATATTGCCTAATGCAAGCGCCTCAAATGACAGCCCATCGGCTTCGAGATTCGCCATATCGATTTCGTAACTGATATAGGGGTCTTTCATCTCCAGGAGTTTTAACTGAGCCCATTCATTGAGGGTTGCAGAATCTGTGATGGCCTTGTTAATCAGGGTGCGTGTGTAGATGCCCCCATATTGAGCCTGGGAGACTGTATCCTCGAGATAATCAGTGGCAGATGATAAATAGGATATCCAGAGCACCGGCGGCAACGAACCCAGCCGTATATTGTAACTTTTTAAGGTGCTGTTCCCATCGTGATCATCCCAAAAAATAACCATAGCCTGTCCGGATGCCCAGCCAGGACGGTCAACTATTTCTTGGATTACAGTCTTAATATCGGGGGAAGTTCGTTCCCCTCCCCCTCCCCAAGATGGGATATTATTCCATTCAACAGAGGCCGTTGTTCTATCCCTGCCGTCATAATTCCCAAGTGTACTAAAGGTGGCAGCGTTGTCAGTATCTTCACCCTTTATAAGACTATTTACCGTAGTTTGAGAGAAGTTGCTATCGGGGAAAATTAGGTATGCTTCGTTTATGGTATCCCCCTGATTTAAGGGAATATTAAGGAATCTCCCGCCGCCTCCCCACTTATTAATTACTGACCCGCCATAATAATATTCACAACCCACCTGCCAGTAATCGGGGGCTAATATAAACCTCCATTCATCAGCTATCCATCTCTTCGCCCCAATATCCGTGCCGGGTACTAATTGCGATTGACAAACCTGGTCAGCGAGGTCAAGCCCGGCATCCCCATAAACATAAATCCGATTAGCGAAGTTAGAATAATCTATTGTGCGCCTGATTCCCTTGAGATTCTTTTGGTATCTGATTTGCTGGCCGGTATCGCTCCCGATATCCTCCAACCACTGGAGTTTCCTATCATTGTCAACATACATATACCCGCCCAGCATCTCCTGCATCCGCATCAAAACACCGAGTATGGTATCCTGTGGGACATCAATGCTAAGGGTAGCTGTATATTCAATCGTCCCTGCCGTGATTGCGGGTGTGTTGTGCTGTAAGGCAATCAATTCACCGACAATGGTGTTTGCTGCCTTTGTGGTAGCCGTGTAAGCTAGGACAGTTTCATCCCCTAGTTGAGCCATATAATCCAGGGCGTCTATTCTGGTCGTTCCCAGAAGGGGAACTACAGGGGCTAGTCTATATCCCCTATTCTCGCCTGATATTTGCTGTGCTGCTCCAGTGGCATTCAGAATACACTGATAATATCTTCCCCATCCCCTTTCAGGGGCACCATAATCACTGTGGGTTGATGAAGTTGCTCCGACAATGCTTGTGTAAAGTTCATCGGCATCGCCAAAACTTCTCTGCCACTGGTAGGTTAATGCACCTACCCCGGTATAGCCTGTATCGGTTCCGCTATCCCCGCTCTCTACTCCGTTGGCGTTTCTACCTACTACTTTATAAGTATGTGAAGTCCCGTTATTGGCCGAGCTCCCCGATAGGGATAGGGCTACATAGTCAGTGTAAGTTCCATCAGAAGCAACCGTAGTACCAGGAGTAATTGTTGGCGCATCAGCCCCCTCATCGTCGTGGGTGGCTACATCGCCCAACCAACCGAGCGCGACGGCATCTCTATAAGGCTGATAATCAATGGCATCCTCATCCTGCGTCCAGGTGATAACTACTTTATCAGTGTGGTCACCATCAGTAGCAGAGACATTAGTAGAAGGATCGGGCACTGGTTGCAGCCCCTGAATTGCAACAGTGTTGGCAATCCAGTAAGTAGAGGCATCAATTAAATCAAAAGTGCCAGGATTCTCGCTTGCGGCATCAAGTTCCCTTCTAGCTGTAGCAATACCCGCCTCATAAATATTAACATCGCTGACATCGCACCGTCCATCACTGTAATTCGTGGGATAAGTGGTAACACCTCCATCATCGCAATATCCACAAGCAGCTATCCACAATTGTTCCTGGCCTGCCCAAGACGGGGCAAGATTCGGTGGGTCTGGATTATCGTCTGCGCCATAGCTGGGAGTCCCGCATTCTGGTATTCCATAATAATTAGAGATTCGGAAAGAAGTATGTGCTACTGTTGTGTCTAATGGGGTAGTTACCGTTATAGATGCACCCTCTTCTCCGTCTGCTATACGATACCAAGCGCCAAAGGATGTATAAGTGCCTTCGGTATTTTCGAATAATTGCGTCCACCCTTCAGGAAAAGTAAAATTATAAGAGTAATACGACGCTATGAAAACCAGGAGCAAATCATCAGCGGCAATACTTGCAGGTAGGCTTATGGTGTGAGAGCTGACCTTTTCATCAACTCCGCCCCCGTTTACCGCTTCAACTACAGGAAAGGCCATTAGTGAATATCCTCCTGAATCAAGAGTTTGGTTTTAGTGGGTATAGTATCGCCATCAACTTCCCTCACCCAAAGCTCATTAGCCTTCGTGACAAAATGTAATTTCGGGTCTGTAGCGGGGAGAGAAAAGGATAGCTGTGTGGGCTGATTTATGGCTTCGACAAGTTCCATATCATGAGCATTCTCTAGTATCTGGATTAAATCGCCGTCACTGTTTCTGATTTCTATCCTATATTCCATTAGAGATACCTTGCCCGATAAACTATACCGAGTGTCCCGCCCACGGCATTATAAAAATCAGTTACCGTAAGAGTATTAGACCCCGGCACCAAATAGGGGAACTGTCCGCTTACCGTGGCCATTGAAGGGGTATCGTTCTTTGAAACCAACCAATTCGCACAATCTATAGTCAAGACGTCCGTATCAGCAAGGTCGCCCTCCCAGGTAAGGGTTATCCCCGTTGTGGTATTTGATAATTCTACCGCTATGCCGTTAAGGGCTTCTCCTGCTGTTAAGGTATAAACTGGTCTAGCGTTAGCTGTACCCCCGGCGGTTTCTATTATGGTTTCCGGAGTCTCATTTATCGTATGGGGGCCGGTAGATGTTTCGGAGGTTGAATAGGCCAATGGGTCAAGAGCCGTAAAACTTAAACTCCCCTTCCAGGCTACAGGTGAGATAAAGCCTCCAGTTAGTGAATCAAATCTGACATTCCAGTATCTGGTGCTGAGAATATCAAGTATGAGCGCGGCATCCTCCCTGGTGTTGAGTTTTGTTTTGATGTTATCTAAAACAGTAATCAGGAGGGCATTCGTTGCGGCCGTAACAATTATTCCGAAGCTCATCAGCTTGGGTGTTAGGGAACTCCGCCAGGCATAGGCTTTATTCTGGAGTCTTATAGATTGGGCATCCTGTGTTACGGGCAAATCATAGCTGGTCGTTATAAGGCCGTAATCCCGTAAATCTGTTCCGGCGAAGTTCAGTGAATTAGCCACTTGTCCCCCTTAGAAGCTGTAATCTATGTAGTTCTCTGGCTATACGGCCAACATCTGCCTCTTCCCTGACATGAAGTTCGGCAATATTAAAATTATTGGTTATCCCCTCCCCCGCAGGGCTTTGTGATATATATTCCCCGCCGTGAACTTCGGCAAGGTAGGGTTGTCCTTCCTGCCCCGGAATCCGTCCCTCCCATCCCTTAAAACTGGGTAGGGTGATTTCTGAGATATTAAACCCGAACTTCTCCCCCCCTATTCCCGGCACCCAGTCAGGGACTTCAAAGCTGAGGCGGTTTATTTGCCTGATAATAAAATTGATTGCATTCTGAATACCGAGAGCAGCGGCTTGAATCGGGGCTAATAGGGCATCCTTAATAGCCGCCCAGTTTCTAGCTATCAAAATGGGAATACCCACGGCGGGGAAGAGGATAGCTAGAATCTTATCCCAGTGTTTTGAGAAAATATCGGTGATGCTTTCCCAGATATCCTTGAAGAAATTGACTATGTTGTTCCATATCTCAATAGCCTTTTCCTTTATGGTGTCCCAGTTTTTCCAGACTAAAATACCTATAGCAATGAGTGCGGCAATACCAGCAATGATTAAACCAACGGGGCCGAGCATCATAGTGAAAGCGGCTCCGACTAGCGGACCCATCGCAATAATACCGGGAAGCATTATCAGAAGTGGGCCCAAAACAAGTAAAAGCCCCCCGATAGCCATGGTCGCAAGGACAACCGCCTTGGCTAACTCGGGGTTTGCTTTCATCCAATCAGACACATTGACAATGATTTTCTGTATCTTTTCTATTAGGGGCATCAAGGCAGGGATGAGATTATCGGCGATTGCCATTTTGAGTCCCGAAACAGATTCATCTACCCTGTGCATTGCATCGGTAAAAGCCGCTGCCTTATTAGCGGCTTCCTGGTCAAATACGATACCTAAATCATGAGCCTCTTGGCGGAGGGCAGCTATGCCATCAGCCCCCTGATCGAATAGAGGTAAAAGCTCGGTGCCAGCCCTACCAAATACATCTTGAGCTAAAGCAGCCCGCATAGTAGGGTCTTCAATCTCGGCAATAGCCGAGGCTATTTTCATAAATTGTTCTTCGGGCGATAAACCCATAAGGTCTTCAACCTTCAAACCAAGGTGGTCAAAGGTTCGTATATAGGTCTCCAGTCCATCTGAGGCATCCAAGATAGTCCCCGACATCCTCTTGACACCCTTTTCAAGGGTAGTTAAATCTGCCCCGGAAATCTCGGCGGCATGGCGGAGTTCGGATAAGGCTTCGGTTGTAAAGCCCGTCCTGAGCGCCATCTTCTGGACTTCATCCCCCATCTGTGCATAAGTTTTTATTGATAAAACCCCTGCCCCAACAATAGCAGCCCCCATAGCGGTAGCCGCCATTCCGATGGCCTTGTTGTGCTGCTTAATCATATTCGTGGCATTGTTAAGGCCAGTTTTAAGCCCCGCCGTATCTGCTTTAATCTTGACCTGTAATTCAGCCAGGGTAGAACCCATGTCAAACATTTAAGACTCCTTGACAAAAATATAATTAAATAGCCTTTGAAGCCGCCATTACTTCTCCGATTATAGTTGAAACCTCGGGCAGGATATCCATGGATACCAGTTTCCCCACCCCATCCTGTGTCATATCCGGGTGGTTCTCCCTCAGAAGTACATAAATCAGTATTCTCAGGTGAGAAGCCCGGGGTTTAGCTAGTTTCTTTTCAAGTTCATCCAAGGCGCACCCGAATTCCTCCTCCAACCCCGTGAGTACATTTAGGTTGACCGGGCCGAGTTTATACTCCTTCCCATCCGCTAAGGTAACCTTTCTCGGTTCTACCTTTTTGATAAGTTTATTAGTCATCATCCCTCCGGTAATTTTATTCCCTGTTTATGAGCTACCTGCTCTAAAGTTAATCCCCCCTTGCGCTGTGGCGGGGAGCCGATAATGTCCTTAATCGTTTTTCGGTGCTTCTTATCACTAACAAGGGCAACTACTACCATTGCGGAGTAAGAGGCCTGTCTATAGTCATCTAGTGCCTTCTGGTACTGGGTCTCCTCTATCAGAGCGTTTAACTGATTGATGGGGAGCTTTGACACCAAGTCCCTCGTATATTCATACTGCCAGCCATAACTCCTCATCAAAAAGACAATGATTTCGTCCATCTCATCCTTATCGGTGCCAATAATCTTTTGCCGATAGTTTCTATATTGGGTAGTTTAATCTCAACTTGTGATCTGTCCATCAGAACTAATTGCCCGTTCATAAACCTATAGAAGTCAGCCCGAAAGATTGTCCCGTTCAATTCCTTTGTCAGCCAGTAACTTCTAGCTATAATATGGGGAGGATTTACTTTGTAGTTTGCCCATTCCTTGCCGGGGGTCGGCTCAAAATTGATGCTGAACTGCCAGTCAAAGAATCCCCCGACCTGTTTCCCTTGATAGAGGACACCGATTTCACCGTTCATTTACGTTGATGCGACTGTTAGAGGCCCCGTTCCCTGGAAGTCATATGAATAGCTTACAATGCCGTCAAAAGAAACTGACGGGTGAACGCCTGTGATTATGACGTTGCCAAGCCACATCTGGGAGACAGTCGCACTCTCGGCCAGTTCAAGGCCGACCTGTGTACCGATTCCGATAGGAGCTCCGTCCTTATAGCCTTCAAATGAACCAGACCAACCAGAACACCCGGGGATATAACTCCTAGTACCGTCATCGGCAAAGTCTGTCGTTTCTAAGGCGTCTGCCGTGTAATCTAATGACCAGGACTTGATACCGGCTATGTCTTTGGCTGCCCGGATATCATCAAGGTAAACGATTTTATCCTGAGCATTAGCGTTCCATTCTAAACCGATGTAGTCAGCCACCGTTGAGTCACTAAGCGGGTCAGTCCCCACCTCAGCACAGTGACAATATTTCCAGATATTCGCTGTCAATGCCGGAAGGTTAACTAATGATTCAGGGGAAGCACAGGCATCAGTATCATCAAGCGCAAGTCTTAAATCAGCCGCAGCTACATCCGCCGTACATTTTGCCCAGCATAGGATATGGGTATAACCTGTCAGGTTTTTAGTAGCCGCCATCTGCTCATAGGCCTGAATATCCCCTGCAAGAACCCCGCTACCCGTAATCGCAACACACCCGCTACCCACTTTATAATCGGCAGTTTCAAGGGCTGAGGTAGCATTGGTTCCATCTACCCAGTCATCCTCGCAATCTTCCAGAAGCAAATCAGCTATAAAAACGTTTCCTAATTTCCCTGCGATATGAGCCATATTATCCTCCTTATGCTGAAGCCGGTGTTAAAGCTCCAGACCCCTGAAAGTCATAGTTGTAAACCACGATACCGTCAAAGGAAACTGAAGTATGGACACCCGTGATTATCCCATCCCCTACCCACAACTGATTAGCTGTATCGCTTTCAAGGAAGGCAAATCCAACTAAAGTACCAATACCCGTTGGGGCACCATCCTTTACTTGCTCAAAACTTCCCGACCAGCCGGAGCAACCAGCGACATACGTCCTTATCCCGTCATCCTCAAAATCAGTCGTTTCCAGCGCATCGGCGGTATAATCTATCGACCAGTTCCTGCAATCTCCAACTTCAACCTCACTACCCCCACCTTCATTCCCAATCTGAACCGCCCCGCTTTTACCTGCTAAATGTGCCATTCTTGCACCTCCTTAGTTCTTCTCTGCCCAAACCCTGTAGCGCATGGGTATCTGAAACACTTTATTGTCTGAATCGAATAATGTCGGGCCGATATATTCCCTCTCGCATTTCATATCATTGGTGTATCCAGTGATAGTTAAACTAGCATCATCCAAGACCGCTTTGACCAGGTCTAAAATCTCCCCAGCCTCTTTAGCCGAGCCTGAATTTGAGAATATATTTAATGAAATAGCGGCGTTCTCCATCTCATCATGGCGGGTGAATGTGCCCATCGGTACATTGGTCAAGAGCCCGAATATGATATAGGGGAAGGTGGCAGTTTGAGGAGCTATCACATTATAGCACTTATAGCCATTCCCAGCGTTACCAGCCAACTTAGTCATAAGTGTCCCATTGGCCTTGAGGGCATTGTAGATACTTTGTATAAACGCATTAACCATTCTTTAGCGCATCCTTTATTCTGTCTTTTTGTGACTCAAGAGCGGGATAAAGGAAAGGTTGGGCTGCCATTTTACTTGTCCCTTGCTCAATAAATGAGGCGTACTCCACGTTAGTCCCGACTACACCCGTAATGTCACCCCCTGATTGCTCTACCTTGCTAGTGATTGAGCTTCTTAACCTGCCAGTATCAACGGGGCAACCCTCTTTAGCCTCCCGTTCAACGATAAGCACAGCCTTAGCCATCCCCTTTAGTAGCTTCTCTATTAGTTCCTTTTGCCTCTGGGGTTCATAGGATATAAAAGTCGTTAGTCCTGCCATTATCCGTATCTACCTCCAGTAGAAACTGATGTCCCCGTATCTGTATCTGTGGGGTTAGTGCCGTATCTCCCCCCTCCTTCGGGCAAAGGGAAGTCCCCACCGAAAAGTTGTGGGGCATAAAAAGTCAATAGGAGCGCAAGTGTCTCTGGCGTTACCAATCTTGGCGCAAGAACCGTAGGGGCATACTGAGTTAGGATAAGCGCTAGTATCGGGGGTATTACTACCGCTGGAGTAAGAACGGTAGGTGCATAGGTGGTAATCGTCAATGCAAGCGTACTGGGGGTCGCTAAAATAGGAGTAAGCACACTAGGGGCAAACGTTGTTAAAGTGAGGGCTAGGGTAGTAGGTGTTACGGTTATATTATTAGAGACGGTTACGGTAGGGGCGTAGGTAGTTATGACAAGGGCTAGGATAGATGGGGTTACCTCAACATTGCCGGTAGCCGTGACCGTGGGTGCATAAGTCGTTAAAACAAGAGCTAAGGTAGCAGGTATGACAGTCTGGTTATCTGTGGTAGAAACGGTCGGCGCATAGGTTGTTAATGTCAGCGTTGCCGTTGTGGGGGTAACGCCTAACTTTATAACAGGCGCATATTCGGTATCACTTAAAGCAAGGGTGCCCGGGATAACTTTCAGCCCGATTACTGGGGCGTATTCGGTTAAAGTAAGCGCTAATACAGGTGGTATAACCTTGAGCTGAATAACAGGCGCATACTCTGTGAGTATCAGGGTAGCCGTACTCGGCGTAACTTCTACGTTACCTGTAGCAGTAACAGTCGGCGCATAAGCGGTGACGGTTACTGCTTTAGTTATCGGGGTTGCTAGTCTTGGGGTTGAGACAGTCGGGGCGTATTCTGTTAGGGTTAAGGCCTTAATCGGGGGGATGATACCCAACTTTATAACAGGTGCGTACTCGGTATCGCTCAGCGCCAGAGTAGGAGGTATAATCTTTAGGCCGATAACGGGCGCATACTCCGTGAGTGTCATGGTTGCCGTACTCGGCGTAACTTCTACGTTATCCGTGGCCGTGACGGTTGGCGCATAAGTCGTTAAAACAAGAGCTAAGGTAGCAGGTATGACAGTCTGGTTATCTGTGGTAGTGGCGGTAGGAGCAAACGTTGTTAAGGTGAGAGCCAAAGTAGATGGCGTTGCTACTGTACCCAATATTATGGTCGGTTCATAGAGGGTTATGGCCAGAGCAAGGGTTGAGGGTGTGACCGTGATATGGTTAGAAGCTGTTACCGTTGGGGCATAGAGAGTGATTACTAAAGCTAAAGTTCCTGGGATAACCTCCCCACTCTCTGTTCCTGTGCCGTAGAGGGCAAAAAGTCTTTCTGTTCTCCTATGTGAATATACTGCTTGGTCAGTGGCACCTATATGTTCACCGCTTGTATAATTATAGGCGATACCACCAAGATTTGAGGACGTTTCTAATCTGCCAGCGGTAGAGTACCAACCAATAAAATCATTTGTTGATACGGAAAGTTCAAGCCCTGTTGTTTGTTGAAGTGAGCCTTTTGCGACATCCCCAATGGATTCACTAGAACGACACTCATAGGTAGTCCCCGATACATTGAAGAAAAATCCCACAATAACGCCATGGACGTTCTCCTTATTGGCATCAAACCAGTATTGGACTGTGTCAATCGTCCCATCGGCATTAGCGGGATTATCTTCGTGGAAAGCAGTATAGTTAGCAGCAAAATAAATGTTGAAATCGTCTGGTGTAACACCAACATCAATCGTCCCCTTCTCCCCTATATTCAAATCGGTAGGGGGGACTCTCCCACTTATCTGGAACTCTAGAACTCTTGATACAATATCTTGAACACGTGCTTCATTTATTGAGTAATCTTTAGGGTCGCCCTTTACAAAGACATCCCTGATAGAGCCTTTAACTTTGGGGACTCTCTCCCATAAGCCGACTATCTTACCGTCTTTATCCTTCCCGCAGAACTGCTGACCTGTATCCCAGACGTGTTGATGGAAGTTATAGAAGTATGTTAAGGTGCGTTCTATCTGCTCTTTGATAAAGTTGTCTGTCGGCTCTTTGGGCAGCCATATCATATGAGAGTGAAAGGGATTGTTCCGCCAGACGTGAGGTAAACTCTTAATCCAAGCGTCATAGTCCTTCTGGTCTTTGGGTGTGCCTTCTTTATCTACCTTGCCCTGATACCCTTCGGGAGGAATAACGGGCACGTTGACGTAACATCTATCGTAATTCGGGTCATCAGGATTTAGGAAGCAGTCAATCCGAAGTTTGGTTACATCTTTGACTATTCCACAGCCAGAAGATTCTATCTTTGCGTAGGGCATCTAGTCACCTTTAGGATAGAGTGAATACACCCGAAGCGTGAGCGGCTACTGTCAAGGTGTTCCCGTCCGTGGCCGTGACATCGGCGGGGGTAGAGTCTAACAGGCAGTAACAAAGCACGTTCCCGCCCACTTCATAGATAGCCGCGAACCTTGCCACTATTGAGCCACCGTTTGCCGTCCAGACGGGGTCGGTATCAATATCTACCGTGACCGTGGTCGTACCTGCTAAAGTAAGAACGACCGCTATTCCCCCTGTCGTGTACCCGTTAGCGTTGGCGTGTTCGTTTGATACCCCCGCATAAGTCGTTGAGGCCGCCCCCAAATCCGATGTAGACAGGTACAACGCCATCTTCCAGGAATCGGAATCAATGTCAAATGTTCCGTCTAATAGTGAAGTCCTGCCTGCATTTGTAAAAGTCCAAGCTCCTGCTGCCATGGTTCACCTCCAATTATGGATAATTTATTTCCCGAACATCTATCTCTAAGTGATGATAAGTCTCTGAGGGATTGGAAATTCCCACGATTTCAAAGTAATAAGTCCCCCATCTAATCCTGTCATCGGGCATAACATTCATATTGTCACAGAAGATTGTGGGGGTAGTAATCATCGTTTCTTTACCCTGCGATAATCTTTCGGTAGCTTTTGGGTATGAAATCCTGCCCCTGAATGAGCCCGCGTCAGCCCACGTTTCGGTCTGCCCGCCCATTCCGTCATTTGTTAGTGTCTGTCTCTGTAAGACAAGTGTTCTATTATATAATCCAGGTGATATGCTCATATATTCAACTTCCTGTAGTCAAAAATACGCTTCTCGGCCCATTGTTCTACGGATTCAGTATCCAATGTATAAGAATAATCGCCTATTTTTTCGGATTTTATACCCCTCTTGCTCCGATTCTGATAAGATTCTACAGCTAAATCAATGCAGAATAGTTTTATATCGGCCGGGTATTGATAGACATAGACGGGAGCGTTTATAAGATGGGTAGCTGCCGTTGTCCCGTTAACCCCCCTCTCCACAGTCAGGGTTAGCGTTGCGATTGAATAAATATACATCTGCTCGCTATCTATCAGGATGGTATGACCGGCCGAGAGATTAGCCACGGAGGTCACGGTAAAGGTTGCGGCCGTTGTGCTTACTATTGCGGCGCTTAAAGTCGTAGCTGAGATATACGGAGTCCTTGAGATACCGTCCCCATATCCCCATAGCCCGGCAATCTCGCAGCCCTTTTTGGATACGCCAAAACCGCCATAGGTAGGAGATACGCTGAGTTCTATCTTGGTCTTGGGATATTTATTCAAAGGATACAGAAGGTAATCGGTGGTTACCGTTAATGTATTCTCGAAAGTCCCATCCCCATCCTCGTCTGTCTTAATCGTTGTGATATCCAGTAAATCATCAACCCACAAAGGAATATGGCCGTCAAAATACTTGGTAGCTGTCTCTGCCTGAAAAGAGCGATTAGTGTAATTATCAATCGCCTTAGTTGCCGCCTCGCTTATCTTCAGGATTACATCATCATCTGTTGTAGCTGTAATTTCGAGGGCACTTTTGACTTCGGTTATTGAGCAGTAACTTTTCATTTTCTCTCCTGCCAACCGCAGAATGGACAATGCAGACCTTTAGGGGTATCCTCCAGGGGACACTCACAAATGGGGCATTCCGTCATTTTTTCCGGCGCTTGCTCTTTGGTCTCTTTTATCATCGCTAAAATCTCATCGCCTGCTGCCATTATTCAAACCATTCCTTTTCAGATTCGTATATTGCGTAATGCTCCGTAGCAGTTAGAGCCCTTGACCATGCCCTCGGCCTGTGTAAGTGTCCCGTCCAGTAGTTGGAATCCTTAGTAAATCTAATCCCGATTACCAAATCATCCACGGCATCGGTTGCAGGGTCTAGCAAGCCACTTGCTGTACAAATTGTTGTAACGGGTTGGCCGTTCATGTAATGCTGGGCTGTCCCTCCGATTCTGCTTAATCCGAATAACCGCCATTCGCCATCACGGAGCCAATCCCCTGAATAGCAACCTGTCCTATTGGTAGCCCCGCCAGCATGATGATGCCTTAGTGTTATAAGGTTGGTCGGGTCGTAGTAGTAGAGTTCCCAGCCCCTCACATCAACGGCATATCTGCCCATGATAATCATGCTGTCATCTGACCAGAAGCCGGGGTTTATCCAGACTGCTAGGCTGTAATCACCACTGGTAAAGTTGAGGGCTGTCGTATCTGCCGAAGGTGCATCGAGATAGCGGGACATAAGTTCATGGAGGTTCAGGCCATAATGACCGGCAGCCAAGGCATCCCAAAGTATCCCGCCGTGTAGAGTGGCCACAATATGATTCTTGGATTCGTCATGGGTAATAGAACCCGTTGCCTCCAGCATAGAGAGGTCGAGTTGAATATCGGTATTAATGGGTAAGCTATCGTAATATGTGCTAGGCATTACATTTCGTAAAACACTTCCCATGGATAAGCCCGGTTAGCGCCTGCTGTTTTCTCTATGGTTACACTGACCCCGAATCTATTGGGGTCAAGGTCAATGCTAAGTAATTCGGGTGAGATTAAACCGGCATAGGTTGTTTCGTTTTGCAGGATACGCGCCGGTACCCCAGCCGCCTCCTGATAGTATGTTCTCAATATAATAGTCTCTCCTGCTGTGTGCGCAGAGCAGTTAATCTTGAAGCAAATCGGGTTGAATATACCGAGCGGGGTAGCATTGATGTAGACATCCTGCTCTGTCCCATCCGTCGTTACCGTCCCCCCTGTTTCCGTTAAGGTGGGAATCCCGGCAGTCACCGCGCTCACTAGAGCTAAATTAGTTATCAGGGTATTGGTATTCTCTAATATCTCTGCTTCGTCCCCGAATATCTTTGTCAATTACTCAACCTCGCATCAATAGTGCCGACAGTAAAGTCACCCGCCTTCACGCCTACCCGATAGCAGACATTGCGCTCAGGCTCAAGCCCGTATTCCTGTGTATTCTCTGTCCAGGTATCCACATCGAACCATGTAGCCCCATTATCGAAAGACCTCTGAACCGTTACCGTAGCAGTCCAAGTCCCCGAAAGCGATAGATTGAAATACCCTGTCAGGAAAACCAGGTCAGTGTATTGATTCGCCGCCGTTATCGCCCTTGTCACTATCATCGAAATATTGCTCCCCCTCTGTTAGTGTGTGGAATATAGAATGGAAATGAGAATGGAAGCCCCCCATCTGGACATAGTATTGCTTGTCGGGAATCAGCCACCTCAACAGTATTCTCTTTAACCAGTTCATATTCTTACCTCAGCCAGGAACGGCAGGGGCGGCCTCGCAGTCGTTTGCTTTACCCAATCTAATTTGAAAATATCCCGCACGTCTGCTTTTACCCCTGCCGTTTACTGACCTTAACCAGCTAGTAGCCGACTCCTCGTATTGCTACGCGTCTGCTCACGAGGCCATTACTCTTCCTAAGTGCTACAGTACAGTGGTCTGCCCGCATCTACCCCGGCTTCACAGCAACAGGGTCGCTGGTTTATTTAAGCTGCTACAACTACCAGAGATTTAGGCGAAAGTGGCTTGAAAACCATATACCACTTGATATTACCCGTATTCGCTGCGCTGAATGTTGCCTGTAATGTGCCTGGAGTCAGTAACCAGGGGAGCATCAAAGCGGGGATAATGACAGAACCGGCCGTAACAGGCGTAAACACCCCCAATGCGGTATTGTCAATATAATAAGTTGTTCCTACCGCATCATCTGTAATAGCCACCGCCGTTGATAATGCAATATCAGCAGCAGGGTCAGCACAAGCGTGTTGAATCGTACAGGTCGCTACATTTGCACCGATTACAGTAGTTACCATCCCATAAAAGTGAGTGACAAGAATTGGCGCACCTGAAATAGTAAACAGGTCATCATCGCCGTTCGGGACAGAACCGTCTGCCTTCTCGATGCAATGCTCTAATAGATAGGCTTCGTTAAAAACTGTCATAGTTACCTCCTAATATAAAGGGGGAGGTGGGGTTGCCACCTCCCCCTAAGGGGGGATGATGCCTGGCCATCACTGACCAGCTACCATCCTAGACGGCATCAATGTAGGCACCATCGTCAATGGGTACATAGAACAGTACCCAGCGCCATCCACCATTAGTTGCTGTAGCAACCAGGCCGATTACGCCATCATTCAAGACAATGCCTTTGCCGCTTGTTGACCCTAGTACATTTACAGCTACATGGCCTCCAAGCGGGCCAGTAGCAGGCGCACCGACAACCACCGCAACATCCCCTACCACTGAGGCAGTACCGAGGTCGGTTGTTGCCGTGATAGCAGAATTCGCACCGGTAGCAACATCGGGATTGAACTCAAAAGACATTGTATTAGCTACGCCGCCATGAGTCGTAGTGCATACCCCGAGCAACCCCGTCACCAAACAAAGCCCATGCACATCGAACATGGGAGCGCCCGGAGTTGCCGTTGTAGTTATTACCTCTGCAGCACGGTCAACCTTTTTGCCAATGTATAGGTCTCGTAATGCTTTACCCTGCATTAAATTAGCCATAGTTAAACCTCCATGTTTTTATTTACCGAGTACAGAGAGGGTCTTACGTTCCCCCTCTATCTGAGGATTAGTCCCGTCAAGCGCCCGCACTTAGGGCAATGAGAGGTAAAAGTCTCATGTCCGCAGTTAGGGCATTTCCTGGTCGGGGCTACTCGTATCATCTTGTCTTTGGGGGGAGAAGGGGGAGCCTTAGCGACTCCCCCCTTCCTTTGTTTTTTGCTCTTTGGTATAGTCATTTACCACCTAAACGGTAGAAGTTGGCATAACGTTCTGGGCGTATCTGGGCTCGGATAGGATGTAGACTAGTGTCACAAAACCAGCTGTACCAGCGTTGCTAAGGACAAGAGTCGCATACTGATACTGTACACCTGCTACCAGCAAATCATCGGCATCCCACTCGAAAACATACATACCTGATTTGATGTATGCCTCTGTCAGAGCAAGCGACGCTGAAGTAGCAGGTGTACTAAGGGTATCGGAAAGAGCCGCAGCCATAGTATCTACTGAGATATGTCTATAGGTGAAAGTTATAGCTGCATCCGTTGCCGCCAAAGTCGCCCCACCATAGATAGTTACGACACCAGCACCAGCCACAGCAGCATCACCCATCATAATTGCCGTGACATGGTTGTATTTTGCCATATTTACAGAATCCGCCGTGAAGCCATCATCGTAACTAGCGGCTACTGGTATATTGGCGGGGACTATCAAGTTTTCTTGTGTGAATCTTGCACTCATTTTCTTACCTCCTATGTTCCTTTTACTTTATGTCCTGGTCGAGTTGAGTACGATAAACGGGCTGAGAGTGTTCGTGCCCCTTCTCGGGGTCAATGGTGTAAGCCAGGTCGGCTGCCCGTCATATCTCAGGACAAAGCGGAACGCCGTTTTGTCATAGACAAACCCGACATGAATCGACATAGCCGTTTTGGTTCCGCCCCTCTGCCCGATGGCATACTGGCTGAAGTCGCAAAGGGCTATGTCCCCTGCTGTTCCTAAAGCCTGGCACTTCTCGGTGAAGATTAGTGGCCGTCCCATCAATGATTGATAAGGTGAACCACTCATCCCACCAGCAGGCAACCAGACCGGAACTCCACCAGCACCAACCGCCATAGCCATTCCAAATAGTTGCGAGAAGGTTTCAATGTTGGCTACCCAGACTGCGTTCTTCTGGCCTGATGGATATAGCTGTTGCCACATATCCCGGATATTCTCAGCGATAATGGTATTGGCGCCCTGCCCGCCGATAGCAGCAACAGTGATAAGGGAGGGGTTACCCGCATTAAGCGCACCGAGAGCCATATTCACGCCGGTTCCATTCAGGTAGTCATCATCCTCAACAAAGGCGATGGCCTGGCCGAACTTCCTCGACAATTCTGCCTCTAACGCAACTACCGAATCCTCGAGCAGCTCATCAGAGACATAGACAAGGCCAGTCAGCTTATGGAGGGTCAACGCTACCTGTGCATAGGTCGGTTTTGATACGGTCTTTGCAGCCAGCTCAGCAGTCCTGTAGATGGTAATCCCGCCAAAGTAGCTGGCAGAATGATCAGCGTCCACGTCAGCGGCAAAGGTTAGCCGGTTGGACTTCATCGGGTAAACTCTTGCCCGGGGCTTGACAATGGAAGCCTCAAGGGATTCCTTGTCTATCTTGCCCCCGAACTCCGCAGGGACTAGATACCCACCCTGTGAGAGGTCTCCCTCTTCCATTTCAGTTTTCTTGACAGCGTCCTGATACCCCTTCAGTAACTCGCTTGTCCCCTGATTGGTATCAGCCTTCATCACGTCATAGCAAAAATGCCCGAGGGACTTGAAGCCGCCTGAAGCCTTCATCAGTTTATCGGTTTCGTCCTCAGTGACGTGGATTTCTGCCTTTGGGGTTTTCCCCAACTCATCGATTGCCAAAGCAGCAGCACCAGCCGCTATTTCAGCAACCCTGTCCTCAGTTAAAGTTTCTTCACTCATGTTATCCTCCTAATTTTAGGTAATAAAAACCCCGCATAAGAGCGGGGTAGGTTAGCGTAACGTTTACCGTTACACTTTGCCTTGAGCCTTAGCGATAGCCTCCTGAATAGCGGTAGCCACAATCTGAGCCACCCGCTCCTCTGTGATTGCCTTCGGGGGTTCTATCTCTTTCGGCTCCTCTTCGGGTTCCTCTTTCTTTGCCGAGTCAATTACCTCTTGGGCTAGAGTTTTGATTTTATCCAGCCGGTCAAGATTCTTGGCATTCAGCACAGCGCCCACTTTTTCCAATATGTCATCAGGTATGTCGCCACCTGTTAAGCGTATAATTTCACCCACCAGCCTCCACGCATCTCCCAAAACTTCCTCGTTCATCCCCTTGCTTTCAATGAGCTTGACGATGTAATCAAGTTCATCTGACAACTGCTCCTGAGTAATGTCTAAGTCACGGGGGATTTCGAGGACTCCAACAATCTTCCCCGGCCCAGGGCGCTCGACCCTTCTCATTTCTCCACCGCATTCAGGACATTTAATATCCTGGCAGTGTTTCTCGGACTCCACTTTATGACCGCACTTTATGCACTCACACTTAAATGTCTCTGCCTTCTCTGAATCGTGTTCCTCTATCCACTTCTTAGCCTTTGCCATAGTCCAGTTATAGGGGTCTCGCTTGTCAAACATATAGGTGCGGACTTTCTTATCATCACCGCAGTAGAGCGCCTTGATTCCTTCTTTCTTTGAGATGTCAATAGTGGCCGTGACTTTGCACTCCCTAACTGGTATCCGAATCCAGTCATCGGTTTCCTCAGGCTTAGTGATTAAATCCTTCTCCAGCTCATCGCAGAGTTCGCAGACAATGGGGTTATCGGCCTCTTTCGCCCTCACCCCCTGGATAGCTTCCCGGTTGGATGGGACTGTCACCTGACTGACCTCTAATAGTTCAGCCTCTTTATATATCCTAAAAGGCTCCTTATCCCCTTCTCCATCAACCCACTTCTTTGGGATAAAACCGACAGAGAAGGCAGCCATATTCCGAGCCGCCAGCTTGAAAGCCCAGTCAGCCTCCTCATTCCCGTCATTGACGTAATATTTAGGCTTACCGATAAGCCCCTTCTCGGTAACCTCTATGCTAGTAAACTCACCAATTTGCTTTCTTAGGTCGCGGTAATCATGGGAAGATAAAAGGATGGGCCGTTTTCTAAAGGCGGGCAGGCTTTTCTTGAAAGCGGTCGGCTCTATGACCTCCCCATCACGGTCTACCGAGCCAGTTGAGAGGGGAATGAGCATATCAACGATGCCCTCCTCCTCATCTACGGCCTTGACCTCGGCTCTCAGCATCTTATAAATCATGTCAGACATTATTCGCCTCCTTAGACTACGGGAAGCCAGCAGCATCTACAGTTAGGATGTACCGGAATCTTGCCGTGGGCTTCCTCAATCGGATATTCGCCAACCTCCGCCAGACAGTCATCACAGGCGTCCGGCGCAGGATAAAATTCTGCCTTCTCTACCACACCCGAACTTTCATAGCCTGTCAAAGCACCCTCATTCGATGCCATAATCGTCTCTGTGCGGGCTATCATCTTGGCCCTTGAGGTAGAGCAGTAATCAAAGACCGACCTTACCCTCCGTGCTATCTTGGGTATTCCCTCACCCCCCTCAAACCCCTGCTTTAACTGGACGGCTAGAAGTCTGGCCGTTTCCTCCCCCACTTCATCGGCCGCCCAACCTATCTTTGTATCCAGCCACTCTACAGCTTCGGGGTTGACCTGCTTTGACCTGTGTTCGGGTTCGGGGCTGATTAAATCCTCCCCGTCATTGATAGCTTCTTCCAGTTGGGACAATAGAATGGGCTTTGCCAGTTCTTTATAATCTTTCTTAGCCTTACTCTGGCTTATCAGGGGAGTATCGGGCTTCATACCTTCTTTGAGATTGCTTAACGCTTCTTTCTCCTGTTCCCTGAACATTGTTTTTAGTTTTGGAATAAGTGCCCGCTCATAAGATAGGGCTTTAGCGGCGTATATATGCCAGTATGCCTCTTTCTGCTCATCCGTCTTGAATAACTTGGACTTGGGCGACTGCGGAGCCTCGATGGGCTTATTGGCCGGGGTGGGCATCAAATTGAACGGCACAAGGAACACATCTCCACCCGTTACCGGGTCCAATCCCTGCAACTTACGGGATTCGTTAATGGTCATGTAGCCAGACTTGATACCCGATTCGGCCAGCGCCCGCTTTTGCTCTATTGTCTCGGGTACGACCTCATCAAAGTCGAGCTCTACCCCTTTAGCCTGGGGGAACATCGGGAGTAACTGCTCATTTAATTTATTCCTGATCCGGGTCAATCTTGGTTTAATCAACCACCGGGCAAAGACATAATCCCCAGCCTCTGCGTTAGCCCTGTTGACATTCTCGGTAATCCCCATCACAGAGAGGGGCATACCGAATGCAAGGAGCAGGTTTTCCCTCGCCGTCTTGCGGAGCTGGACAAAATCCATATCTTTGATTGTGTTCTGTATCTGCTTATATTTAAGGCCGCCCTCTAAAAGGGCTACCTTGTGAGCTTGAGATAATCCCCGG
>Ga0315541_1000617_pt1 | contig 37207 bp, 47 predicted proteins | sample SalMarSW160190MG_FD_203095 | JGI IMG/M metagenome (GOLD analysis project Ga0315541, IMG submission 203095) | Salt marsh sediment microbial communities from the Plum Island Ecosystem LTER, Massachusetts, United States - Salt Marsh Sediment SW1601-190 ...
CTCGCCGTGCCTCTCATTAGTGGTATAGAAATTTAACCAAAACTATGCCATTGTATAAACAAACAATTGACATGAAAACTATTAAGCCAATAAATGCTATCTTTATTGGGCGGGGGTGCATGGTTGCACACCAAAGAAAAACAAGGGTAACAGCTATTACACTTATTAGCTTAATACACCAAGCCAACCCTAGAGATTGGCTCAATGAGTATTGCATGATTCGGTTTAATTCTGAACCACCTAAATTCAGTATTATTTGAGTTAGACCCATATCCAGAATATTGAGCCCCACGAAGGCAACCGCCAACTTTTTGTGTTCAAGTTTTTTAACTCGATATAGTAATTCCATTTCTTGAAGTATGAAAACCTTTGCCTCTTTTGTCAACCCTAAAATAAAAAAATCCCCTCTCCTTGATGGAGAGGGTTATTATCAATAAAATTCAGGGTTAAAATCCTTTCTGAGTATAAAGACACGCAAAAAGAATTTCGTCCTCAAAATCCTACATAATTATGGGGGTTTCAGCACCAATTAGGGGATTTCTGCGGTGGTGTTCAGGTCGTTTTCTGCATGAGCAATAATTTCTAGGTCTTCGGTTAGTCTGCTAAAAAGGTCTTTTATAACTTCGTGCCGAATTCCGTCATGCCTCATGTCGAGCGCGAGCTGCCGAAGCTGCACATCATATTTTTCAATCAGCTCGGGGTTATCCATAGTTACTTCTGTGGCTTGTCGCCGTTTTCGCCCATCCTAGTAAGTAGCCGTACTTCACCATCCAGCCTCAGAGCCTCTTGAAGAAGCTGCTGCTCCTGCTGTTGGAATTGCTGTCTGAGCTGATTTAGTCTTTCCACGGTTTCTTTTTGCCTGGTTTTGACTTCTTGTAGTTCTTTCGTAATGTCCATATGCCTCCTATGATGCTGTTCCTTCAAAACAACGCTCATTACCACTACTGTCTATGTAACAATAATGAGTGCCTAGCATTGGTGATTTTGTATTGATTGAAATTTGGCTTGGCAGTTTGCCATTAAGTCCGGTTAGCGTGCCTTCTATGTATCGTTCATTGCCACTGGAATCTATATATCTTTGCTTCGTTTCTTCTACCCATGGTTGACTTGCTATTTTACCAGTGGCACCCTCCAGTGTGCCTTCCTTTAACCTCTTAGAATAATCTGTACCTACATAAGCGAGTTTAGTTCCTTCTACCCAGATATAGCCGGCAGGACTTTCGCGTAGTGTTGAGATATCGTATTGGATACCAGCTGCCCCTGTAGGAGTACCTGTACAATTATAATCCGAACTATGAACCCACAGTAGAACTGTGTATCCCTCACTGTTTATATGTGCGCTAGGGATGAGGAGGTAGTGGTATTTTCCGTCAACCAAATCAGCTATATTCTTGGATGCTATGAGGTATTCTGCTGAGAATCGCCCTCGTATCCAGCCATATATCTCTGAACCGAAATCTGGGTCTGCCCCGTTCCCATTAAGGATATAAATCTGCCCACTTGGGCTAGGTTCGCCCGAAGCCCAAACACGAACCACAACATCTTGGGTAATGCCCGTAGTATCATAAAAGGTGATACACCTTCTTATAGCACAGGGGTATGGCCCAGCCCCATACCAAACCTGGGGAGCTCTATGAGCGCCATCTGGTTTAAATAAATCCTCTGTAAAAGCGCGTTCCCAGACCCACATCCATGTTTCCCAAACCGTCCATCCATAGGGCTGAATCAGAGTAAGATGTGCCGAGGCGTTTATGCTTACTTCAATCGGAAGTGTTGCCATAATCTCCTAGTCATACATATCAGTCCCCACCGGGATTTTGAGCCGGGACTTGACGTAGACTCCATAGAATTGCTTGCTCGTGCTGCCTAGCCTTGTGACGTTGTTATTATATGGGAGAACATAATTACTATCTGGGTCAAGCCATATATCTCCACCAGGGCTCCCCACTGTTGCTAACAAAAGAGGATTGCCATCCATAGCTAGCATACCAAACTCGTAGGGGGAAATAGGAGAAACGTCAATGCGTCCAGCCTGGGTAGAATCGTGATAAAATCGCAAGACGCTGCCCCATAAACCAATCCCTATGTTATCTATCTTGACTGCCCCATCACCAGCATATAGCTTCCCATCGGTGCCGATGTAAACCTGAACAGGAGTGCCAGCATCATAGTCATCTTTACTGGCAAAAGTTCTGAAGGCATTGATTCCCTCACCGCCGTACAACGCTATTCCATACGTTGCGTCTAGGACTACCCCGGTTTCCTCATACCACAGTCCGTCCTTGACAGTCTTGGAAAGGAGAATATGCCCCGCTTGAATATCTGTATATTTAACGAGTCCATAAGTGCCAACCTGAACCTCATCTAAAACTATAAGTCCATTAGCTGTTAAAGCAGCCCGCTTCGTGCGAAGAATTACGACTCCCTTTTCCAAGTCAGCTAGGACACTACTTGATACCTCATCCCATGACGAGCCACTCCACATCTTTACTTTGTTCGGTGTATAGTTTGTATCAATCCAAATATCACCCGTAGTGGGGTCTGTTGGTGCTGATGTTGATTTCGTTAAATAGTTGTCTCCTTGATCGGGGGTTCTTAATGTGTAGAGCGTATCTTCTTCAATATAAACTCCACTAGCATCAAGATGCAATCTCTGTTGTCTTGCATAATATTCCCCATCAGCAAGATTGTCTATCGTGTCCCCGATCTTGTCCAGGTCAATGTTACCTTCGGGGTCAATCCACACGAAATCAAGATTCTCAGCGATGATGTTCTCAGCATATAGGTCCTTAACCATCAAGCGCGAGAAGTAGTTTTCAAAATCATCGGCAGTTATATTCAGGTTTGCTAAAACCTTCCGGATATTCTGCCAGTTGCCAAAGGTAAAAGTCATTCGCCACTCATTTTTACGGACATCATAGTAGCGAACTAATTTTCCGATATTCCCTATTCGGTAGTCGCTTTCTCTCGAATCCGTAACTTTTACATAGTCAAATACCTCAGCGCCCACATTCATCGGCACATCGGCAGCTCCGGCCTCGCACCACATCTGAGCCTTTGCCAGTATAGCTTCGGCTATTGCGGTGGCATGTTCGTCACTTTCCAGGTAGGTTTTCTTGTATTGTTGCTTCTTCAGTTCAGCAGGAAGAGAATCATAGCCATCATCTTTTGCGGTCCCGCTATATTGAGGATCATCCTCATCCTGAGATTGAACTTTAATATAGCCCGGAATTACTATTCGGTTTCTCAGGGCTTTAGCAAAAAAAGGATGCCCGCTCTCCAGGCTGTATTCGTAATCATAAGTCGTGCCTGAAGTCGTGGGCTTGAATATATGAATCTTGCCGTCATTCTTAACAACAGCGACATTAAGCGTATAGTCAAGAAGGCGGTTTATTGCCGACCACCTATTATTCTTGGTATAAATCCTGAAGGCATCTTTGGGCCTATAATTATCGGCAAGTGTATCGTAGCCATCCTCCCATACTACCTCGTAAGCCTTGCAGAGATTAAAGGCAGATAAAGTCGCTCCGATTATAGCGTTTACCAGCGTCTTGACTGTATCGTTGGATCCCTCTGTCCATATCTCATAGTCCTCACCATCAGCCATTATGTCTGCATCTAGCGTTAAGTTAGATTGCGAGTTGTATTCTGTAACATTTGCATAGGTATCATCCGTTGTATTATGGACGACTCTACCAACATCACTAGCCTTAAAATGGCTATTACCAGTATCTATCAGGTGGTTCGCGATTGTGGAAGTGGCTGTGCCCTCCTTTTCAAGCTGGGGCATACAATTATCACCAGCCTCATCCATCTGCATTAGGTTTGCTATACCGATCATAGAGAGAGTGCAGGTTAATTTATTGGGATCGGAGTCAAACTCCTGTGCAATCACCCACATTGGAGCACAAGCTGAATACTCATCGCCGGCTCTGGTTTTAGCACCATTGGACAAAACCCCCTCGAATCCCTTGAGGTCAATATCAGTCAATTCACCATCGCTATTATTCAGAACTATCTCAAGGGACTGAAGCGAACCGTCCTCTGTCTCCTTAATACTGAGTATCCTGGTATTCGTGTAGGTGTAGGAGCTCCCCCCCTTGGTGAGCTCAAGTTTTACCAGGGCATCAATAGAGTATGCCTCTTGTGCAGCCTTTAATGTGTCTGTTAGAGTCCTCATTTTATTCTTTTAGCTCAAAGCTCCCTTTACCGACTCCATACTTGGCGTTCTCTTCGGTGCCGTCCTGCCCCTTGCAGCGATACTTCCACCATTTCACCTTCGCATCAGCAGGCGGGGTATAATAATAGACAAATTTGCCCTCCTCGCTTGGATCCATTGCTTCGTTATCTACCTGCTTTTCGCCATCGGGATCGGTAAGAGTGAGCTTAACCCCTTGATTCGGGCTGTAGAGCACTCCCGCTCTTTTGAAATAAGCCCAAATCTCTATAGTCCCTTCGCGGAAAAAAACTTCTGTTGTCATTCCTCGCCTCCGGTTTTTGTTTTTACGGATACATCGTAATATGGCTTCGCTTCCATAGAAACTTCAAAGTAGGGCTTTGCCTCCATGGACACATCGAAGTAATTCCTGGTGAATAGCCTGATTAGAAATGTTTTTGCCTGGACAATAATGCCCGTGACTGTCAATCCCAGCAGCGCGACAGCGCTTCGCGTAATTGCGATTGTCCTACTACCAATACCCTTGAGCCCTAGCAGAGCAGTATCAGCTCTTGTGAAAGCCAATACACGGCTGCTAGTAGTCTTTAATCCTAACAAGGCTGTATTAGCTCTAGCCAGAGCCAATGACCTCGTTCCCATAGCCACCAGTCCGAGATAGGCAATGCCAGTCCTGTAATAATGTTCAGCAGTATAATAGATGCCAGTAACTTTAAGCCCTAGATATGCTAAGGCTGAACGACTCAAAGATATAGCTCTTGAACCTGTAACTGTTAAACCAAGATAGGCAATGCCAGTCCTGATGTAATGCTTGACGGTGGACATTATGCCCGTGGCTTTCAGTCCTAGCAAAGCTACCTTAGCTCTAGTAATGCTTATAGTTCTATTGGCTGTAGTCTTCAGCCCAAGCATTGCAGTGTCCACTCTGGCAAGCGAGATTGACTTGTTAGCAGTAGTAAGCAATCCTAGCAATGCTGTCTTGCTACGACTCAGGTGTAATGCCCTTGAGCCTGTGCCAAGTAAACCGAGCAGCGCAATCTTGGAGCGGGTAATGGCTATTGCCCTTGAGCCTACAATTTTCAGCCCAAGCAAGGCAGTCTTGGAGCGAGTAAGTGCGACCGCTCTTGTGGCTGTGGTTTTCAAGCCTAGAAGAGCCGTGTTTGTCCTCGTATAACTACGAAATCTGCTGGCTATGCCCTTCAATCCCAATAAAGCAATATCCAGCCTGCTTAGAGCAAGTGCCCTGCTTCCAATACTCTTCAAACCCAGTAAAGCGGTATCGCTTCTACCAAGAACCAATGACCTTGAGCCAGTTGATAGGAGACCTAATAAGGCTGTTCCCACTCTTCCATAATGACCACTTATCAGGCATCCCCACTCCTCAAACATAAAGTCCCTAGTGCTGCTGGAAGACCAATTTTCCCCACCATCAATGCTGTATTCAGCATTTCCACCACTATAAGTTGGAGAGCTATCGTCCATTCTCCATCCTACATGATTAGTACCATTACCATCTAAAGCTCTTACTACAATGGCATACTTTGTGCTTCCAGATAAGCTATAGCCATCGCCAATTATAATTTCTCGCCACTCACCATCAGTATCAGTTGTTAAAGTATTGCCATTCGTAGTTCCAGAACAGAGGTCTTCACCAGTAGGATGTCCGTTTCCATCAGTGGCTTTTATGCTAACTGTAATTGTTCCTGGACTTAGTGTGCGATATATTTTCAATTTAACAGATATAATTTTATGTGATTCTGAGGGGGTAAATGTCTGTGCCTGCCAAAGGTCATCATGTATATAAAGAACAGCATCATCACCAGTTTTGTAATACTCACATTTCCTACACAATAAACTAATAGCCTTCAGCCCTAGCAGCGCCGTCTTCACCCTGCTGATGGCAATGCTCCTGCTGGCAGTTGCCTTGAGTCCAAGTAAAGCTGTCTTGGTTCTGAGATAAGAAGCTGCCCTTGTCGCAGTGGGAAGAAGTCCTAGAAGTGCTGTGTCAGTCCTGGCCAGAGCAAAGCCCCTTGACCCACTTCCCAGCAAGCCTAGAAGGGCCGTGCCTGAGCGTTCGTAGTGTTCTCCTGCTGTATAAGTAACTACCAGCTTGGGTTTATATCCTTCACCTTGTTCTGCATAGTAACCAATAGCGTAAGAACGCAGACTAGGGTCAGTAGCATCAGAGAAATCATTATTAGGTCTCGTTCCCAGTTTAGTGATGCTTGTCTTGGATATTGCTGCTCTGCCAGCAGCGTTCAAAGTGAAATCGTGATAGGCTGCACTCCCAATGAATGTTCCTAAATCGTATGCAGTATCAAGGAACTTTGTCGTTCCAAATTGGTCATAGTCGGCTGCTATAACTGCCGTATTTGTGGCTGGGGTAGAAGCAACTACTTGAATATCTGCTGGGTATGTAGTTTCATTATTAAGCCCTTGATTTTTAGAGTAAAGTGAGAAAACAGCAGCCGAAATCGTTGCACCATCGGGCAGTCCAGAGGTATCAAATAAGAAAGGACATCTTGATATTGAATGAGTACCGCCCCCAGAACTGGGGTCTTCACCCTGGCATACAACATCAGATGCTCCTGAATCACCTGCTCCATCCCCTGTTGCTTTTGCCCTTTGAGTAGCCCATGCCACAGGAGTAGCTGGAGATACATAAGTTCTCCCATCAACACTTGTTGTTTCTTCGTGAGCATCGGGATAGAAGGTTTCAGGAGACTCGCATATTGTTAGAGGATAGCCAAAAGGCGGATTATCAAATATACTGGCAGGAATTAACTCCTCGCTATCACTGATTCCGTATTGCCCTAACCGAAGTTTGAAATCTCCCTGTTGGTCATAATGGATTCTTACTTCACCTTTAGGATTCTGCTCAAATACCCAAGTGCCAAGTATCCTACCCTCGATGAGCCTCAATCTCCGCTTGCAGATGCCGTAGTCCCATTCAAGGACATTGTTCTGGTAGTTCTCATTGGTGGGGTCAACCGCCAGTAATGTTTCCTTGCCACAGGATGCCTCTTTGCCGTCAAGGTAAAGTTGGGGAGTATATGTTAGATAATCGCCCTTTCGCTTCCCTGTAGGCTGGTCATTGATGCAGATTATGGTAACAGCCTTGCCTGATACCTGAGCCTGAAACTGGTTTACCTTTGAGACATAGGTTGAGTCTTTCTTCTCCCAGCCAACTTCAACCTTAACGCCATCAGCATTGACCATCGGCAAACCAGACACGACCATGAATCCTTTGTTAGATTTCAGGTCTCGGTAGAATTTGGCATAGGGTGAATGTCTCTTACCTAGACTACGAGGGGCATAGTCCTGTGTAAACTCAACATAGTCCTTGTCTATACCCTGCCTTACTAATGCAGATAGCAGAACAGGATCAGTAACTATCTTATTCGGGTCTATTACCTTTTCAGGCATCAAAACTCCTACAAGATAGCTGGAACAAGGCTACCCCTGCTCCATCTACCTCACTCGCCGTCATTATGCACCCTGCTTGCTCTGTATCTTAATGGTCTGGTCAACCTTATCGCCACTCGCGAACGCAATCGAAGCAGCCCACTCATGGAAGGCTTGCAGAGTGGCATCCGCTAAGCCAGTGAACACGCCGGCGCCATAGATGGTATCGTCCCCGGGCTCCCAGTCTGTCTTTGCACACACGACAGTATCATCGGTCTTTGTGATTGTTTCGAGTGTAGGCGTTACTGCTTCGCGGGTGAGCTCATCTGTGAAGTCCGTGGTGTCCACATCGAATGAACCCATAGCCTCACCACACAGGCTGAGATAGTTGAGGTCAGCAGGTGCGTCACCCTTGAGCATTTTGCTCACAGTCTGGAATAAGAGTGCGGTTGGTATACAGCGTTCAGCCATTTTTGTTTACCTCCTTAATATATTTTTTACAGCCAAACATAGGGCTGTTCTAACTAAATGCTCAGGTCTTTCACCTGTCCTAAGATAAAAGGGGATATTCTTCCTCCTGTTTCTCATAGCATACTTTATCCGCTCAGCTTCATATATCTGTCCCCAAGTTGTTTCAGCGTCCTTGGAGCTGAACTGGACTAGCAGATTGCCTTCCTTGTCCTTGATAACCGTCTCCCCAATGACATCGTATCCTGTGCTAGTGCTTATTGCTTTTGCCATGACCTAAAACTCCCAAGCCTTCGGTTTGGCTATATCCAGGAGATTCCTCTGGTAGATACCATATCGTTTATCTACCCATTCCTCATACCACTTAACAGAGGCAGGCACTATGGTTTTTCGCATCTCGTTCAACCATGACGTAGCAACCTTCCAAACCAATCCCTCTTTCAAGGCAATCTCCAATTCCGGCCCTAGCGTGGATACGGAATCGGTAAGCTGGTGAACCTTATGGCAATACAGGTAAATGTCATTTCCCGAAGCCGGAGCACTATCAATGTCCAGCCTGAGAATGTTCCCGAAGATGCTGACATTGCAGTATTCCGGGGGATCGCTATCTATTGGGTATTCTGCCTTCTCTACCTTGTCGCCAATCAAGCCCTCAATCGAGCTAATATCAATCTCTTTAGAACCAGTGCTAACCACAGTCTCCCTATCTTCATAAGGGCAAACCTCGGAGACTTCGACTAGGCACTCGTCAATAGGCAGGTCCAGCTCATCATTCTTAAATGTAGGTTCTTCGCCAGATTCCTTTAGCTCATCGTGTAGAAACTGGCGGACCATAGCTTTTATCCCTTCGCGGTTATTAGCCATGCCTCACCTACTTCTTGACCGGCTGAAGGCAGTAATCCTTTAGCTGCTCCTCGGTCATTGAGTTAGCCATATCAATAACGGGTTTTTTGTTTTTGACGCTCTTTAAGGCGCTTTCGCCATGGCGCTTATAGCCTAGAGCCATGCAAGCCATTGTCTTTTGTGCTTCGCTTTCAGCAGGCATATTTACCTCCTTAAATGGAAGAGGGGGGATTCAACTCCCCCCTCTGTTTACCAGCTATCAGGTCTATTCAATCAGCCGGCAGGCCAGCTCTTCGGTCAGTGTCTTAACACCAACCAGCATGTCAATGGACACGGTATCAATCTTCTTGTTCATGTCGTAGCCCATGACTACTCGGCAGGACACCCCTTTGTAGGTTTCCGTCGAAGCCGCAGCGCCACCCATAGGCGGAGCCAGAGGTGCACTGACCAGGGCAAAGGCGTTCCTGTGAAAAACGATGTTGTTGCCACCATTGGTATCAACTACCACTATGGCACCGCCCGAAGCTGCTTTAGCAACAGCAGGATAGTGTGCTACTGCGGTCCCAGGAGTGGTTGCGATAGTTGCATCCTCTAGAAGCACATAAGTGCTAGTAGAGGAATCACTGTTGGTTATGGTGATAATATCACCCTTCTTTATAGTGCAGGTTGCACCAACAGCCACTATGGTCAGGACATCGCCTGATACAACAGCAGTCGCAGTATCTGAAGTGTCTATAGTGCCCTTTTCATGGGTGACGATGTTCTGATCCATATAAAAGTCCGTGCCGAAGATTCGGCCCAGGCTCGCATTTTTCAGAGCATCGGTGTCCCCGCGCTTCTCAGCGTTCAGGAAGGACGGGACAACGATGTAGTTCGCCTTGCCGGTGGGAGACAACACGGCCACCCTGCTATCCATAGGCACCTTGTTGATATTCAGTTGCTTTTCGATAGCAGCCATATCATCTAGTTTGTGTGCCTCGGTGTCCGTCTGCATAGCCACATAATAAGGGATATTGACGTACAGCCCAGCCAGAAGTAAGTCGAGATACTGAGCATGTGCCCTCATAGCAGGCTGTATTACCTGCTCAGAGTAAGCTACGATGTCCAGGGTCCTCTGCTCGCTTGTTAGTTCGAAACTCACGTCAATGAGCTTGTCCAGCTTGACGGCCACGCTGCCTTCACTGATGTTCTGGAGCGTTACGCCCGAAGATCTATCGAACAACTCCGCTGTGAACGTTGCAGGTTTGCGTACCGTGATGGTATCACCCATCTTGCGAAATTCCTTAGAGTAATCCCGATAAACGAGCCCGGCCAAGACCATGTTATTCTCCAGAGCCATCAAAGCCTCTTTAGCTATGATGGACGGAGTTAGTACAACATTGGTTGAAGATCCCCAAGTTGCCATTTATTTTTACCTCCTTGTTTTGAGGTAATGAGGGTAAAGGTTATCGAACCTTTATTTAGTCCCCTTTCTCCAAGCAGCGTATTGTTCTGGAGTCATTGCATCCAGTTCCTTAGCTGTAGGAGTCCGTTTTCCACCAATCGTCGGCACAGAAACAGGAGTCGTTATCCTTTCCTCGCCCTTGGTTTCGCCTTCCGGTGGTCGTTCACCCGTTGGTTTCAACCTTTTAGCGAGTGATTCGACTTGAGCCTCAGTGGTCAAGTTAAGGTCTTTCATATCTTTTTTGAGGTCTTCGGGATTGATCTCATATCTGGCTGCAATTTCGTAGAGCTTCATTCCCAAAGTAACTTCCTCAGCAACCTTCACCTTTCCAGCATACTCAGCCTCTTTGCGGTTTTGCTCTTGCTCCCGCTTTGCTATAGCAGACTCGCGCTCATCTAGGCTCCTAGCCCGCCTTTTCTCAACCTGCTCAGCCTGATATTTAGCCCACTTATCAGGGTCTTCCTTAGCTTCCGCTAGTTCCTCTGCGTCTCTTTGCCTTTCCCATTCGTCTATCTTGGCGAGTCCCGCCTTGAGAGATTCCGCTTGGGCATCGAGAGTAGCCTTCCTATCGGTTAGCGATTTGTCGTCCCTACCCCGCTTAATGCGGTCGGCTTGCAATAGCTTTTCTAATTCCTCCTGTGTGTAATGAGTCTTGGCTTCCGTCGTTGGAGTAGTCCCTTCGCTACCCTCGGAAGCCTTTTCAGTTTCACTGAGGGGGTTCTCTTGGGTCTCTATGGTTTCGTCCATTTTTACCTCCTTAATAAAAATGCCTCAGAATGTAAAAGATTTTCTGAGGCTATGCCACCCTTTAAGGCGGTGGCTTTCCCAACGACCCTATGTTATGGGATTAAATCTTCTAGTCTATTTACTAATTCCTCGGTGGCTTCATATATTTCACCTGACGAAGCATGGCGATAACGCCCATTTTGCTCCAATCTGCTTACAAGTAAGTGTATCGCCTCATGCTTGGCAGTGCGCTTAATATCCTTGAAGGGTTTATCTTTGTCGGGCAGCTCACTGTTTAGTGTTACAGTAGCTACCATGTTACCTTGATCAACAGAAAGAGTGGCAAAATAACCCTCTTCTGGCTCATACTTGAAATAAACCTTATAGCCAGTTAAGCCAAATACCTTCTGCCATCTTTTGAACTCGCTTTGGAATAACTCAAAGTCTGCATCCATCACTTAAATAGTTCCTTAAACCCCTCCACTTGTGCCAGCTCTTCCCAGGGAGTCAGTTCATGTTCAGCTTCAGGATTTCCCCTGTCACCCACAAGTTTAGATACTTTGCCAGTCAATAGCATCCATTGGTCAAGTTCAGGATATTTAGCCCTGAAATCTAATCTATGTTGTCCTTTATCTTCTTTTAGATATTCCTTGTACAAGTTCCATACTTCTTTTGTCGGTACTTTGCTGAAGTCCTTTGACTGATTCCCCTGCACTCCTAGCCACACATCCCGGTAGTAATCTACATGGTCCATGAAGAACCACTCTTGCTCATAGCCAGCAGTGGGAAGTTCGTAATATTCCACATAGAGGTCTATGTATTTCTCGGGTACTCCCACATCATAGGCTTGAACTCTGTATCGAGCTTCCTTGAAAGTCATGCCGCCCCTTTCAATGTCCTCAAGACCTGCCCTCATATTCTCAATAGCTTTCGGAGCCATGCCGCCGGTATCATCCCATTTATCAAACTCGTCAAGGAATTGCTGGTAAATCTTATCCCTGGCCAACGGTTTCACTGTAGATTTATCTATAAGTGGGTGATTCCCTATTTCCGAATCTGTATACTCTTTGTAGAAGTCTGGATTTTCTAATAGGTATCTCTCGCGCCAGCTTCCCCACAATGGCTGTGCCGAATACTCGACAAATGCAGGCCAGTTGCTTTCGGAATAACCCTGGCTATAGGCTTCTTTTGTATAATATGCCTTGCCGAAGGTGGTCATATCTTCGTTTTCATCGAATAACAGTCCATGTCTGGCCGTCGCCCTGTCGTCATCATCTGAAATATAATCGTCATTGTCTGGAGTATCGTCTCCATAAGCCTCATATAAATCGAACTGTTCCCTATTAGCAACTTGTAGTTCAAGCAAGGCTAAGGGGGTATCAGATAACTTTAGCCCACGCCATTCTGCGTAAGATTGGACTCCTGCTTCTTTAGCAGCAATATCATCCTTGAGTAAAAGTAATTGAGCTTCCCAACTACCATGCTTACCTTCTGAAACAAAGTTTTCATAGGCAAAGTGTGTCTCTAAAGAGCCTTCAGGTGGTAGAGTCATTGGTGGTATGGCATCAGCAGGTATATCCAGTGTCTTGAGTAGCCCCTTAAATTGATTGTAGGCTTCAAGGGTGAGGAGCTTTGCCTTTTCACCTAAAGCTAAAGCTAACCGGGCATTATCCATCGGGTTAGCTTTCAGCCATTCGTCTCTGGGGTTAATCCTTAGCTCCGAATGGCTATCAAGGAAGGCATCCTTATCATCTGATTCAAGATATTTGACAAGCACCTCATATTGCTGCCTGCTTACATTCCCCAGATAGGCTTTAGGATAGAGTGTGTCAAATTCTTTTAATTGGGCAAGGTTGGTTATCCTTTCCCTAGCCTTCCACTGCTGATAGTAATTGACTATTGTATCGTCATTGTCTTCCGTGTTTATTTTATAGAGTGCAATGTTCGGGAGTATATCAGCCTTTGACTGAGCTATTTCATATTCAGCCCACGCCTTGCTTTCCTTTGATGCTGCTGGGTTATCTAGAACATCCTGTGGCAAGACATTGCTATAAACATTCCCAATATCTCTGAACCAATCAATGGTAGTGTAGAGGTTTAACTCCCGTTCCGATAATGGTTTATCTTCTTGCCCCTCCTTGACTTCACCAAGTTTCAAGTTTAGGTCTTCCACCTTCTGCTCTGCATTCTTGGCAGGGGGTTGTAGTGCCCACTGGCTGAAGAGGAAATCCTTTATGTTAATATCTTCTCCCTCTTGCAGCTTTGTCCTGATACCCTTTTCAACCTGAACCAGATACGGGGTAGGCCATCCGGTTATCTGTCCAGCCGCTTTCGCTAAATACTCTACAAGAGCCGCTACATCATCGAGGCTTATATCTTTATAAGGGTCTTGTCCCTGACCGATTAACTTCTTAGCCTTGAGAAAGATATTTCTCAAGTCATCCGCCGTCTGTGCAACCGGACTGACTTGGTAATCAAATGGCTCGTTAGTCAGCCATCCCCAGATTGACTGAACCAACTGTCCACCAATCAGTATAAAATTCAGCGGCCCAAGAATACCAGCCCTAGCCTGTCTTTCAGGCTTCCACTGGAAGGCATCGGCAATAAACTGAAACATCATAGGCAGAAGCACCCATGCCAAAAGGATAGTCCCTGCTGCCTTTGTCCTACTTCCTCTGCCATATTTGAAGTTGCGTAAATTGTCCCCAACCATTCTGAAGTATTTGTTTGGCTGGTTCTGGAACATAGTCATTAGCTTGAGCCATGATCCACCATTCTGAATAGCCGACAGTGTATCAATGCCAAAACTAGGTTGTGTTCTATTTGTAAGGTCTTCGGCAGCAACTATAGCCTCAGTCTGTGACAGTCCCTTATTTAGTCCATCTCTATATTTAGCCCACATACCTTGAGTGACTGCGAAGGTGTCACCAAGCCTAATTTGAAGCATAAACCAATTTTTTATACTTCCCCGACCAGCTATTTCTTTGTTTCCATGCTGTGCAAGAGCAGCCGCAATATCTCGTTCAAACCCCGCCTGTATCCTCGCTCTGAATCCTTCGGAGTTCTTATAGAGAAACTTGAAATGGTCAATCGGTGATGTCCAGAAATTCGCAATACCGGAGACAAAACCCGTCACACCCATCTCTTGATCGGAAACATAGGCGAACAGAGATGGTATCTGCTTCAATGCGATAACTGGCTTAATAGCCAGGATTGACCTAGTAAAGTTCCTTCTGAGCCAATCAGCGATCCTATTGGTAGTCGCTGTCTCAATGCCACCCCTTGCCATTTGGTTCATAAACTTATCAATTAACTGAACGATACCCCGCCCGTGATATTGCTCTATCGCCTGTTTTATCTCTGTGTTGCCAAAGACACGGCGCATATCCCTCATGGTGGTAGCCCACGCCTTGAAGTGCTCCATCTGTTCTATGTGGTTCGAGAGTATTTGCGTGGCTCCATTGAACTTGAGAGGTCGTATGTTCCTCTGCCTTGCCTTCAGACTACCATTGAGAACCGAGGCATATTGAGCGGCATCCTGAAAGGTTAAAATACTCTCCGTTATATCAGCCTCAAAATCCCGCCTGATAGGTGAATACCGAGGGTTATGAGGCATATCTACATTGTAAAGCTCCTGATATATCGGGTTTATTGTTTTGTAATAATCCTCATAAAACTTGAAGAATGAATCTGTCAACTTCTTTTCCTCGGCAGTCAGGTTGTTCTCTATAGAATTCCTGAACTCCATTGACCAGCCCATGCCGGTAGTAAAGGTGTTATTAAGAGTCGGGTCTTGCATCTGCATATACTTGGCGAGCATCTCATTTCTGGTCATCTTGATAGTAACTGTAGTAGCTCCAGGGTGATTAGCGATATAATCGGCAGTCAGTTCAAAGGTGCCGAGATTAACTTCCTCATCAAGTCCATTAAGAACTTGGTTAATAGCACGACCACCCTTGACCCCGAATACTTCACCAACCACATCCTTGACTTTGGCATAGGCTTCTTTAGTTCCAATGAACTGCCTATTGGTTGCACGGTGAACTTGAGATACAAACTTGCTAATTTCACTCTGGTAGGGTCCAGAGGTAGTATCGAACTTGCTTAGTTTGTCAGCCAGATTATCGATACCATACTGCCAGTTGACAAAGGTATCTACCCATCCGGGCTTGGCCTCCAGTCCCTTCCCTGGTACAGCCCCGATACCTGTCTTTAATCCCTTCCCGCCAGTAAGTATATTAGAAATATCTGCGCTAACAGCCTTGATTTTCTCATTAGCAATCTCCTGTTTTGCCTGGCGTTCAGACCTCCCTATGGCTTCAAGAGTCCTGATATAATTCAGTAGGTTAGCCAACTCCTCTGAAGACATACCATCTATGCCGGCGAAGTTAAGAGCTTCATTAGCTTTGAACATTTCCTCATAAGACAACTCCCCTGATTCGTATGCCCTGATATTCGTGACAATCTTCTCCCTGGCAGTATCTCTGTCAAGTTCCAGGTTGTGATTGAGAACATCAAATAGCCTCTGTGTCTCAGGTGTGAATTTACCTTTAAGGATATGATCTTTGATTTGCGCCCTTGCTTTCTTGAGTTCCGCTCTAATTTCAGTCTTGAGAACTTTCTGGGCATTGTTTTCAGCAAATTCCATAACACGTGTCATCAATACCGTCAACTTTGTATCCGTCTTAACTCTGGCAACCGCAGATATGAATTTACCCCTGGCCTCCATCGGGAGGTTCTCTTTCACAAATTTAGCCAATGCAGCCTTAGTCTCATCAGCAGTCTTCCGTTTGCTCCACCATTCCTGATACATCCTGCCAAGCCCCTCTAACTGCCGTCCGGTTTTGACCTCTATTGGCTCAACTGGCATCTCTACTTCTGGCATACCAGCTTCGGCTTTGGGGATTGTAACCTCTGGGGTAATAGCTTCAGGTGTAACTTCTTCAGGGACAATCTGCTGCTTCATGTGCTCAACAACAACCGCTTCCGCCTCCGTCTTCGGTTTAATCTGCTCAAAGGTGATTTCTTTCTCAACTCCTTTAGCAGCATCTTCAACTACCTTTTCCAGCTCGGGATTTTGCTCTACCACATTATCAAGTGCCTTTTGTGTGGCCACATCCTCTGACAATCCCTGAGAGACAAAATCCTCTTTGCTTTTATCAAATTGAGCCTTCTGCTCTGAATTAAGCTGCGGAATTACCCTGTTCTGTATTCTGACGATTATATCTCCGCCAGCACCCATGCCGAGACCGGCAATCGCACCGAGCGAAAAGACTAACTGCATATCGGGATCCTGTAGCATCTCTGCAAGCCCACGCTCATCACCCATAGCTTGCTTTAGAATCATCTCCTGATAAACTTCCTCTCCACCTTCAGTTAGCCCGGTGAAGAATAACTTACCGCCTATCTTAGCGGTAGTAACCAACCCTCTTGTCACCGCTCCGGCAGCCGCTTTGCCAACTGGTGTAGGCATAAATGCAACTGCAAGTTGGAGGGCATCCAATCCAGCTAATGTGAGATTCCTTCTGAATACCTCGTCAGCTACTTGTTCTGCCTCTTCATGCGAAAGCCCCCTTGCTCTAGCTTCATCATAGGCTCCACCAGCTTCCAATGCCGATTCAATAGGTCGGCTAAGGGCAGCACCGCCAACACCAGTTATGACTGCTCTACCCACAGCCCCTAACCCCACTCTGGCAGCTATTGAGCCGGCTAAACTATAAGCACCGAGAGCAGGAACTGCCAAAAGCATCAAGGTTGGCAACATCCTCACGCCATAAGTAGCATAAAACTGAGGATTAAATAGCTGCTTCCAAGTAAACTCATCAGGTTCAAATGGTATAGGCGCAGCCTGAACCTGCATATATTTTGCAAACGTAGTTATCTTCTCTCCTATTCCCTCCGCACCACACCACTTAAAAATACCTCCAACGTTGGCTACCAAATCGCCAACACCAGCAGTAAAGGTTCCCCATTTTCCTCGTTCTACTTCTCTGGCAGCCTCTGCCTCTACAATTAAAGCACTGGGATTGAAGTAATCGCTTAGTTGTTGCTCTGTAATATCGGGCCACAATTGTCTTACTAGCCTTTCTGTAGCCTCATTCCTACCCTCGCCAATAAGGGAAGCCCTTAATGCTTGGGGGTTATCACCAAAGTATTGCACCATCGTGTCAATGTTAGTCTCCGTTACTGGCTTTAGAGCATCTATCAAATTCTGGCGTAACTCAGGACTCCCAATAGTGGGTGTAAAGAGTTCAGTTAACCATTCCTCTGTCACGCCCTCATACATTGTTCTAAGAAGCATCTCTATCTCCTCAGTCCTGCCAATCTCAAAGATGTCTTGCAGGAAGGCTTCGGGCTGAGATTGAGCATAAGCCAAAACCTCTGCAATATCCTGCTGTGGAAACACAGCCCCGAATACTTCCTCAGTCTCTAACCTCTGCCTCTCTCTTAAATCTACCCAATCAGCAACGCCTAATTCACCACCACTAGTTTGATATTCCTGATATTGTTCCCTGCCTGCTTCAGTCAAGTTTTCGATGGTTAATTCTGTTTGATAAAACAATTCGTCTGGAACTAATCCGCCCGTAGGCTCACTTAACATAGCCCGCATATCAGCTTCTGAAAGCCTATCACCAGATGGTGAAATGTAATAATTATCTTCTGTTATCTCCCACTTCTGAGGGGTTATAATGCTAGAAGTTAAGCCTCCATTACCCTCTATCGGGCTTAATTTGAGCATCGCTCCCTCTTGAAGTCCCAAGCCCATCTGTGCAGCTTCAGCAGCAGTAAAAAACAATGGCTGTGTCGGGAAGGTAGTTATTAGCCGTCTCTGAGCGACAGCTTGCGTCAACTGAGGATACATCTCACGGACATCAGCCAGGGAAGTACCATATTGTGTCAATAGGCGTTCAATCTCTAAGTCCTTTGACTTGCGGAATTTCTTTAGCAGGTCCTCTTCGTTTAGTGTAAATCCGTTCATGCGACCCCTCGCTTGAAGAGTATATGCCAGCAGAGTCTCCATCTTGCCGATAATGGCCACTTCTTGACTGCACTCACATACTCAAGGAAGTTTCTACGGCTATATTTTCTAATCTTTTTTGATACCCTAGCGTTCATTAACTTTTCCCTGTATTAAGCTGCCCTAGTTTGCCACCTGTTCGCAGCATTTCTAGGAAGTTCGGTCTAGTTAGCTTGGCTTTCTTTTCTTCCGCATCTTCTCCCCGAGCAGCATCTAAGAACGCCTTATCAACGTCTTCGGCTGTCCATTCCAAGTCCAATTTTCCCTTATTCATTTTCGGCCTCCTCAGTGGGTTCAGCAGCTAACGACCTAGTCAACATTGACTTCTTTTGCCCATTCCCACCAGGTTTACTACTCTCTTCCTTAGGAACGGTCTTTTCGGGTTTCACCTTCACTTCCGCTTGAACTTCATCAAACTTGTTGGCTTCAGATGTTGTCAACTGCCCCATGGCGTTTCGCTGCTTCAGGATTGTAGTACCTCTTTGAGTCAGTAGAATAGACTCAATTTTATTCTGGATACTAGGTTTTTCACCTTGGATAGGTGGCTCAACTAGACTTCTTGCCCCCCTGTAGAGAAATGTGACCTCATCCACCTGTCCAACTAGCTGGGACTGGTATTTGAGTTCCTCTCCTTCGGGGTTCTTATCATGGAGATAATCCCGTCTTATAGTGTCCCTAGAATAGAATAGGCTTGCGTCCCTAGCCATTGCCAGGTTTGCTATTCGGTCCTCTGCCGATTCAGTGAAAAAGCGATATTGAATGGTGTAATCACATTCCAGGTCGCCTGGTTTATACTCGTTCTCGCTGCCCTTTGGCCCCACGATTATAGGCTGGCCTATCTGTATGCACTGTTTAATAATCATCCTGCTAAGTGCCTGGTAGAACATCGCCTTCGTATTCACACGAGGCAGGAATACATCATTTCGTGAGCCCATGAGCTTAGCCATTGCCAGCGATGAAAGTGGGAAGTTCAATGTGCCGTAGTCAATCGCTGCCAGGCTTGCACGCTGTAAATCAGCTTCCAGGATGGAGTAGAACAATGTCGTGGCTCTCTTTATGTCGCTAACTGGCATCGCCTTAAACCCTCCACCCCTCTCCACAGCAAGAACAGCCCTTTGCTTGTATGGTGATTCCTTTGGCTTCTTGGCCTGCCCTGGCTTGGAAACCTCATACTGCAAAGCAGCGAAGAGAGCGTTTACATTGATGGTCTGTAGGATTGTTGCAGTCCTATTTTTCTCAGTCCAGAGTTCACGGTTAGCCCAAAGTATGCTTTCGCCCCTGTGCTCCACTGCATCTTTGCTGTAGAACATGGAGCCGGCATGGACAACCGAATAGACAAACGGCGGGTATCCGTAAGTGTTGGGATTCCTCCGAGCTACTTCCTTATTTACAAAGTTGGTATTCAATTCAGAGTTCCAATGGTCAACGACTTCGTTATCACTTCCCTCTATATTGGGAAGTGTGTCACCAGGCTTGCTATATTCGCGCTCAAGCTCCTCTTTAGTCTGAATAAACCACGGAGCTCCCCAAACCATTCCGTTTTCGCCCAATTCTGGAGCAAAGAACCGAGTATCCAAGGGAGTAACATCTGGCACAAGCACGCCATCTTCTCCTATCCTTAGACAAGGACGGGCAGCCACATGACCTCGAATCATTATTTGTTCATCTGTGAAAGCCCCCAATCCCCATATACCCTTGTTCTCAAGCCATTCGTCTATCATGTAGTAAAGGTCGGAAAGGAATTGCTCAATCAAGGTTGTTTGTTTGTCGCTTAACTTGCGCCCTTCAATAACAGCCTGCATGGTGGCTCCGCCTAATATAGATATTGCTTTAACAGCATAGTTAAGGCAATCGTTCAGCGTGACATTGGCTACGTCTTCCATTTCCTTGTTAGTGCTATCCAGCCTCATCATCTTGTAGGGCTTCAGGAAGTAAAGGGCTTCATCTACATCTTGGCGTTCATGTATGGGCTTCAGGCTTTCCCGCTTTGCATCAAATGCCTTATAGTCCTGATCTTGATTATCTTCTGCCATATTCACTCCTTAAATTTTGCCGTTTTTTGCCTTCAAATAGGTGTAGAGTTCTGCCTGCACCTTGGTATTCTCCACCAGCGCCTTTGTTCGTTCCTTAATCGTTTCATTGTAGTCTTTAATAATCTCAATAAACTTGTCCTCGGCATATTTCCTGTCCTGCCTGTATATTAGAAACATGACAAAAGCAAGGACTCCCGTTACACCTCCAATGCTGCCGATATATTCAATTAAACCCATATTTGCCTCCTTAGAACTGCCAAGCCTCAGCCTCCTCTTTTTCAACTGCCCTGTCCGGCTCATCCAGGTCTGCTATGATGTAGCGTTCTGCTGCCATCAGGTGATAGCGTGATTCGTCCTCTATCTCATCGGTAGGCTGGTATCTATCATCCAGCTTTCGGGAAAATGATTGTTTCTCATCCAGGTAGCCCAAGAGGTCTTTGAAAACCATAATCCTGTTGAACTTATGCCAGGCAAATACCTTAGCGATTTGAGTCTCTACCCTGCGGTTCATTTCGGGCGGCTCGCTTATCGCCCAGCCGTGGGAATCATAAAGCTGCCTGATTTCCTCTTCCTGGTGGCTTCCCCCCACTCTCTTCACTACATTGTAGCCTTCGGTAATTCTCTTAAACTCAGCCACATTCTCAGCAGGGCTTTTGCCAGGTCCGGGACGGTATTCATGGAAAGCCCATAAAAGTCCAGTCCCGGGATCCTCAGCGAAGAAGATAGCAGCGGGGTTAGCAGCTCCGAAGTCATGCCCTACATAGATTAGCCAGTTTTTAGGTATCTCAAAGCGTGCCTTTACGCAGTGCTGGGGGTTAAACGAGGAGTAGATAAGCCCCTCGGGTTTATCATATCTCCCTCGATAGAGCATGTTGAACTTCCAGGAAGGAAGCCTTAAACGAACTCTCTCATACTCAGCCTTGGGGAAAGCCGGGTTCATTGTGGAATCGAATATGATAACATCGTAGTCGGGATCGCCAGCCTCCCATAACTCATAAACCTCAGTCTTGAACCAGCCTAGACAGTAGAGTGAGGTTGTAAAAAGCACCCGCCCCTGGTAAATAGAAAGTCGCCTCTGCACTGCTTCCCATGTATCACGCCTGAATTGCTTTTGCCCGGGTTCATCGAGCCAGGCTGCCTTAGCCGTGGCCGACTCCAAAGACTCAGGATTGGTGGCACTGCCGAAGATCACCCTCGTCTTGCCTTTATGAAAGGTGAAAACCTTTTTATAGTCAGAATAGGTGCCCAGGTGCAACAGCTCATCAAAGACACTCAGAAACTCAGGCAGCATCTTGAGCTCTAGCAACGGGAAGGTAGAAGTGACGGCTAAATAGTCGCCTTCACCACAGGTCTTGATTTCACGATAAAGCCAGTCCGGTCCAAAGCAGGTCTTTCCCCCCTGAGTGCCGGCCTGCATTGCAATGAACCTTCTTTGACTTTGCCATGTCTTTGACTGCCCGGGATGGAAGTTCAGATGTATCTCGTTGTCTATGAGTTCCCGGTATGGTTTAATTTCCTGAGCTACTGCCTGAACCATTCTTGTCCTCTGTTACATGAGCCACTATCCTTTCGACTACGATAGGCATGTTCGGGTCTCCGCCAATCGGCTGAGTAACCTTGCCCTCTGTGCGCTCAAATAGTAAGTTGAGGTCATTGGAGTTTTTCTGTGCCCTCTCAATCAGCTTCTTGGCGAGCATATCAACTAGAGCCGGATCGTTAGCCAACTGCTCCCTTAGAGCCTCACTAACATATTTGATGCCAGGTGGTCTGCCTTTCGGGTTTCCTGATTGCCCTGGCTTCCATCCTAATCTGAGGTTTGCCAGTGAGTTCGGATGCTTGCCCTTCGGGTATTTAGCTTTCTGTTCTGCCATCTTGTTCCTCTAAAGTCGTCCCGTCCTCAGTCCATGTAAAGTTATCGTTCCATTCCATTTTGGAGCTCCTATCCTCGCCTTTTTCTCCTCTTGTTATGTTCTTTCAGCCCTTTAGTCTTACCAGCTACTTTACGCCTATGTTTACGCTGGTCTTTATATGTCTTACCTGAGTTCCGCATTGCTATCGTTCCATTCCATCTTTTACTCCATGCCATGCGTGAACCTTCGCTAATCTCGTAGCTTTGTTGCCTTCTCTGTCCGTGTATTCTCGCCAGATATACTTGAAAGGATAGCCGGGCAAGATAGATTGTTTACACCCAGGCCACGAACAGAAATAGCTCTGCTGTGCTGTGAAAACTCTTTCAAGGTCTTTTATACTCCTTCATTGGCTTAATTCTCCATAAATATAGGGTAGGAGCGGTTACCTCCTTTTTAGTCTTTGGTCTCCTTCGCAAGTCTTGCTAATTGTTCCTCTTTTGTTTCCTCGATACCACGAAGCACAAATTTCTCTAGTTTGCCAGCATATTCAACGATTTTCTCTGCTTCGTAGTTCATAACACCCGACCCCTTCTCTTTATCTATTGCAATCTCTATTGCCCACTCCCTCACACCTATAACCATGCGGTCTTCATCATTTATTAATCTATTCATATTTCGATTTGACCGCCCCTACCCTCAAAGGTAGAATCAGTTATCCAATCTTCGTCAAACCAATCTTCTATTGAAAATGTCATGTTACTACCTTATATACTCCAACCCAGAACCAGACCCAGGCTATAAAGCCTAGAACACGGCCGAAGTTATAGTAGTGATGCTCTGATTCGATGGCCTCTTTTAGTGCCTTAGATGGCTGATACCTCTTGACGAAGGGAAAGAATACATCACAGAAGCCCTCTACGAGAGCGTGCCATTCCGCCGGCGTATCAATAAAGGTATGAATCCACTTAAACGGTGGTATCATTTCGCAATCTTGTTCACTATGTCCTGAGAAGCCCACCCATAGGTAAAGGCAAATACAAAGACATACTCACCCGAGACTGGGAAACTCGGCAGTATCAATATAGTGGCGATGAGGGCAACGACTAGGTTAAATACCAGCGTCCAAACGAATCTAGTTTCCCACTTGACTTGCTGCCCTGCCTTTTCTGCCGCGCTCTTCTTCTTCAGCCACGGCAATAAAGCCCTCAGAAAGCAACCTAAGAATATACCGAGTGCTACGATGATTTCTGTCTCCATGTTCACCCACTTAAATGGAAAAACCACCCGAAGGTGGCTCTAAAAGCAAAAAACCCGCTTAAACGGGCTGTCTGGGGCGTAACTTAGCCCCGCGATGTCAATAGGGTAGCACGAATAATAAACTTTTGTCAAGCCCATTTTTACGACATCTTTATCGCTTTTCTGTGGTATTTTCGGTCCTTCAACCAGTCCGAAAAATCTCTCTCTTTGAGGCTCCACCCTGCCACATAATACAAAGCATCCTTAGCATCATCGCTCAGATAGTGCATCTTCTCGCGATTCTTGCACTCTTCAGCAAGCAGTCTGCCTCTCCATTCTGTCTTTTTTAACCTACGATCCACCTCTGCTATGATAAGTGCTACTTTAGTGAAGGCTGCTCCTGTGACTGTTCTCCCACGCATCCCCCCCGGGGCTGTAGCATCCGGGACCGGCCACTGCCCACCATGGAGAATGTCGGCATACTTCAAGAGCCAGAAAGATTGCTGAGCACACCATCTTATCTCGCCATAATGATACCACTCTTTGCCAGGGCACCCCTTCCAGCTTCTACACTTCCGGCAATCGAGCTCAGCCATTAAAATCCATAACTAAAGTAATCCCCTATAATCCTTGCAGTCTTGGCAGTTCAAATTAGCTCCATAACTTTCTGCTTATATTCCTTACTGTGTTCATAGACATGACATTTGTGGCAAAGAACTCGCAGATTGTATGGCATATTTAGGCGATGCCATGTTCTATCCTCACCATTTAGCGGAATAATGTGATGAACCTCCATGCCACTTCGTTCTGCCCAGCTTCCTTCGCCCAAAAGTGGCACATCCATACAACCACGCCCACAGCGTTGACACCTCTCGCCAGCCCGCTTAAATGCATCGTGGCTAGCAGTTTGCCAAAAGAATAGATGCTTATAAAATTCGGCACATTTATCAGAACAATAGACCCTGCGACTTTTAGGTAATTCACCACCGCACATGACACAGATTCCCTGATTCTCATAGCCTGTGCAAACTACTTTGAGTTTCATCTTTCTCTTCCCTTACTATCAATCGTATAATTAGCCTTCTGGCGCATCATCTTGTCTATCTCCTGAAGGTCTTCGAGCTTGCCCTGAACTTCAATAGCCCGCTTCTTGCTACCTGGTGGTCTAAAGAAGCCATATCCGTGCTTCCTGTAGTATCGAGCTATCTTCCGCTTATTCTGTATTGATAGGGAATCCCATAGATTCATCAGAACCACCCCCTTCTCAAAGCGTAGGTAGTAGCGCCGACCCTGTTACGAACCCCTAGCTTCTGGTAGATATGCTGGACATGGTTTTTGACTGTCTGATGCGATATTCCCATGTGGCAGGCGATTTCCTTGTTCTGCCAGCCCCGGACCATATAGCGCAGAACCTCAGTCTCCCTTCTTGTGAGTGGTTTCCGTCTTATCCCCAGGACCCGCTCTAATAGCTTTCTTATCATCGTAATAAAAAAAGAGGCGAGCCCCAGGTTTCCCCGGTAAAGCCCGCCTCTCGTTTCCCGAGTCAGCGTCTAGTTATGCTAGTTTAATCATGCTTTAATACTTATTATTTTAGAAGGGCGAGAATCTTCTTGCGACAATCTTCAAAGCCTGCCTGTTTATCTCCATATATGCGATTCCCGTCTCGGGCATATTGAGCATCTTGCTCCACCTTCTTTATCTCCTCGCTTATCCTCTGCCAAGTGAGTTCTGCTTGATGTTCTAATGTTGCCTTAAATTCGTTATCGAGACAATCAGCTTTACAATGAAGTTTAATAATGCCTTGCTCCCGATACCAGTCTAATGTGAACTGGTTGTATTCCTCTAAGGTCATTACTGTATCTTTAGCTCTCATTCATCCCTCCTTACTTCAGCAATCCTGCCCTCCGTGCAAACTTATCGAACATAATTGTCTCATAGCCAGTGCCATCTTCGCAAGGAACTACTGCCTTGACGGGAACTCCATCTTGAAAGGTTAAATCGTGAATATGCCCGTAAGGATGCTGAGTCCCCCAAAGTATTAGTGCCCATTGTAGGGGAGATAGCCTACACTCTACGAGCTTTATGCCTTCCATCTGATTCTATTATACCACTCCTATCTATGCCTTAAAGTATCCGCGATCCTCTCAATGTCCCTGGGTCTCCACAGGTAAACCTCTTGCCGGCAGGCTTCCAGGGTGTCCAGCCAGGCTTGCTGATCGGGCGTGACTGCCCCCTTCTCGCTCTTGAGCTCCGCGTATATCACCCGCTTCTGCTCAGGATTGGCCAGCACCAGGTCCGGGAATCCCCGCGGTGAATGTATGCTGGTCCAGGAGAAATACATCTTCCACCCGAAGAGCTTGCAGAGAGTCCGGATCTGCTCTCTCAGGTCACGCTCAGTGACGGGGATGCGGTTAATCGTTCTTGGCATTGCCTTCAATCACTTTAAGAATCCTCTCAAGTAATTCCCTTATCTGTTTTAGATGCCATTCAATGCTTTTTCGCCATATTCGTTCGTTTTCTTCTTTTGCTCCATTATTCATTTCTCCTCCTCTATCACTTTATATATTGCCCAGAAGAGAGCGAGGGCAGGGTCTCTGTTGTTAGCATCATAAATATCCTGTTCTTCGTGAATAACATTAAAAACTGCGACACTGAATCCCGATTCTTCAAAGCACACAATATCTATTTGATAACCATTATCTTGTAGCTTCGGCACAGCCCACTTGAATAAATTGTTGAGGTCTATGGGGGGATAACCCCTGAAGCTAATATATGTATGGTCAGGAGAACGATATAGCCACTTTATATCAGGTTCAGGGTACTCTTCCTTATAGAACCCCCAGTGTTCCCAGAATTTCTTTACTTGTTCTTCAGTTGGTTTCATTTCTTCACCTCATATCGGGATTTCAGGGATTGCCATATTTCAGATAAGGCACTCCAGATGTCCCTTACATCACCACGAGGGTCAGTCCAGTCATCCCTTATGACCTTCTCAGAGCCACAATGCAGACAAGTTGGGATTCGTACTTCTCTCATAATAGTCTCGCTTGACTTATTACATCTTCTGGGTTTAATGACACTTCCGTCCCCGCTGCAAGGTCGTTCTCATCTTCAACATGATACTTAGGAGACCACCAGCGCCTCATCATTGTGCTGGCCTTTCGGAATAGCTTAGTTTCAAATGCTCGGCTCAAATCATCGGGATAGGTATAGCCATTTTTGCGGAAGTGGTCAGCCATCATATTTACCATTTCGTTAGGGATGTCAGAGAAGTTATTATACCCAGCCTCATAGAAAAACTTGGCTGCCCACCAGCAGGCATAACAGACAGGCCCCGCTGCCCATTGATGCTTCACAGGCTGTAATGGGCGGCCACAAGTTATACACTTTTGGCTGAGTAGCCCATTTTTATCTCTACTCATTTTCTCTCACCAACCAAAAGGGAACGATACCACTCTTTGGTTTATCCATTTCTACTTACTCCTTCTCTGTTCAATCATTGCCTATCACCGGGAATCAGCCTGTCTTTTTGCCAGATTTTGACCAATTCTTCAGTATGCCAACTATATAGGGCCAGCGCGGTTGATTCTGTGCCACGGCTTCCCGAATAGCATCGTAAACCCAATCCGGCGAGTGTCGCGCGCAGGCACCTTTTATTTCGTGCTCCATATCTTCTGAGATAGTAGCCCCAAGTAAGATATTATCCTGATAAAGAGACATTACTTGTTCTACTGTTTTTAAGAACCGAACTGGACTTTCTTCTTGTTTAGTTTCTTCTTTAACTTCTACTTTAACTTTATCTTGTTCTTTAACTTTAACTTGCGTTAGTGCTAAACCGTTTTTACTCCGTTGTAGGTCTGGGGTAAAAGGGGGGATTTGCGATTGAGCTTCTTGGTTTTTCCGCAATCCGACTTGGTGTTTTTCAAAAGTTTTCATCAATAAATATTCATTTCCGTTAACAGAATAACGAAAAATCAGCTCATTTTTTTGCAATTCTTTGAGATAATTTTCGACTTTTCGATTAGAAATGTTGCGCCGGGGGAAGACAATGCTTTTGACAGTTTGGGGATCGCCATACATTCTCCCCTCACAATCCAGGTGAGTGATTAGCCAGGTGAACAGGAGCCGGCAGGTGTCGTCCGAGAGGGCGTCCACCTTCTCGTCCAGGCTGATAGCCTTGCTGATAAATCTACCGCGGGCCATTGCTGCCCCTCATGGCAGCCTTCATCGCTGCCGGTCTCGACCAAGTTCGTGCCAAAGATCGCCATTCTTTCGAGTATCGGATATATTTATCGGCTGGCTGGTAAAGTTGGGCAAAGGGCATAAAGCCTAATTCCCAAACAGCTTCAAGCCTTTCCTGAGCCTCGCTGATTGTCTCATTATTAAAAGCCAGCAGAACATAACAACGAAGTTGATTTCGACCAAGCCCGTTTAACTTGCGTTTAGCTCGTTCCAATGGCTTGATTGCCTTTTTGGTATCGCAAGCAAAGAATAGTTGTTTTATTCTAAGTGACCTCAAATCATCAGCTATTGAATTTGTGAAAAGCCTACTGTCTAAACCACCTGATAAGACAATAGACCGCTGAGGTCGCAACATATCAAAGACTTTGGATATATGTACTTTGCTACACTGTAAAAGGTTGTTATCCTGAATAATATTGCCTGATTTAATCTTGATCTCGCGGAGTCTTTCTTTCACTAAGCACCAAGGACAGTTATTATTGCAGCCTCGGCTAGTTATGGTAACTCCCTGTCTTAAATACAATCCAGGCTCAAATTCACCAGAATAAGATTCCAATGCAAAGCCTCCCAGTTTGACAACAAAATAGTATTGTCTCCATGCCTCAGCCAACCGTTGAGCTTTAGGTATATCCCATGTAAAAGTGCAATCAACATGAACTTCATCTGCTGGAGGAATGAATAGTGGAGGATCGCCCACGAAAGCATAATCATCCCTGGGCGTCATGCTTGTTCGCCGGGGAAAGACCCGTATAATTCTCTGCGGTCTAGCCATGCTTATCCCCTATTGCTTCCAGTTCTCTAACTCTCTTATCGCTCAAATTCGCCCGTGCCTTTACACTCCCAACACCAAGGTCCCGAAGTTGATGATAGATTTCCTTCCTACGGTCATTATCCGTTGCGTTCACAAAGGCATCATATAAGGCTTGGCACTCATCCTTGCATGAACAATCGGGATTGTCAGCACAGCACCGAATTACCCGGCGCTCCATTGCCTTAGCTCCCCAAAACCTTTCCTTTAATAATCTCAGTGTTGCCTCTGGCTTAAACATTCGGCATTTCCTGTCTTAATCGGCAATCTTTATAAAATAAGCCTTCAGGTGTTCCCTCCCCGGCAATAAGAGGAACAAGGTTATCCTTCAAAAACACCTTCACTCCCGCCTTGTCCGCAGCCTCGACAATCTCCCGCAAATCCTCGATACGGGGCTGGGCCGTGAATCTATTGCCATAGCGCATCACAGCTAAGTTCCCGAAGGGGTATCTATCACATAGGGATACCATCTCTGGCAAAGTGCCAGTGCAAGCACCGGGGATGAGCCAGTTGATACCGTAAAGTGTTAGCCCTTTAGCCCACTGAGTAATTGCCTCTTGGTCGGCAGGATAATCCCCCCAAGATAGCAAGGGTTCAAGTGAAATATATTTGACTTTAGCCTGTATATCCCCAAGTTCTATGCAGGCTTCAACAAACATTTTATGATTCGTAGCCGTCACCCCCACCCAGCAATTCTCAGGAAACGGCGAGAATTCAGGTAATCGCTGTGCTTGCTTGGTCAAGGTATAGAATCTATGCTGAGGGCAATCTCTCATCACCTGCAGCTCCATCCTCGTCCATTCCTCTGGCCAATAATCTCCCATCCAGTCGCTCATATCATCCAGGAAGATACCTGTGGGTTTCGTTCGCTTCCTGATTTGCTCTAATCGTTCTGGCCACCAGCGAGGATAGAAGGGGTCATAAAGGTCGCAATACCTTGCCTCCGGTGCTATGATTGATTTTGGCTTCCCTAATTGCTGCCCATTTTCTACTGGAATGGCATTTGAACGAAGATAGTAGCTTTTCAACCTTGTGTTGGCTAATTTCCATGCGTAACACGGAAATAGTCCACCCAGGCATAACCCCTCTGGCGTGTGGTTTTTGCAGCCACTTGCCGGGTTGAGTGTGTAGCCCTGACTGCCATCGGGGTTCTTAACCCATTCTATTTGTGTTTTGTTCATAATTTCCTCCTACTAAGGGTTAGCGGGGGTCGGTCAAGCCCCCGCCACCTATAAACAGAAAGGAGAAAGAAGTTAGAAAGATGGTCATTTGTCTTAATCATTTACCTTTGGCATCTCCTGTCTATTTTACCTTGCCAATCAGCTTATGTTCGGGACACCGCCATTCCATTTCTCGGACAACCTGTGTCTCCATTAACTGATAAGTTTCCCCGTGCTTTTGTGCGTATCTTTGAGCCTTTGCAAGTTCCCCAAAGTTTCTAGGAACATTTACTATGGCACACGCAAGGCATCCGCAGGGCTTCAAGAATACATGGGTTTTAGGTTCTTCTTCTACCATTTTTAGCCTCCTAAATAAACCGGTTTGCCTGTTATTTCCTGCACCTTCCGCTTGAACATATCTGCATCAGAATTATTACCACTCAGATGGAGCAGGTGTATCTCTTCGACCTTACTCAAATCGTTTGCCCGGAGCATCCCAACTAGCGTCTCCAGGCTCATGTGATCCTGGAGAATCGACCGCCTTAGATCCGATGAAGGGGTGTTATCCTTGAGTAGAGGCAAGCTGTAATTCGCCTCAATCATAAGATGCGTTAGCCCTTCAAATCTGTGGGCAATATAAGCCGTATCAGTGGCGAAAAGAAGTTTCTCGTGGGATTGGTTAGCCATTAGAAAACCAAGGGGCTCAGCAGCGCTGTGGTGCAGCTGGAAGGGTTTTATCGCCCAGGTGCCGATATGGAATTGCGTCAATGCCTCAATGATGTGTAACCTATGCCCCTGTAGTCTAAGCGCCTCAGCCGTCCCCTTGCTCATGTAACAGTCTATGCCTGCCCTCATAATTTCATGCGCTGCCTTTGCGTGGTCTTGATGTTCGTGCGAGATAAGGCAGCCGGCCAGCCGGGATACTTCAAAGTTTAAGCCTTGCTGAATGAGGCGAAATGGAATACCGGCCTCCAGGAGCAACGGCGTTTTGCCATCGCTCACAAAGTAAGCGTTACCACTGCTCCCGGAAGCCAGTATTTTTATCTCCATGTTACAATTCCATAACTTCTTGACAGCACCGCTTGGCTGCAACCCATGATTCCCAGCATTGACCAACAATACCAGTGCCAGGGAATAAATCATAAAAGTCATCATCCTCTCGAGCTCCAAGTAATTCAAATAGCCAATAGCAGAATTTAGGTGGCTTAGCACCAACTAGACCTTTTTGAATAGTGATATTAGCAGCCACCCAATCCCGAATAGTTTGTTCTTTTCTGTTTCTTTTCTCTCGGGCTGGCTTAAATATTAAAGCCTCCCAAGCATAAGCAGGATTTACATTAGGTTTGAAAGATGCAAATGGTTTAATCCATGCAGCCACACGCACAACACCATTCTGTACTCTATCCTTTACAAGATAATGATTAAGCAATATGCCAAGACTAGGAGTGCTACAGCTCAATGCCCAGCCATCATAATTCCAAGATAAATCCTCAAGAAGTTTATTGTGGTCAACTTCTTGCCGTTCAGGATAATAATGGCTACATCCTAAATATGGCGGGTCTGCATAGGCTATTTTACTCATAGAGTATTACCCTCTCTTGATACTATGTTTTCATCTCAAAACTCTGGCTTCTCCTCGACCACCGAGGGCCCTGCCCTGACTGCCGCTACCCGTCTGTAGCAATCTGCTGGGCCTTCCGTTATCTCTGTCTGTTTTGAAACCCCGAGTTCAGCCAGCACTTCTCCTGGCTGTAAACCGAAGTCCTCAAAACATGCCTTCAGCATAGCTGCTACAGTTTTGAGGCTCGCGGGATCGCGGCTCAGCTTTCGTGGCTCCACATTGTGTACCTCTACTGCTGGTTCCTCGGCAATCTCCCCGGTCTCGGGGTCCACGTCAATAAAGTCCTTGTTGGCGTTCTCTTCAATCTCGGCTTCGAGTTCAAGAGCAGCTCCCTCTTCGTCTGCGCGGTTAAAATGCTCCAGGAATAGATTATCGTCAGAGCTAGAATTGATAAGCGCCTTACAAGCCCGGTTGGTTACGGTGCGCTTCGCCATTTCTTCAGGGAATTGAGAATGTACTGAAGTAGGCGCATCAGGGTCCATCTTCGATTTAGCCCATGCCTTTTTTATCTGAGCAATGGTCATAATCTCGGTAAACGAGGGCTTATCATTGCTGAACTCAATCACGCAATAAGCGGCCACGATAGCGCCTGGCTTGACATTCCCGATCTTCTGCGTGTGCTTGGACACAGTTTTCCGGTTGTGGGAGATCGCATATTCAAACTCGTCCCCTTCGTAAACGACCTCTGCCCAAATATCACTTGCTCCCGCTACCCTCTGAGCTACTGCCATGGTGCCGAAGTAACTCCTTTGGCATACGAGCTTTTGCCCGTATGCGATGAAGTAGCATTGATCCTTGCCGGGGTTTAACCCCTGGACAGCCATGTCGAGAAGGGCATTTGCTATACTAGCCTGAGAACACGCCTGGAGAACCGGGCGCTTATCCTTATCAACTGCTTCCTGGAGTGCCAACCAAGCAGACTTCAAGGCGTTCTCAATGCTGTAGTTCGCCGGTAAGATAAGCTCCTTGTCGTCTGTGTAGGTTCGCAACTTTGTAGTTACGAGTGCCACTACATCAAATGGCTTACCTACCGCCGTTCCCTTTTGTTCTTCTGTTTTTTCCATTATTCGATTCCTCCTTTTTCAGCTTTTACCTCAACCCATAGCTTCCTCAGGCCAACAGCCTTAATTGCGCTGCCATCTCCTAACTCTTCCGCCAATCTGACAAAATCTACAGGAACTCCACTGACAGCCGAGGACATTGCCTTTAGAAACTTTAAGTCAATATTTATTCGTTCTTTTTCTTCTTCAGTAACCTCCATCATCACTGCCCCAACAGCCATCTTAAATTGACCTTCCTCATCGAGAACACACCAGTGCCCTAATGCAGCTCGCATAGCAACCTTGAGCCTCTCTTCTAGTGGTTGTTTGGAGTCAACACCAGCTCTTAGTTCTGTTATGCCTATCATTATCCTATTATCCATCTGGTTCTTCCTTTTTTATTACTCCTTTGTCTCGCCTGGTAGTAGTTCAGGGTTGGATACCTGGACATACTTCAGGGCTTCGATGCCTAGCTTAAGGGCTTGTTGCCCTGGAAAATTGTCCTCCAGATTGAGTCCTGCCTTGCGGTCATCATAAATAGCTTCTAATAATCTAATAGCTTCTTCTGATGTCATATTGCCACCGCTTCTTTTGCTGCTTCAATTCTAAGCACCCTGTCAGATTCGCTCACATATAGTCTGATTTGCTGCCCCTCTGTCTGTAGTAATTGTGTGACAGCCTCAGCGTTATCTATCCATATTGGAGCGTCAAATTGGAAATGCTTGCTCAAGGTGTTAATAATGTCGAGCCCGATGTTTATTCGTGCCGAGTTATTAAGCGCTGAGCTATACGGGACCCCGAGAAACATTGTTTCGCATACTTCCTCTACCCCGCCGTTCACTAGCTGGTTGAACAGCTTAAACCTTGCCAGCTCAAAGCGGCTATTTATCCTGTCCTCAAGTAGACTTACCTTTGCTCTAACAAACTGCTCGGTGAGGTATAGTTCCCCTTCCAGTCTCTCATACTCTTTAGCCAGTGTTCTTTCCGCAGACTTCAATTCCTCAATGCGCTGTAGACCGGCTTCGCGCTGCTTGATTTGAGCTATTGCCGATTCGCAATCCGCTATCTTTGCGTCAATGGCAGAGAGAATCAATCTCACGGCCTCGACTGCCCCGCTATTAGTAGCCTTGAGCTTCTCAATATCAGTTTCTATGGCACTTTTCTTTTGTGTTAATTCAACATAAACGAGACTGGCCGGCGTCACTGTTTCTTTATTCTCTAAGGCAGCGAGATCAGCTCGGGCGCCGTCAATCTCTTTGTTCAATTCAGTAAGCCGTGCTTCGTTGTTTGTGTTTTCCAGTTCAAGCACACCGACCTCTTTGTTTAGCGCCTCAATCCTTGCCTTAGCTGAGGTTCCTTCGGTAGTAATTGATGCTAGCTTACTTGCCTTCTTCAGGTTGAAGTTGTTTATTGCCCCCTCTCTAGCTGCCTCTAATTGTTCCGGCGGTAATGACTGTCCACACGCCGGGCAAGTATCGGATTGTTCAAAGGTAAAGTTTTCAGAGTTGGTCACACTCCAGTCCTGACGCAATGTATCCAGCAACTCTTCAAGTCTCTTAACGGTATTTTGCTTTTCCACAACCTCTGCCTGTATATTCTGTATGGCTCTTCCTAGACCATCGGCTTCGTCCTCTAGCTTCCTTAACTCTACCTTTGCCACTTGCGTTTCATCGGCTGCCACTGTCCACTGTTCACGCTCAACCTTTAGTATCTCGGCCTCAATCACCCTCAACCCCTTTGTTTTCTCTGCAACCCCACCGCCGGCCTCGAGGTTCGCAAGCTCCTGAGCTTTCGCATTGCGCTTCTCTTTCAAATCCTCGAGTTCTGTTTTAAGGCTTGGGGCATTGATAGCATCGGGTAAACCACGCTGAACCTCACTAATGCGCACAGGTATCTTCTCTATATCTTTATTGATCTCTGAACGCCTGGCTGCTATGACCTTGCGATGGTCCTCGAGCTTATGGCCATTTAGAATCTCAGGTAGTTTTGCCAGCTTAGAATCACTGGCTATTACCTCAGCATCGCTCAAGTCTCCGCATACTTCTAAGAGTAGCTTCCTGCGGTCCTGCCAGTGTAGAACTTCATTGAAATGCCGGGGATTGGTGAGCAGCTTAAAAGCATCTTCGTCTACGATACTGGCGATCCTGGCCTCATACTCATTCTTCTTAACAGGCACACCGTCAATGAAATAGTTTGTGGTATGTCCTGTGAATTCTCGCTCTAGGGACCCTCGCTTCTTGGTCCAGTTCTCAGAGTAGACTTTCTTGAGGCCAAGTTGTCTCCCGCCAATTTCCAGCACACCTTCAACCTCATGCTCTAAGCCGTGGACCGGCTCCCCATCTACTCCAAGTGTTTTGATTTCGAAGTCCTTCCGGTTGGCTGAGTCTTTATCGAATAACAGCCACGAAAAGGCATCGAAAAGAGTTGTTTTGCCAGTCCCGTTCTCCCCGAAGATTGCCTGTGATTCTCCGAATGTCTCCAGGTCAAACTCTCTTATTCCCTTGAAGTTTCTTAATTTAAGATTGATAAGTTTCATTACATTTCTCCTTCCTCTTTGATATTCTCGGATGCGGAATCCTGCCCGCCCATGTGTTCCGAGACGGTCTGTTCCATCTGGCTAAACCTGTTCCCGCAATCCTCACAGATGTAGATTGGCATTTCATTTATCCCCCAATCTACCGAGCTCAGTCCAGATTTTATGATGCTCAAGCCATTTTTGAGCCTCGCCCAAGACCTCGGTTAGCTCTCTCTGCTTTGCCTCTGCTAAGCCAGTGAAGACATCAAGGCTAATACTGGTGCTACCATGATTGTAGTAGATGATTTGCTTATCCCTAGCTACGACATCTTTGATAAGCCCTGCCTTGGCAATTCGCTTAGCTAAATCAAACGAATATAGGTTGTCTGGACACCGAGGCTCAAGTATCGCCTCCCGGCTTTTAATCCGTCCGTCTTCGTGTTCTTCAATGACTTTCATTATTCCCCCCTTTCGTATGCCTCTAATCGCTTTCTATCTTCGGGGTAAAATCCTTTTATCACGGCCTCAACAATAGCCGCTTGAGCTCTATGCCGGGCAAGTGGGTGTTCCCTCGAAGACTTGGCGATCCTCAAGGTCTCCATATCCACTTCGACATTCTCAGCGATTAAAGTTTTATCTTCTGTGGTTATCACTGTTCTTCTCCTTCCTTTACTTCACATTCAATATCATCTTCCCAAGCTTCACAATTATCCTTGCCGATGCAATAGGAGTGTCTAGGTTCAGGAGCATCCCTATGACTACACTTGCCACCTTTAATATAAAACTTGCATTCCTTGTAAGTGTTCATTTCTCTACCCCCCACATAAGCCAGCAGCCATGCCTCGATAAGTCCTTTGCTATTTCCCCCAGGGTGAGGTTTCCGTACTCCTGGCAGAATAAGTCAAATAATGCAAAGGCTTGACACGCCTTCCCTACCACCGCTATAATTAATTTATTCAATTTCCTTTACTCCTTCCCGGGGCCAGAAGTGATGAGGTCACTCCTGGTCCCTTTCTGTATTTGCTTATGGTTGCTCGACCTGCAACACAGCTTATAAAGCCTCAGTAGCTCAGTCCGATTATTAGAAGCTAAAATACTTGGGGTATCCTTGCCTCCATTATTATTTTCTTGAGCCTGAAGCTCTTGCTGCCTTAGTTCGGCTAAGGTTGGATTTCGTGGTCTTCCACCTTTATTCATAGTGCCAATCCAATCCCGTTAAATACGCAAACCCCGGTCATTCCGATTACTATGACCAGGAAAAGCATCCTAATCTGTCCCGGGTATTTATTCGCCAGTAGAAGAAGAAGCCAGGTGCAAACCATCACCGCTCCAATCTTCACAGTCCAGAATAGCCCCATAGATTGCTGTTCAAGGACATATCTCATTGGCGGGTTTAACTCGTATCCACCCCTGCCGTCTAGGATATGAGTGAGTAAGCCATCAACCACATTCAGGATAATGAAGGCACTCGCTAAGCCTACCGGCCTTTCTAACTTGCTAATCTTTTCCATAGATTCTTAGCTCCCCCCAGTAATCCCACACAAAACCTTTTCAATCCCCTTAATTCCATTGATTATCAATGCTTTCCCACCAAATTAGGCGATTTCTGATGCCGTGCCTTCTGTAATCTTTCACCCATCTTTTTCTTTTGCTCAGGTGATAAATTCTTAGGAGCTCTCGGTAATGGGATTCGCCTTTTGGCGATGTGATATTCCTTGCCCCCATAGCCATTATTGAGAACAGGTTTTAGCCCGAGCTTCTTTTCCAAATGTATTTGCCATCGCTTGTTGTAGGTGAATATCACCGCCTCGGCAGGAGTTTCATCGAAGCTGATTAAGGTTTCCTTCTCTTCATTGCTGAGCTGCATTTTCAAAAACCCTCCCCGGCGTGTGCCGATGGTGGATCTGAATCACATCTTCGATTAGAAAATGACATCTTATGTTTTAGGTCGTCCCAGACTTGAAACTTAATCTCTCTCATCTATCACTCCTTACCCTTTCGGCGATTCCTTACAGAATGGAATGGCTAAACTTTGTCATTCCCATCTTTTCTATGCCTTGCTCGCCAAATAACCATTGACACTGCACTTGTTTTCATTTTGAACATCCGGGCAATAGCTATATGTCGCCAGCCCTTTTCAGCTAACGCCAATATCTTTTCGTTCCGTGCCCGGTATCGCTCCCTTATTATTTCGCTTCCTGTTTTCACTTCACTTAACAGATTATCACACCCCTAAAATCTTGTCAATACCGTTACCGTGTAAAACACACGATTAAAACAGGAAAATTTATAGCTATAATTGAGGAAATTTTAGGGCTTGACTTTCAGGGGAAAAGAATTAGAATAATAGTAGGGAAGGCAAGATGAAGAGTGAAATATCGAGCAAGGCTCTGCTAATTCTATTTATAATCTGGTTGTTATTTATTTGTCTTCTTGTCTATTACACTGGCCACCCGGAGCCGCCTTTTAGGTAGGCTGTAAAACATCATAAGAATTTCTCGCCGTGCCTCTCATTAGTGGTATAGAAATTTAACCAAAACTATGCCATTGTATAAACAAACAATTGACATGAAAACTATTAAGCCAATAAATGCTATCTTTATTGGGCGGGGGTGCATGGTTGC
>Ga0315541_1000622_pt1 | contig 37079 bp, 19 predicted proteins | sample SalMarSW160190MG_FD_203095 | JGI IMG/M metagenome (GOLD analysis project Ga0315541, IMG submission 203095) | Salt marsh sediment microbial communities from the Plum Island Ecosystem LTER, Massachusetts, United States - Salt Marsh Sediment SW1601-190 ...
CCAAGTGCCAAGTCCCTTTGCCGTTTCTGGTCCCTGGTCCCTGGTCCCTGGTCCCTGTCTTTTGCCTATCTTGCCCAGATGGCCGGGGTCCGCGTCCGGCAGTTGTTGCCGTTGTTAGTCCCAAGTCCCCAGTCCCTTTGCCGTTCCTGGTGCCTGGTCCCTGGTCCCTGGTGCCTGGTCCCTATTCCCTATTTCCTATCCTCTGCACTTTTCAAAGAGCGTCAGGGCGCGCAATCCGCGCCCTCCGTACTTACAGCGCGCGTTCACGTATGCGCGCGCAAACGCTTTCGCATAGCGAGAGCCAAAACTGTAAATCCCGGGCGGTGCGGCAGAAGAAAATCTTGAAGAAAACGCACTCCCCCGGCCGGAGCGTTCACATTTGCGCGCGCATGCGCTTTCGCATCCGGACGAGTCGCCCGCCCGAAGAGGTCGTTCATGGCCTTTCCCCGGCAACTGCCGCCGCTATCTTACCGGCCACGGAGGTGTCGGACAAGCGCCCCCGGTGACTGCGCCGATATCGGCGGGCGTGTTGCGCGTACCGAGATCCCGCCCATCGAGGCCCTGAGCGTTCGCGCCATCACCACAACCTACAGCCGAGCCCCGGCCTTGTTGAGGACAAATCGGAAACCGTCCCGGTTTCCCCCTACCGGCCACGGAGGTGTCGGACAAGCGCCCCCGGTGACTGCGCCGATATCGGCGGGCGTGTTGCGCGTACCGAGATCCCGCCCATCGAGGCCCTGAGCGTTCGCGGCATCACCACAACCTACAGCCGAGCCCCGGCCTTGTTGAGGACAAATCGGAAACCGTCCCGGTTTCCGGTTTCCCCGTATTGATGAAAGATGAGCCGTTCCGGCTGATGCCGGTTCAGGCTGAGTCGCTGACGCGGGCAGGATGACGTCCGTAAGGCCTGAGATAAGGCCGACACCCTAATGATCCGCCCGCGTCCGAATTCCATCGGAGCCGGCCCCGAGGGGCCAGGCTGAATAGATACCGGGATGCAACGCGACATCCGCGACGCGGGCACCGCTCAGGCGACAGGAAAAAGAACCAGAAAAAACACGTTGCTCAAGGAGATCAACTTGAACGGAATGGCCCTGTCATAGATACGGAAGGCGTGGGGTATGGCATTGGTGCGTGCAAGCACGCACCCTACGGGCAATCCTGCGTGCAGCCACGCACCCTACTTGCGGATGGTGAGGCCGTACTTCTTGATGCGGTAGCGGAGGTTGTCGCGGCTGACGCCGAGGCTCCTGGCGGCGCGAGTCTGGTTCCAGTTGTTCTCGGCCAGTGCCTTGAGGATGAGCGCCTTCTCCATGTCGGCCAGTGCGTTTCTGGGGCCGGCGGCGTGCTGGGTTTGCTCGCCGGCGGGCGCGGCTGCCGGCTCGGGCCGGGCGGTGATCTCGGCCGGCAGGTGCGGCCGCTCAATCACGCCGGCGTCGGCCAGCAGGCAGGCACGCTCCAGGACGTTCTGAAGCTCGCGGATGTTGCCGGGGTAGCGATAGCCTCTCAGGGCCTGCATGGCCGCCGGGCTGACGGCCGGGAGGGCGATCTTCATCTCCGCCGCCAGAGCCTTCAGGAAGTGCTCCACCAGGGCGGGGATGTCCTCCCGCCGATCGCGCAGCGGCGGCAGCGTGATGGGAAAGACGTTGAGCCGGTAGTACAGGTCTTCGCGGAAGCGGCCGGCGGTCTTTTCCGCCTCCAGGTCGCGGTTGGACGCGGCCATGATGCGGACGTCGCAGCCGATGGTCTGCGTGCCGCCGACGCGGACGAACTCCTTCTCCTGAAGCACCCGCAGCAGCTTGACCTGAAGGGCCGCCGCCACCTCGCCGATCTCATCCAGGAAGATGGTGCCCCCGTCGGCCAGCTCGAACCTGCCCAGACGCCTGCCGGTGGCGCCGGTGAAGGCGCCGGCCTCGTGCCCGAACAGCTCGCTCTCCAGCAGGGTCTCCGGCAGGGCGGCGCAGTTGACGGGGATGAACGCTCGCTCGCCTCGCGGGGAGTTCTCGTGGATGGTGCGGGCGGCAAGCTCCTTGCCCACGCCGCTCTCGCCCAGCAGCAGCACGGTGGCGTTGGCCGGAGCCACGCGCCCGATGAGGTCGAAGACCTTGCGCATGGCCGGGGCGTCGCCCAGCATCTTTCCCTTGCCGCGGAGGGTCTCCTTCAGCCCGCGGTTCTCGTGCTCGATCTGGTCGTAGGAGCGGGCGTTGGCGGCGGCGATGGCGGCCAGGTTGGCGAATATCTGGGCCAGCCCCCGGTCGTTCTCGTTGAAGCGGTCGGCCTCCAGCGGGTTGATCACCTCCACCACGCCCAGGACCTGGCCCTTGTGGATGAGCGGGGCGGCGATGAGGCTGCGGGTGTGGAAGGCGACGGCCGTGTCGATCTCCCGGTAGTGGGCCTTCTCGCGGGAGACGTCGTGGTGGATCTGGGCCTTGCGGGCGGCGATGGCCTGCCCGGACAGGCCCATGCCGGCATCGTATTCCATCCCGATTAACTGGTCGCCCCGATCGCCCACGGCGGCGCGAAAGATCTGCTTGCCGCGGGCCCCGTCCAGTATGATCACACTGGAGGCTTCCGCGCGCATGACCGCGGCCGCGGCGGCGGCGATGACGCCCAGCGTCCGCTCCAGCCCCTGGGCGGAGTTGATGGCGGCCGAGGCGTCCACCAGGGCCGACAGCGTCTCCCGCGGCAGGTTCTTGGTTGAAAGCATGGGCCTGTTCCACTTGGTCGGCGCGGCCCGCCGGCGCATCAGGAGTTTGCTCTGACTGGCTGGGGCTGGCAAGAAAAAATTGACGGCCCGGCGAGGGGGCTTCTATGATGCGGCTTCAGGACGTGTGCGGGCCGGGCGCGGGCGGGCTCTTTGAGCGGGCGGCGGCGAGACGATGGTGAACCTCCACGCTCGCCGGCCGGGCGCGCTCGCCGAAACCTTTGCAGCACTTTCACTTACTGATGCCACCGTGGAAAACTCCGAACCCAGGGCCGAAACCTCCGACGAGCAACTCCTGCTGCAATACACCCAGGGCAGCGTGGACGCCTTCGAGCAGCTCGTGCGCCGGTACCAGCGCGAGCTGTTCAACTTCCTGGCCCGTTTCGTTGGCGATCCGGCCCTGGCCGAGGACGTCTTCCAGGAGACCTTCCTTCAGATTCACCTCTCGGCCGGCGGGTTCGACGTCTCGCGGCGGCTGAAGCCGTGGCTGTTCACCATCGCCGCCAACAAGGCCCGCGACGCCCTCCGCAGCCGCTACCGCCACCCCACCGCCGAGCTCGACGCCGTCGTGGGCGGATCCGACCAGAACCAGACCCGCTACCTGGACCTGATGTCCGCGAAAGTTCCCCGGCCGGAGGAAACTCTTGAGAACCAGGAGGCGGCGGCGGCCGTAAAGAAGATTGTCCGGGAGATGCCTGAGAATCTGCGGATCGTGTTGTTGTTGAGTTACTTTCACGCGTTTCCGTACAAGGAGATTGCGGAAATCCTTGGGGTGCCGTTGGGCACCGTGAAGAGCCGGCTGCACGTGGCGGTGAGGGAGTTCGCCCGACGATGGCGTGCGGCCTTTGGCGAGGCTGGAGATGAGCGATAGGGAGCGGGACGAAGAACTGCTGATCGATTTTGTGCTGGGGCGCTGCGATGAGCCCACCGCCGACGCGATCCGCCGCCGGCTGGCCTCCGAGGCCGAGTTCGCCGCCCTGCACGAGAACATCGCGGCGACGTTTGAGGCCCTGGGCAAGTACGCCCCGCCGGACGTGCCGGCCAACCTGGTGGAGCGAACCATGGGCCGGCTGCACGCCATGCGGCGGAGCGAGGCCCTGCTGGAGGTGCGGCGGATGCGGCGCAGTGCCGTCTCGCCGACCTTCTCCTTCCGCGAGCTGGGCGCCCTGGCGGCGGCGGCCGTCCTGGTGGTCGGCATCCTCCTGCCGTCCCTGCGGCACGCCCGGCAGCGGACCGACCAAAGCCTCTGCGCCGCCAATGTCGGGCGCATCGGCACCGCCTTGAGCCTGTACGCCGACGAGAACGGCAGCTTCCCCGGCGGCGGCAGCAAGGGCGGGTCGTGGCTCCGCCTGCCGGGCATGAAGCGCGCCAGCAACTCGGCCGCACTGTTCCTCCTGGCCCGACAGGACTATGCCGTTCCCGATGATTTCCAGTGTCCCGCGGCCGGGGGGCAATCCTTCGTCAAGCAGGCCGGCATGACCGATTTTCCTTCGCCCGGGGCGGTCAGCTACAGCTTCCAGCACAGCCTGGACCGGCCGATCCGCCCGGAGGACCTGGCGGAAGTAAGCGAGCAGATGGTCATTCTGGCCGATCGCACGCCCGTCTTCCCCGACGGGCTCTTCCGCCGCGAGTGCGTGAAGAAGGTCGTCAGCGAAAACCACTCCGACGGCGTGCAGAACGTGCTGTACCTGGGATTGCACGTCCGCTCGGTCAGGGACTGCCGTGTGGGCGTCGGCGGCAACAACATCTTCCTGGCCGAGGGCGTCTACGATTACACCGGCCACGAAGAGCCCGTCTCCCGGACCGACTCGTTCGTGCTGCCCAGCTTCGGCCAGTAAGCCTCCTCGGGCCGGGGGAAAAGCCGAGGTGTACAAATCCGCCGGCGCTGCCTAAAATCATCTCCCGAACGGAAACGCGCCGTGAAAAGGCAATTCCCAAACTCTGCTGGCCGCTGGCCGCGCATCGCGGGGCGGGCGGCGCTACTTTGGATGCTCCTCGGCGCCGCGGTCGTCTCGCCGCTGCCGGCGAAGGGCGAGGAGCTGCTGCCGATCGCCACCGCCGAGACGGTGGAGAAGGCTTTGGCCTTCGATAAGGACGAACGGACGATCCTCGAGGACGTCGCCGACGGCGACACGAAGCTTAACATGGACGCCTTGTACGTGCTGCTGCGGCGGGCCGAGATGCTCCCCGAGGGGCGGGAGACGTTTGAAGAGGCCGAGCAGCCCAACCCCAAGAGCTTCTGGGCCGAGCCGCGGCGCTACCACGAGGGCGGGCGCCCTCGGCTGGTGCGGGTGGCCGGCAGCCTGTACAGCGAGCCGAGCGACTGGTCGGAGGAGGTCAAGCCCACGCGCTGGTGGGGCGCGCGGCCGGTGTACGTGCTGTATCTCAAGGCGGCCGGGATGCCCGAGCCGGTGCTGGTTTTCCTCACGCGCAAGCCGCCGGAGCAGCTTCCGCGGCAGCTCCGGGTCGCCGGCCTGTTCTACAAGGTCGTCCGGCGGCCGGAGAACCGCAAGACGGGTGACCCGAACACGGAGCACCTGTACCCGGTGATCGTGGCCAAGGAGATTTTCCAGGCGGGCGCGCCCGGCGGGCTGCCGTTTCAGAGCGTGCTGATGGTCGTCTTGGTGGTGGTGCTGCTGGCGGCGTTCTTCCTGGTTCGGCGCCGGCTCGGCCGGCCGTCGGCGAGGAGCGGCGGCAGGGGCGAGTCGACCCGGGCAGCGGGCGAGGACCGCCGCGGCGGCCAGGACCAGGCGGACTCCGAGGAAGTCGACGAGCAGCTTCGCCGCGAGGTGGAGGCGTTTCGGGCCGCCCGCGGCGCTTCCGGGAAGGGCGAACATGCCGATGGTAAAGACAATTCCGGTTAACGTTCCCGGCCGGGCCTATGAGGTGACGGTCGGCGTGAACCTCCTGGACGGTGTGGGCGAGAAGCTGGCTTCCCTGGCCGGCGGCGACGCCGGCGGGCGGGCGGTCGTTATCACCGATTCCAACGTCGCCCCGCTATACGCCGAGGCGGTCCGGGCCGCCCTGGCGGCGGCCGGCTGTCGGGCGGACGCGATCGACTTTCCCGCCGGCGAGCAGAGCAAGAGCCTCACCGTCTACGGGCAGGTGATGGACCGGCTGCTGTCGCTGAGCCCGGCCGTCGACCGCCGCTGCCTGATCGTGGCGCTGGGCGGCGGGGTGGTGGGCGACCTGGCCGGCTTCGTCGCCGCCACCGCCCTGCGCGGGCTGAGTTACGTGAACCTGCCGACGACGCTGCTGGCCGACGTGGACGCCTCCGTCGGCGGGAAGACCGGCCTGGACGCCCCGGCCGGAAAGAACCTCATCGGCGCCTTTCACCAGCCGCGGGCGGTCATCATCGACGCCGCCCTGCTGAAAACGCTGCCGCCGGGTGAGCTGGGCAACGGCCTGGCCGAGTGCGTCAAGCACGCCGTCATCCGCGACGGGCGGATGCTGGACTTCATCGAGGACAGCGCCTCCGCCATCCTGGCCGCCGACGCCGAGGTGCTGGCCGAGCTGATCGGGCGCAACGTCGCCATCAAGGCCGCCGTCGTCGCCGCCGACGAACGCGAGTCCGGCGAGCGGGCGCACCTCAACTTCGGCCACACCATCGGCCACGCCGTCGAGGCGGCCGCCGGCTACGGAACGGTCTCCCACGGCCAGGCGGTCTCGCTGGGCATGGTCGCCGCCTGCCACGTCGCCGCCGCCCGCAAGCTGATCGAGCCGTCGCTGGCCCGGCGCGTGAGCGAGGTGCTCTCGGCGCTTTCGCTGCCGGTGCGGTTTGCCGACTTGCCGGATGCACCTTCCGAGGCCCGCGACCCGGGCAATCTCCGCCGCATCATGAGCCACGACAAGAAGGCCCGCGCCGGCGTGGTGCGCTTCGTGCTGCCGACGGGGCTGGGCAACGTCGCCGTCTTCGACGACGTCACCGACGACCTGATCGACCGTGCCATCCAGTCGCTGGGCGCCTGAGGGCGGCGTTTGGGGGGCTTCTCTGGCGGCGGGCTCATCCTGACCCGAGGGCTTGACCGATATACGCTGCATGCTGCGGCTCATTCTCAACGACGAGCATCTCGACGGCGTCCTGACCGAGGCGTTCGATTGCTGCCGGCACCGGCTGTTCATCGCCACGGCCGACGTGAAGGACCTGCGCGTGCCGGGCGATCGCCGCCGCGGCGGGAAGTCCGGCCGGGCGGGCGCGGCCCCCAGCGTGCTGGAAGTCTTCGAGGAGCTTTCCGACCGCGGTGTGGAGATTCGCCTGCTGCACAGCGGCGTGCCCAGCGGGGTCTTCTTGGGGGAGCTGAAGGGGCGTTTCCCGGCCGGTCTGAGCATGCGCCGCTGCCCGCGGGCCCACGTCAAGGCCGTCATTGCCGACGGGCGGTTGATGTACCTGGGCTCGGCCAATCTGACCGGCGCGGGCCTGGGGGCCAAGAGCCCCCGGCGGCGGAACTTCGAGGCCGGCGTCTGGACCGACCAGGTCGACCTGATCGACCGCGTCCTGGACATGCTCGAGGGGATCTTCAGCGGCGCCGAGTGCGACGGCTGCGGCAGGAAGGAGCACTGCCCCGTCCCGCTGGAGGAGCCGGAGCTGTAGCATTTCGGCGGCGCCGGCTTCGCCCTTGTCCGGCCCGGTCGACCGGGGTAAACTCCGCCTTCGACAAGAGCGGCGAGGATTCAGAAAGGACGGTCGCAATGAAGAAGGTGCGTTTCGGTATCATCGGCTGCGGGGGCATGGGCAGCGGGCACGCCGGTCAGATCGTGGCCGCCGACGCCCGGGACTTCTGCCTGATGGCGGTCGCGGACGTGCGCCCGGCCGCGGCCAGGAGCCTGGCCAGGAAGTACGACCTGGCGTGGTTCAAGGACGGCTACGCCCTGATCGACTCGGGCTTGTGCGACGCGGTCATCATCGCCACGCCGCACTATTTCCACCCGCCGCTGACGATCTACGCCGCCCGCCGGGGCGTGCACGTGCTCACCGAAAAGCCCATCGCCGTCTCCGTGGGTCCGGCCCGGGCGATGGTCAGGGAGTGCAAGAAGCGCGGCGTCGCCCTGGGCGTGATGTTCCAGCAGCGCAACCGCGCCAACATGCGCAAAATGAAGCGGATGGTCGCCGCCGGCAAGGTGGGCGAGATCTTCCGCGTGCAGCTTATCTGCTCGCACTGGTACCGCACCCAGGCCTACTACAACTCCGGGGCGTGGCGCGGCACCTGGGACGGCGAGGGCGGCGGCGTGCTGCTGAACCAGGCCCCGCACTCGCTGGACCTGTTCCAGTGGATCGGCGGCATGCCCAAGCGGGTGGTGGCCACGGTCCAGACGCGCGCCCACAGGATCGAGGTGGAGAACACCGCCAACGCCATCCTGGACTACGGCAAGGGCCGCACCGGCTACATCTACGCCACCACGGCCGAGGCCCCGGGCATGGAGCACCTGGCCGTCTGCGGCGACCGGGGCACGCTCGTGGCCGAGGGCGACAAGCTGCGCTATGCCAAGCTGACCGTCTCGCTCACCCAGCACCTCAAGAGCAGCAAGAAGGGCTTCGGCCTGCCGCCGTGGGAGTGGAAGCAGGTCGCCCTTCCCAAGAGCGACTCCCGGCACATTGCCATCACCCGGGCGTTCGTGGATCACGTGCTGCGCGGCAAGCCCATGGCCGCGACGGGCGCCGAGGGGATGAACGAGCTGGAGCTTTCCAACGCGATCTACCTGTCGGGGTATCTCAACAAGCCGGTGGACCTCCCCGTGGACGCGGTCGCCATGGAGCGGCTGCTGGGGCGGCTGGTGCGGACGCGCGCAAGCGGCAAGGGCGGCAACCTCCGCCGGAAGGCCGCCGCCGAGCTGAAGCGGCTGCTGGGCGCCTACCCGGCCTGAGCCGGTTGCAGACGGCTGCGGCTGCCGCTCAGGCGTAGAACCGTGCCGGCTGGATGGCCGGGGGCTCCTCGCCGGCGGCGACCATTCGCTGTATCAGCCGCTTGCGGAGGTCGGCGGCCACGTCGGCGTATGCCCGTCGGCCGATGAGGTTTACCTGCTCGGCCGGGTCGGCGTGGAGATCGTACAGGTAGCGCTCGACGTAGCTGTCGCTGCCGGGCTCTTCCCCGCCCTGCCGGTCGGGGGCGAAGACGCTGTACTTCCAGCGCTCGGTGCGGATGCCCCGGCCGGTTTCGGCCTCGCTGATCTGGAAGAACACCTCCTCCGGCCAATCGTCCACGCGGCCGTCGGGCAGGGCGAGCATGGATCGGCCGTGCATGTCTTCGGGAACGGCCAGGCCGGCCGAAGCCAGCAGCGTCGGCGGCACGTCCACCAGGCTGACCAGCTCGTCGATCGCCGGCCCGCCCTCCAAGCCCGGCCCGGCGAAGACCATGGGTATGCGGATGCTCCCGTCGTGGCAGGAGCGCTTGTACTCGCCGTTGCGGGTGCGGAAGTGGCAGCCGTGATCGGAGGTGAAGAGAACGATGGTGTTCTCCGTCAGGTGCAGCTCGTCCAGGCAGGCGAGGATTCGCCCGACGTTCTCGTCGATCCGGGCGCAGATTCCGTAATAGTCGGGCAGTTGGCTCATCCAGTTGCCGGGCAGGTTGCGCAGGTCGGCGGGCACGTGGCAGTCGGCGTAGCGGGCGGCGTAGCCGTCCGGGGCGACGAAGCGGTTCATGTCGTTCTGATGGTGCGGCTCCAGCCAACTGAGCATCAGGAAGAACGGCTCTGACTTGGTCTGGCGGAGGAAGCCCATGGCCGTATCCGCCAGGGCATCGACGCGGTAGCCCTCGAAGTTCACCTGGCGGTTGTCGGCGTCGAACCAGTGGCCGCCGTAGGGCTTGGAGGTGAACTCCAGCACGTCGGCCGCCTGCCACAGGTCGACGTAGCCGCCGCGGTGCTCTACCGGCACGGGCTTCTCGTCCACGCCCGAAAGGTGCCATTTGCCGACGTAGCCGACGCGGTAGCCGGCGTCCTTGAAATGGTGGGCCAGCGTGGTGTGCTGCTGCGTCAGCGGCAGGCCGTTCTTCCACACGCCGGTGGCGGTGGCGTACTTGCCGGTCTGGAGGCTTGCCCTCGCCGGCCCGCACACCGGCTGGCAGGTGAAGGCGCGGGCGAAGCGGACGCCGCGGGCGGCCATCGCGTCCAGGTGCGGCGTCAGGGCCATGGGGCTGCCGTAGCAGCCGCAGGTGTCCCATCGCTGCTGGTCGGTGAACAGCACGAGGACGTTGGGGCGGGCCGGCTTGGCGGATTGCTTCATGTTCGGGGGCCTCGCGAAAGTCGATCGGTCGGGGGCAATCGTAGCAGGCCGGGGCGGGCCTCACAACCGCCGGCCGGACTGCGCGCGGGCGCAAAAAGACGCGGCGACCCGTCAGGGCCGCCGCGCCGAATCCGTCAGGTTCCCCGGCTTAGAGCAGTTAACGCTTTTCTGTAGCCCCCCAGGCCGGCTGCGGCGTCGTCTGGCTGCGTCAGGCTGCATCGACAACCCACTGGGTTGCCTGCTTCGCCTTCCTTGCCAGACTCGTCCTCGCTCGGCCTGGAACGCCGCATTAAATCGTTAACTGCTCTAGGCCACCGACCACAGAGAGGCGATGCTGTTCTGATAGCCGATCAGGAACTCATAGTTGGGCGTCGTCATCAACGACGCGTGCGTCGTCAGCGGCCTGTCGCCCGACCAGTCGCCGTAGCCCATGAGCCAGTTGTCCATCACGGTCTGCTGGACGTGATTGAGCCCGAGAATGTGGCCCAGCTCGTGGGCGGCCACGTTGCCCAGGGTCTTGCCGATCTGGTTGAGGGTGTAGCCCGTGGCGGCGCTGTAGACCGTCGCCACTTCGCCGCCCCAGACGACCGCGTCGTCGGCCAGGTCGCTGTTGAGGGTGTCGATCTTCTCGGACAGGCCGATAAAGCCCACCTCGGGGCCGAGGTTGCAGCCGACGAAGATGGTGCTGAAGTCCCCGCCGGGCGGCACCGTCCAGAACTCGATGTTGGTCAGGCCCGCTCCGAGCATGGGGTCGGTGTAGATGGTGTTGACCGTATCCACCACCGCGTTCAGCAGCGCCTGCGTGTCGGTGTGCTCGAAGCCGAAGGTCGTCGCCGAGAACGGTTCCTGATAGGTTTCGATCGTGTCGTCGTACAGGTTCAGGAAGTCGGCCACGCCGCCGGTGAAGTTGAGGTAGACCCTCTGCCGCGGGAACACGGGGGCCGAGCCCGGCTGCTGGGAAAGGGTCAGGCGGTATTTGCCCATGTCGGCCAGGCGGAAGTCCGTGTCGAAGACGAGGAGCGAGTCGTCGACTTCGAATCCGAATCCGGCCACGGCCACGTAGTAGGTGTCGGCGGCCGGCGTCAGCACCGTGTCGGTCAGCGTCACCTGGGGGGCGGGGGAGGGGATGTCGTCGCCGATGAGTTCGTCCCCGAAGGTGATGTTGCCGACGAGGTCGCCGGTGGAATTGAACACCGCCATCTTCGCCTTCAGCGGGCTGCCGATCAGGACCGTTTCCAGGCTCAGCGTCAGTTCGGTATAGGCGGGCAGGACGCCGAGGCTGAACAGGTCCACGTCGTCGGGGGCGCTGATTTCCTGCTCGTCAATCCCGGGCTTGGCGACGCTGCCCATCCACGTCAGCGGGGTGGCGGCCTGGGTTGCGTCGTCGAAGGCGAAGTTGCTGTTGCCGTCGTTGAACAGCAGCACGTTGAGCGTGTACGGTTCCAGTTGGGGCGGGAGGAACAGGCTTTCCACCCAGATGTAGACGGACCCGTCCGCGGTGGCCCGATAGCCCACGGGCGAGAACGCCCCCGAGTATGCCGAGCTGAGCGAAGGGGCCAGCAGGCCCGCGACCGACTCGGTGTAGTAGGTGTACACGTAGTAGGTGTACAGGCCGTACGTCGGCGAGAACCAGTACAGGACGTCGCCTTCGCTGACGTCCACCATGTACACGTCGATATCGTCGCCGCCGCCGGGGTTGTCGCCGATGTAGCCTTCGATCGCCAGGGGCTGGTTCAGCACCAGAAGCGGGTTGTCGCCGGTCAGCTCGGCGGCGGTGGCCTCGGTGCCGCCGGCGTCGCCGCACATGAGCCGGTACACGAAGTCGCCGCCGGGCACGCCGTTGCCGGAGGGGTAGACGGAGGAGTATTCCCCGTCCAGCAGATTCCCGCGCCGGTCGGTCACCACCGACCCGTCGATGGTCAGAAGGAAATGGGTGCCTTTGTTCAGCGCCTGCCACGTGCCGCTGGCGCTGAGCCGGAGAGTGATCGAGTGCGTGACCGAGTCGTAGCTGATCGTATGAGCGACGTCGTCGGTGATGTTGACGTCGTCGGCCTCGCCCGGGCCGAAGACGCTGTTGCGGGAGACGACCAGGTCGAGCGTGTTCGGCTGCGTCGGGTCGATGGCGCCGGTGTTGATGGTGGATATGTCGATGTCGTGATCGAAGTAGATCCGGATCCAGTTGCCCTCGTGGGCCTTGGGGATCTGCACGTCGACCACCCTGGGCGAGCCGCTGCTGGCGGCCAGGGTTCCCACCTCGAAGTTGCCCACCGGCCAGAACAGGCCGGACCCGGAGACCTTGGGCATTTCGCTGGCGGCGTAGATGCCGAAGTGCTGGGTGGGGTTGCCCGAGCCGGTGACGTAGCCTCTGACGGACGCCCGGTAGATGTAGCCGGCTCCGCGGACCTGGTCGTCGTCGGTTCCGAACCACTTGTCGGGTCCGGGGGAGACGGCGGCGGCGATGCTGGAAGCGGTCATGTTCCCGCCGATGGTGACGCTGCGTATGCTTCCGCCGGCGAGCTGGTCCATGTTGTCGAGGCTGCGCCAGGCGGGGGGCGTGCGGCCGTCGAAGCGGACGTTGGCGAATTCGCCGCCGAGGCCGGCGTCGTAGCCGCCGTCGGCCGGGTCCAGCCCGGCGACGATGTCGCTGTCGGTCATGTTGCCGCGAACACTGACCCTGCCGATATCGCCGCCGGAGGCCAGCAGCGCCCCCTGGAGGGTGTCGACGGTCACCGAGCCGATGCCCCTGCCGGCCCGGACGCGGCTTCCGAACTCGCCGCCCCTGGCGGTGATCCTGCCGATGGGGCCGTTGGTGCTGATCAGGCCTCTGGCGGCGCCGCCGCTGATGGAGAACGAGCCGATGCCCGTCAGGGCGCGCAGGGCGCTGTCCACGCTCGGGTCGCTGAAGGAGCCGTTGCGGATGTCGAACCTGCCGAGGTAGCCCTGCTGGACGTCCAGGTTGCCGGTGAAGTTGCCGGTGACCTGCATCTGCGTCAGGTCGCCGCGGACGACGGTGACGTCGCCGCTGACGTTTCCGCTGCGGAATCTGCCGAGGCCGTTGTCGGCGGTGACGTCGCCGGTGACGTCGCCCTTTACGGTCAGGGCCTTGACGGGGCCGGCGGTAGTCGTCAGCGCCGCCGCCAGGTTCCCGGCGATGGTCATGCTTCTGGTGATGGCGTCGGCGGTGAGGCTGCTGGCGAGGAAGCCGCCGGACATCCTCCACGTGCCCAGCTCGCCCATCACGATGTCGGCGTTGGCGATGCCGTTGGTGGCCATCGTCTGCACGCCGCCGTACAGGAACCAAGCCGCCCCGGCGACCGCGTCGCCGAGGGTGAGCCGCTTGACGAGGCCGTCGAGGTTCGTGTTGCCCAGTTCCAGGTTGCCGGTGAAGCTCAGGGTGGAGAAGCTGTCGTCGTCGCCGGCGATGAGGGTGACCTGCCGGGCGGCGCCCGGGTTGTTGACCTTCAGGCTGCTCCTGTCGGTGGTGCCGTTGAGGACGATGGCGTTGGCGACCGGGTCGAAGCTGCCGACGCCGGACCCTCTCAGGGTGAAGGAGACGCCGCCGATGACGGTGGTGCCGGCGATGAACTGCTGTGCCGGCGGGCCCAGGGGCGGCACGAACGGCACCAGCGGGGCCGTGGCCGCCGGCATGCCGGCGGGCGTGGTGTCGATGGACGTGTCCGCGATGACCAGGTTGCCGGCGCCGAAGATGCCGCCTCGGACGTCCAGTTTGCCGAAGGTGCTGACGCCCGGGGCGACGGTGTTATCGGCCTGGGTGGTGAAGTTTCCGTCGACCGGGTCGACGCCCACGGCCGCGACGGAGCTGGTCCAGTTGCCCGCGACCCGGACGGACTTGATGCGGGCGCTGTGCAGCTCGGCGGAGGCGGCGTTGTAGCCGCCGACGATCTGGGAGTTGGTGACGTTGCCCTTCAGGTCGATGCGGTCCATGCCGTACAGGCTCGCCAGCGTCGCATTCGTCAGGTTGGTCGCCCGGAACGACTTCAGTAGCCCGCCCACCCAGATGGTGGAGCCGATGACGTCGCCGGAAACGCTGATGCTGCCGACGTCGCTGCCGATGGTCAGGTTTCCGGTGAGGTCGCTGCCGGTGATGTTCAGCCGGCCCAGTCCGCCGGTGGCGATCACGTCGGAGCGGAGGTCGCCGTTTCGGATGTTGATCGAGCGGATGTTGCCGGTGACGGAGATGGTGTGGCCGGCCAGGGCGCTGCCGTTGCGGATATCCAGCCGGTCCAGGCCGCCGGTCATGGCCGTCACGTCGGCGTCCAGGTTGCCGTTTTTGATGGTGATGCCGGCGACGCCGCCGCCCTGGGCGGTGAGGTTGCCGGTGATGTTGGCCGGGTCGGTCGCCGTGCCGCGGAGGCTGATCCGGCCGATGCTGCCGGCGGCAGTGACGTTGCCGACCAGCATCCCATTGGTCAGGGAGATGCCGTCGACGGAGCCGTACAGGCTGGTGATGTTGCCCAGGATGTCTCCGGTTCCGGGGATGCCGGCGCGGTCGCGCAGGGTGATCCGGCCGATGGATCCGCCGATGGTCAGATCGCCGACGATGCTCGCCCCGGCGGGCATGGAGAACCGCTTCATCGCGCCCAGGACCCGGACGTTGCCCAATCTGACCGGGCCGCCGCCCAGGTCGAACCAGCCGCCCATGTCGCCGTCGATGGTGAGGCTTTTGAGGCCGCCGTTGACCTCCAGGTCGGCGTACAGGGAGCCGTCCACGTCCACTCTGCCGATGTCGCCGCCGACGTACAGGGCGGTGTACAGGTGGACCGGCGGGCTGCCCCGGGAGGCCTTGACGGTGAGGAAGTCCAGGTCGCCGGCGATGTTGAACCGCCTGGGCGTGCCCGAGGGCAGGGTCGACGGGTCCACGCCCAGCGAGCTGTAGCTGTAGAACTTCTTCACGCTTCCGGCGACGTCCAGTCCGCCGCTGTAGCCGCCGAAGGCGCTGATGTAGCCGATGTCGCCGGTGGTGTTGTTGGCGACCGTCTCCACGTCGGCGGAAATCACCCCCGCCCGGGAGATCAGCGAGTCGATGCTCCCGGCCGAGAGAATCGCCCCGGAGATGTTCCCGCTCACGTCCATGCTGCCCATCACCGCATACGGGCCGTAGAAGTCCAGCGTGGACTCATAGAACAGCCCGGCGATCCTGCCCGACTTCAGCTCCGCCGCCACGCGGAAGTAGTTGCCGGCGAAGTCGCGCCCCACCGACAGCGTGCCCAGGGAGCCGAAGCTGACCTCGACGTTTCCGTACACGTCGCGAGTGCCGGCGAGCCTGCCGATGTTGAGCGGAACGTCGATGACGTTGGCGTACAGGTCCCGCCCGCTGATCTCCGTGACCGAATCGGACGCGCGGATCTCGTTCTCGCGGAGGTCGCCGGTGCTGCCGACACCGCGGATGGGCCCGATCGAGCCCATGGCCGCAATCATGCAGTCGTACATGCCCGGGCCGCCGGCGAGGATCTGCCCGATCGTCAGTTGATTGATCAGCGGCTGATTGCCGTGGAAGTAGCTGGTGCGGATGCCGTCGGAATTGGTGCTGGTGGAGATTTTCAGAATATACTGTCCGTAGATCGCGGCGCCGTCGATGGCGGCGCCCGGCCCGGAGAAGTCCACCGTCCCAATCCAGCCGGTGTGCGCGGTCAGGCCCTTGTAGACCAGGAAGGAGTCCAGGTCCATGGCGCCGATGATGGCCGTGTCCACCGCGCCGTTCCGGCCGGTGACCTGGTCGATGTAGGTCACCGCCAGCACCGAGCCGTTCAGGACCCTTCCCGCTCCGTCGATCGTGACCCGGTCGATGCCGGCGTCGGAGATGATGGCGGCCATTGCCACGTCGCTGGAGCCGTCGTCGGCCAGTCCGTCTCCCACGTTGAACTGCCCCAGGTCGCCGACGTGAACGACGCCCACGACGCCCTCGAAGCCCCGCCCGCCTAGCTCTTCAGGAAGGGTGAGGTTGTCGGTGTTGACGGCGATGTTCTCGGCCCGGCCGGTGATGAGGGCGTCGCCCAGCCATCCGCCCACCCGCAGGTTGGTGATGTCGCCGCCGACCTGGAGCCCGTTGATCTGCCCGCGGAACCAGCCCATGTAGCTGCCGGCCGGGGCGGGCTCATAGCCCCACACCCATTGATCCAGTGAGCCGATGATCCCGCCCAGGCTGCCTTTCAGCTCGATCGTGTCCACGGAGGTGCCGAAGTTGGCCGAGGCGATCACGCCGGAGGTGGTGTTTCGCAGGGCGGTCACATCGGTGCCCACGACGTGGTAGGCGCTGATGGAGCCGTTGCCGCTGATGGCGAAATTGCCCGGGCCGGTGAGCTCCAGCCGCCCGATGTCGGCCACGTCGCCCGGCTTGACCACGCTGATGCTGCCCGGCCCGCCCATCGTCAGGTTCGCCAAAACCCCGCCGACCTTGCCCGTGGTGACCGGATCGTGCACCGGGATGACGTAGTAGCTGTAGGGCGAGGGAACCGTCATCATCCTCAGCCCCGAAGGATCGGTTGGATCGGGCACGAGCACCGGCGTGCCGTCGGGGTTGCTCAAAACGCCGGGGCTGATGCGGATCTGCCCGCCGCCGTCGTCGTCCACGATGGAGGACGTGCCGTCGTCAAACGAGACGGGCGTCATGGGGTGAGTCCACCCGGTGAGGTCGTAGATCGTCCCCGTCACGTGCACCATGCCGATGTCGGCGTTCATGCCGTGGATCAGGAAGGGCACGCCGCTTATCTGCGGGTCGGCGGTGCGGAGGCCGCCCCAGTCGCCGCGGACGTCCAGCAGGTCCAGCCGCGCCGCCGGCCCGGCGTTGTCGCTGTTGATCCGGAACTCCACGAAGCCGTCCACGTGGCTGCCGATGAAGACCGAGCCGATGCCGCCCGAGGCCGAGAAGCCGTACAGGTACTCGTCCAGGTACGGGTCCTCGAAGCCGGCGCCGCCGAAGAGCCGCGCGGCGCTGAAGACGTTCTGGATGCCGGCGTTGTCGTTGTACATGCCGCCGTCGGCGCCGGCGACGACGGTGAAGTTCAGGTCCCCGGCGAAGCTTTCCACCAGGCCGATGCTGCCGTGGCAGACGACCTGCCCGCCGGCGAAATCATCGGGGGCGGGTCCGGAGAAGCCCAGCTCCCCGCCGCGGATGGCCACGGCGTTACCCCCGCCCAGGACGAAAATGTCCAGCCCGTTGCCATATCCGTCGATCTGCACGGCCCCGAGATTGCCGCCCTTGACGACGACGTGGCCGTTCCTTTCCAGCCCCACGTCCGTGAACGCGGGGGCGTAATCGGCGTTGACGTGAACGGCCCCCAAGGTCGCCGACGTGCTGTTCGTCACGAACATCGTGTATGTGTAATCTGCGGCCGTGTCGATGGACATCCCCGCGCCGGGGGCGATTTCGGGCTCGTAGTAGTCCTCGACGACCAAGTAGTAGACGCCCGCCGCCGGGGCGGTGAAGACCAGCGGCTCGAGGGTCGTTCCGTAGCTGCCGATGCCGTAGTCCTCGACGGTCTCCCAACCGTAGGAGCCCATCAGGTTCAGCTCGCCGTCCAGCAGCCCCACCCCTATGTACCCGAACATGCCAAAGCTCAGGCGCGGATCGCTGATGTGGCCGTAGGCGAGTTCGATGGTGATAGTCTGCCCGGCCATCAGGCTGACGGCGTAGTAGTCCGCCCGGTCGACGCGGTTGCCAACGTCGCCGTCCTCGGCCCAGTACGTGCCCCAGAGCACGATGTTGCCCGAGGCGTTGAAAAGGAACTGGGCCTCGCCGGTCGTGTCGTTGTTGATGGTGAGCAGTCTGCCGTCTTCGGCCCAGGGCACGTATCGATCGTCGTCGCCGGAGGGGCCTTCACTCTCCAGCTCCAGAATGGGCAGGGCGTTCCAGTCCACCATGTCGTCGTGGGGCACGGGGATGGCCCCCAGGCCGGTCGCCTCAACCGAGGCGTACATCGTCCCGTACACGTCCAACTCATCCAGCGTGCCTCCCACGCGGACCACGCACTCCTCCGGGGTCAGAATCCCGTCGGCCGGGTTGGGCACGCCGCCGGCGTCCGTGTGCACGATCAGGTTGCCCAGGTCGTGGTGGATATCGACGTTGCCGTACAGGAAGCCCACCTCCAGGATCTCCAGGCTGCCGGTGATGTCCATCTCCCCGGCCAGGGTGCCGCCCAGCAGCACCCGCCCCATGTCCTGGGGGGGCGTGGCCGGGTCCAGCCGCACCAGCCGATACGCCGACTCCCAGAAGGTCACCGACCACAGGTCGTTGGGATACACGCTGGTGAACGCCAGCGCGGGCAGGTCGTCGTAGCCCGCCTCGCCGACTTCCGTGGCCACGCCGGTGGCGGGGTCGATGACGTACAGCAGCTTCTCGCCCACGCCCCACAGCACGTCCACGTCGTCGAAGGCGATCCCCTCGACGTGGACGGCGCTTCCGTCATCGTCGTGGGTGAGGCCGATGCCCGGCACGGCTTCCGTGACGTCGCCGGTGGCCGTGTCGATCATGACAAGCTGGTCGGCGTCGCCGTCGACGCCGTACAGGTCGTCGAGGCTGTCGAAGGCGATGGTGGTGATGTTCGTCGCCCCGTTCAGCTCCGCCCCCCGCGTGACCACGCCGGTGGTGGTGTCGATGGTGATCAGGTAGGTTCCCGTCGGCGCGGGCGGCCCCGGCACCAGCCTGGCGACCGTGGCCACGCCGTAGAGGGTATCGAGGCTGTCGAAGTCCAGGGCGAATATGTTGGTGTATGCCAGGCTGGGATCGACGCTGTCGACGACCATGCCCACGGCCGCCGAGGTCGCCGGCGGGTTCCCGGCCGGGTTGTACGTTCCCTGCATCAGCATGTGGGTGTGGTTGTCGACGGCGAAGAACGCCCCGAGCGAATCCGCCGCCAGGGCCGAAACGCTCGTCCCCAACCCTGGGTCCACCGAGAGAATCACCAGCTCGCCGGTGGGCAGGGTCGTAATCGGATCGGTCTCCTGTATGGGCTCGCCCGTCCCGGGGTCGATGTCCCACTCGACGTATCTGACGATCTCGCCGATCGGCCCGGCGGTCATGATGCCGGCGTGGATCTCGCCGCCCGGGAATGTGCCCAGCGGGCTGGCGAAGTAGGCGTACGGCCGGTACGTGCCGGCGGCGATCATCTGGTTGGGATTGCCGGTGATGGCCGCGGGGATGCCCCCGACCAGCACCGCCCCGGAGTTGCCCGGTGCCCGCAGGCCGACGGCGTCGTCGGCGATGCTCAGCGCGGGTTGGCCCCCGGCATCGAAGATCTGAACGATGTCCGGCTGCACGCCGTCGCTGTCCTCGGTGATGGTCGCGAAGGTCAGCATCGTGTATTCGTTGGCCTCGGCGATGTAGACGCAGAAGACATCCGCGTTCGAGGGCGGGTCCAGGGTGATGATGGCCAGCCGGGTCTCGTCGTTGGAGCTGAACACGCCGTACATGGTCGTCCCGTCGCTGGCCAGGTCGGTCATGTCGGCCTGGCTGAGCGTGCCGTTGAGGGGGGTGCAGTCGCCGGTGGTGGGGTCGATCAGGTACATGAGGTTGCCGGCCTGCCCGTACAGGGTGCTGTCGGCGAACTCCAGCCCGGTCATGGTCGTGATCGGGGCGTTGGCATTGCTCACGTCGACCAGCGGCAGCGGCCCCGGCCCGGCGACGCCGGAGGCGATGCCGATGATCAGGAGATTCGTCCCGTCGGTGCCGTAGAGCGTCCCGCTGCTCGGGTCGAAGGCGATGTCGTTGACGTTGCCGGCGGCCACCACCGTCTGCGTCGGGTCCACCGGCGTGGCCAGGCCGGTCACCGGGTCGATCGTGAGCAGGAACGGACCCGCCGGCGCGGGCAGAACCGGCGGGTTGGCCGGGTCCGGGTCGGTCATCGTGCCCACCGCGTAGATGACGCCGGTGGGGCTGACTTCCATGGCCGTGATGTCGTACTCAAACAGCGGCTGCGCGCTGTCGACCACGTACACCGCCGGGCCGATGGGCTGCCCGGTGGCCGGGTTCACCTCCCACAGCTCGCTGTTGTTGTTGTCGAAGGCCCAGATCGTCCCGGTCACCGGGTCGCAGGCCAATGCCAGCACGGTCGCCGGGTTGCCCCACAGGGGGAAGGCCAGGTCCAGCGCGAACGTGGGCCCGGTCAGACCGCCGTTGACCGGCACGCCGTCCAGCAGCCCGCCCATCTGGGCCACGTCACCGGCGTCGAACCGCATCAGCTCCACGGTGCCGACGGGGTCCTTGTAGGGGAATACGCCGGTCCAGTCGTCGACGTCCGGGGGGGCGCCATAGTTGGAAAGCGTCACGCGGACCAGGCCGCCTTCGGAGCCGCGATAGATGAAGCTCGTCAGGCCTCCCCCGAACGGCACTTGCATCGTCGTCAGCAGCAGCCGGGGCTCAAGGCTTTCCAGGACCGGGGGCGAAAAGTCGCCGCTTTGCTTGCGCTTTCCGTCAGAACTCAACATGGGCATGCCCTTTCCCGTCGAATTCACACACAACTTAGCAACCACCGCCGGCTGTACATCGTCAGCGCAGCCCCGTGGGGTCCGTTATCGTAGCACATCCGGCTGGCGACCTCCAGGAGGGCTCGCTGCAAAAAGCCATGGCCGCGGGTGCTCTTGCGGCCGGTGCGGGGACACCTGACCTCAGCCACGGGAAGCGCTCAGGCAGGGTCCTTACGACTCCAACGGCGGTCATCTCCTCGCTCGCGCTGGACAAGGCAACCGGCGCCCGTTTACGAACGGTCCGGGGTGCTCGCCGGCTCTTCGGCCGGCAACCTCTGCCGGGCGTGGTTACTCGCACGTCCTCAACTTCTCATGATACAAGCACGTTCTCGCCCCCGCAAGGTCAAAACGCTCGGAACGTGCGCCCGCGGGCGCCACAAAATAGCGGCGGCGCGGTGGTGGAGGCCAGCGAGTAGGGCGGGGCTACGGCCCGGCGGAAGCCCGCCATCTTTCCTGCGGCGGGGCGGCGGGGCGGTAGCCCCGCCCTACTGTTCGGCTGAAGCCCTTGCCTATCAGGCGGAGTGCCACAATCCGCCGGTGCACGTGTGCGCCCGCGGGGGGGGCAGGGGCTTTGACGCCGACGCCGCCCGCCGGTTCCCCCAAGCCTTTGCCGTTGCGGGGCCCGCCGGCCGCTGGCCCGGATATTTCATGACGTTCTTGCGCACATTGCCAGAAGATGCTTTCACGACCGAAGTGATAACGATAACTGCAGACGAGGTACCCTGACAGGCTGTTCCTTCCGGCGCCGGCATTTGGGTCGCTCGGCAAGGCCGCACAAGCGAGATTCCGCAGGCGTATCTCTACGATACGCCGAGGACAGCTCGCGCGGAGAACGCAGCGGACGCCCCCAAAGGCCCCGCCGGACGTGAGAAGGTCATGAAATGTTCGGGCTAACCCCTCGGCGCAAAAAGTAACCCCCGGGTGTCAGAGACACCCGGGGGTATTGGCATCCTTGCAATGGTTGCCTTCCAACAATCGGGCTTAGCGCCTCTTGCGAAGCAGCATGCCGACAGCACCGAAGCCAAGCAGCAGCATCGTGGCCGGCTCGGGAATCGCCCAGACCTCGAGGGCAGCAGCCGCGCCCGGGCAGCCCCACTGGCCGCGGTAGTAGATCTGGTGGTTCAGATACTCCTCCGACCACATGCGGAGGCCGCGAACGTCGGGGTCGTTGATCAATGCGGCAAGGACCGCCGCATCCACGGGGGCCTTCATGTTGCCCATGGCGATCGGCACGGTCGGGACGAAGCCCACGAACGGAACGCTGTTCGTCAGCTCCGGCAGACCCCAGAAGCTGACCTGGGCGCCGTCGGTCGGGTCGATCCACGGGACGTCGCCGGCGGCCGTAGAGCTGGCATACAGGTCACACGCGCCCATGCTTAGCTCCGGGTTGCCATTGTCGCACTCATACGCGGTGCCATCACCCGGTGCAGCGTTCGCCACGTCGAGAACCAGCCAGTCGTTGACGGAGCTGAACGCTCCGAACCAGACGACGGCCGACGGATTCGGGCCTTCCCAGTTCACGCCGGTGACGGCGTAGCGCACCTGCCAGCCAGTGTAGCCGCCGGCCGGCACGGGCTGGGCCAACTGGTCTGCCAGGGCCGCCAGTTGGTCCTCGCTCCAGTCGGCGTAGTGGGTCGACTCCTGCCTGTCCTTGGCCCACCGGTCGTTGTTCTTGCGGGCCCGGTTCTCCAACGGAGTGGACGTGTTGTTGGCGTTGTCACGGTCGCAAACGTACCTGGCGACCATGAGATCGGCGGCCACGCCAGCCGACGCAAACATACACACAACAGCCAGAATTGCTAGTGTCCTCATCATCCTCTTTGCCTCCTATTTCTAAGATTGGAAGTTGCCGTTTCGCCGTCGGCCAAACGGCGAAACCCTCGCACAATAGACATGCACATCCGATAGAAATCTAGCGATACCTGTTACACTTCGGCATGCACCCTCCTTTCCGTGCAACCTCTTCACCTCACAGTTCGATATGCAATCGCAGCGGCCGGATTCCCTCAGGCCATTGCGACCCTTCCTTAGGCTCCTGGCATTATCACCCAAATTCCGGTTTCTGTCAATAGATTTTCCGGACTTTTCCCAGCCAGGGAGGCACCCCGAGGGGCCAGCGGCCCCGAAATCCCACATAAGTACCTTTGGGAAAATCGCTTGCTTGGGGCCTCCGCGGGTGTTGGCCTTCAGGACGGGCGCAAAAAGCAACCCCCGGGCGCCAAGGGCACCCGAGGGTATTGGCATCCTTGCGATGGTTGCCTTCCAACGATCGGCTGGCTTAGCGCCTCTTGCGAAGCACCAGGCCGACAGCACCGAGGCCAAGCAGCAGCATCGTGGCTGGCTCGGGAACCGCCCAGACCTCGAGGGCAGCAGCAGCGCCCGGGCAGCCCCACTGGCCGCGGTAGTAGATGTTGCCGTTCAGATACGCCTCGGACCAGCTACGCAGGCCGCGAACGTTGGGGTCGTTGATCAATGCGTCAACGACCGCCGCATCCACGGGGGCCTTCATGTTGCCGAAATTGACCGGTACGGTCGGGACGAAGCCCACGAACGGAACGCTGTTGGTCAGCTCCGGCAGACCCCAGAAGCTGACCTGGGCGCCGTCGGTCGGGTCGATCCACGGGATGGTGCCGGCGGGCGAATCGCTGGCATACAGGTCACACGCGCCCATGCTGATCTCATAGGCGCCATCGTCGCACTCATACGCGGACCCATCACCCGGTGCCGCGTTCGCCAGGTCGCAAACCAGCCAGTCGTTGACCGAGCTGAACGCCCCGAACCAGACGACGGCCGACGGATTCGGGGGTGACCCGGTCGAGCCCGTGACGGCGTACCGCACCTGCCAGCCAGTGTAGCCGCCGGCCGGCACGGGCTGGGCCAACTGGTCTGCCAGGGCCGCCAGTTGGTCCTCGCTCCAGTCGGCGTAGTGGGTCCCTTCCTGCTTGTCCTTGGCCCACCGCATGTTGCACTTGCGGCCGCGGTTCTCCAACCCATTGGACGTGTTGTTGGCGTTGTCACGGTCGCAAACGAACCTGGCAACCATCAGGTCGCCGGCCACGCCGGCCGACGCAAACATACACACAACAGCCAGAATTGCTAGTGTCCTAATCATCCTCTTTGCCTCCTATTCTTAAGATGGAAGTTGCCGTTTCGCCGTCGGCCAAACGGCGAAACCCTCGTACAATAGACATGCACATCCGATAAAAATCTAGCGGTACCTGTCACACTTCGGCATGCACCCTCCTTTCCGTGCAACCTCTTCACCTCACAGTTCGATATGCAATCGCAACGGCCGGATTCCCTCAGGCCATTGCGACCCTTCCTTAGGCTCCTCACATTGTCACCCAAACCCCGGTTTTTGTCAATAGATTCTCCGGACTTTTCCCAGCCAGGGAGGCACGGCGACGGGCCAGCAGGCCCCAAATCCCACATAAGTACCTTTGGGAAAATCGCTTGCTTGTGGCCTCCGCGGGTGTTGGCCTTCAGGACGGGCGCAAAAAGTAACCCCCGGCGACCGGGGGCGCCCGCGGGCATTGGGCCTGGGCCGGCTTGGGTTTGGACGGCCGGGTCAGTAAATCCGGAAAACGCGCTTAAGGATGCTCACAAAGGGAATTGCGATCAGGAAATACGCCACCAGCCAGGGGGGGATGTACAGGAAGTCGATGCCGCCGACGACGCCGAAGAGCTTCATCGGCTCCATCGCCAGCTCGATGCACTGGACGGGCCCGTCCGAGCAGGCGGTCACGGCCGGGGCGTACCGCCGGCCGCCGACCAGGAGCTGCTTGTCGTAGGTCCTGCCGCCGTAGCGGACCTTGAGGGTGTGCCCGCCCGGGCGGGCGGCGGGCCGGATCCGCCAGACGGCCACGCCCTCGAGCGGGGCGTCGATGCCGAAAAACGCCCGCGTGCGCGCGTTGAACGCGTCCCAGAGGCCGTTGACGGGCAGCGGCCGGTCCTTGCCCACCGGCTGGAGGCAGTCGCCCTCAATGACCACGCCTTCCTGCGGCACCAGGTGCACCGGCCGACCGATGGCGGAAATGGGCAGATACGCCTTGACCTCCAGCGGCTCACCCGCCCGGGGCGGGTGGTAGGCCAGCCGGGCAAAGCACCACGTCGCCAGCAGCGCCACCGGCACGATCGCCCACAGCAGCGGCTTCAGCTCGAACTTCAGCGACTTGACCTTGATCAGGGTCATGGTCGCCTTGTAGCGCTTCCTGGCCTCCTTCTCGCCGGCGCGGCGGGTCTGGCGGATCAGCACCCGCAGGCGCTTCCGGTCGCCGGCCGCGCGCTTGAGCCAGTCCTGGTCCGTGCACAGCAGCCGCACGAAGGCGAGGATGGCCGAGGTCAGGATCGCCACCACGAACAGGGTCAGGTCGCGCGGCAGCAACAGCGTCCAGCCCAGGACGTAGTCCATGATCGAAACGACGAAATTGCCGATTACTTCCAGCATGTGCGTGCTCGTGGCTACTCTTGAAGCAGGATGATCCTTCCGTGATTGCCGTCGACGCGGACGCTGGCGCCGTCGGGAATGCGGCGGGTGGCGTCGCGGCAGACGACCGCGGGGATGCCGAAATCGCGGGCGACGATCGCCCCGTGACTGAGGAGCCCGCCCTGCTCGACGATCAGCCCGCGGGCGTGGGCGAACAGTGCCGTCCAGCCGGGGTCGGTCGAGGGGCAGACCAGTATGTAGTCGGTGTGCAGATCGGCGGTCTGGGCGGGGTCGAAGACGATCCTGGCGGTGCCCGTCGCCACGCCGGCGGCGATGGGCTCGGCGGCAAGCTCCCTGGCGGCCTCGTACGCCCGGGGCAGGCCCAGCTCTTCCAGGTCGGCCGAGTCGATCACCTCGGCCGGGTCGAGCCGCCGGCTCGACTGCCACCGCAGCTTCCGGGCGGCGATCTCCTCGGCCAGGGCCGCCCGGTTGGACTCGTAGCCTTCCAGCTCTCCCAGGCGGAGGAAGAAGACGTCGCGCCCGAGGTCCCACCGCCGCGCCAGCTCCAGGATGGCCGAGCGTATGGTCTCATACCCCATCATCAGGTAGTGCTTGCCGGTTTCCCGATACGGCAGCATGGACTGGGCGTCGCCCAGGTCGGCGGCGACGTCCTCCAGCAGGCAGCTCCCGCCCCATTGCCGCAGCAGGTCGGGCAGTTGGCTCTCCGCCTGGCGCCGGTTGCGGACGTTGGCCTCGTGCAGCGCCTGGGGGGAAGGGGCGCTGGCGTCCAGGTACGCGCCGAGGATGCGCCGAACGTAGGACGAGTCCTCCCGCCACCTGGGCCGGGCCAGCTCCATCTCGCCCAGGCCGCGGTGCCCGTAGCGGTCCAGGAACTCTTCCAGGCTGGCTTGCCCCCGGGCGACGCGGTACAGCCACAGGCTCTGCTCGACGGTCGAATCGCCGTCCAGCCCCTGGGTGAGCTTCAGCGACAGCTCGGTTCCGGCCTCGCGTCCCATCAACTGGGCGAGCTTCTGGTGGAGGGCGGCCTCGGCCATTCCGCCGAAGAAGCCGGGCTTGAGCGACTCGGCCCCGAACTCATCCAGCGTGCGCTGTATCCGCCGGTGCAGCTCGTCCAGCAGTTGCCGGCCCGAGAGGCGCTTCAGATCCTGCCGGCGCTTGGCCCGCACCCAGTCCAGGTACGCGGGCAGCACGTCGTTGTTGAAAGAGTCAAGTGTCGCCCGGCGGGCCTGCTTCATCCGCCGCGAGCAGCGCAGCATCGCCCGCAGCAGCGCCGGAAAGGCCAGCAGGAAGCGCGGGGTGGCCTTCTGCGGCTCGAAGCGCGTGGGGGCCGAGCCGATCAGTCCGGGATTCTCGGCCAGCTCCGCGGCGTCGTAGCCCAGCGGCATGCCGTCCCAGAACAGGTCCGCCGCCCGCTCGGGGTCGGCGTAGATCCGCCCGCAGATCAGCTCCAGGAACCCCTCCCGGCAGACCCGCCTGCTGGGGCGGTAGCCGAAGTCCTTGTACATCCGCCCGAAGCCGCCGTCGCCGCTCATGAAGTGGCGAACGATGTCCCAGGTCAGGGGGGTGGGTCTGGCCAGCGTCTCGGAGAGGTTGTGCAGCACCCAGACCTTGCGGCGGTCGCCGGCGAGTTTGCTCAGGCGGTGAATCTCCTCTCGGCGGCCGACCTCCACGTCCTCGGCCACGTCCAGCCCGCGGATGGCGCGGGCCTGCAACAAGGCGAAGTGCCCGTCGGCCCAGCCCCACTCGATGTCTATGGGCCTACCGAACAGGCCTTCGACGTCCAGGGCGATCTGCGCCAGTTGGCGGATCTGGGCTTCGGTCAGCGAGGCCGCGTCGGGGTCGCGCGGCCGGGCGTCGCCCATGGCGGCGACGACCTGGGCCTTGTGGCCGATCGAGCTGCGCTTGACGGAAAGGTCGCGGCGGTCGACGACGAAGTTGTCCGGATGAACGTCTCCGGAGACGACCGCCTCGCCCAGTCCGTAGGAGGACTCGACGATCATCTCCCCGGCCGAGAGGTCGTTGGGGTTGGCGGTGAAGACGATGCCGGATATTTGCGAGGCGAACATGGACTGGACGTTCACGGCCGTGCCGGCGAGCCCGCGGACGTCGTGCTCCCGCCGGTAGGTGAGGGCCCGGGAATTGTTCCAGGATCGGAAGACCGCCTCGATGCACAGCCGCAGCGTTTCCCAGGGGTCAGTGGGGAAGGGCGTGCCGGTGCGCTCGGCGTAGAGCCGGCGGGCGGCCTCGGCGAGGGCCTGCTCGCGGGGCTGCTCGGGCGGCTGAGGGCCGAGCTGCTCTTCCAAAGCGCGAAAGTCTTCGGCCGGGATGCCGGCGACGGTCTTGCCGAAGCCGGCGACGAACTGGGCGTACACGCGCCAGAACGCGGCCGGGTCGCCCGCCGCGTCGGCCATCTCCGGCGTCAGCCCGCAATTCAGGATCGTGTCCATCATGCCGGGCATGGAAACGGCCGCACCCGACCGCACCGACACCAGCAGCGGATCGTCGGCGGCGCCGAACTTCCGCCCGCTGGCCTCCTCCAGCCGGGCCAGGTTTGCGCGGACCTGATCGGCCAGCCCCTCCGGCCACCGCCCGTCGCCGGCCAGGAACAGCCGGCAGCACTCGCTGGAAATGGTGAAGCCCGGCGGCACCGGCAGCTTCGCCCGACACATGGCCGCCAGGCTGGCGCCCTTGCCGCCGAGGACGTCCTTGCGCTGGGGGTCGCCGGCGGCTTGGCCTTCGCCGAAGAAATATATCCACTGATCCGCCATTGGCTATTTCTCTCGGGGCCCGACGCAGACCAGGCCCTTGCCCTTCACCCCGAAGTACACGCGCGAATCGACCATCACCGGCGCCGCGCTGGGCCGGCCCAGCCAGGAGATGTCGCGCCACTGCGAGCAGCTCCACTTGACGCCGTCCAGCTCCGCCCGGACCAGGCACTTGGGCGAGGCGTACAGCAGTTGATCGCCGCAGAGCATCGGCGGCATGCCGGCGATGGGTGGCCACCCGGCGGCCCGCGGCCCGGACGGCGAAGCCCCGGTGATGCGCTGGATCTGCCGGCCGTACCAGTCGAGCAGGACGATCTCGGAAGAGGCGGTGGTGCACGCCAGGCGATTCTCGTGGAAGACGATCGGCCCGGCCACCGGCCCGCAGTCGACCGACCACAGCACCGCGCCGTTGACGACGCTCAGCACGGTAAGACCCTCGGCCGTGCCGATGGCGACAAGGTCCTCTGTGGCCGCCGGACCCGTGGTCGGAGCCGCCGGAAGCGAACTCCGCCAGCGCTGCCGTCCGCCGGCGGCGTCGATTGCGATTACCTCCGGGGGGGAGGCCGAGCAGGCCAGGACCACTCCGGCGGCCACGGCCGCCGAGCCGACCGGGTTCTTGACGGTCTGCGACCACGCCGGGCCGCCGGCGGCGTGGCCTTCCGTCTCGAAGCAGCTCAGCGTCTCGGCCGCGTCGAAGACGAGCAGGCGGCCGGCGGCGGCGAGCACGTGCCCGGCGGCGGCGGCGGCGACGGGTCGCCTCCAGAGGGCCGCGCCGCTGGCGGCGTCGAGGCAGTGAAGCCGGCGCCCGGCGTCGCCGGGCTTGCCGTCGATGAGGTAAACGTGATTCGCCTTGACCGCCGCCGACTGATGAAGGCCGCCGGCGAGCGGATAGAACCATTTCTCTTCCGGGCCGGCCCGGCGGCTGCTGGCGCCGCCCCGGCGGGGGGGCATAAGCTTGACCACGCCGCTGCGTCCGGGCGAGTGAATGCCCACGTACAGCGCCCGTTCGCCCCAGGCGGCGGGGGCGGCCACGTCCGTGGCCGATTCGCTCTGGGTTCCGGGGTAGCGCCAGGCGAAGCTGCCCACCTTCGGCAGGGGGCTGCCGTCGGCCCAGCCGGACTTGCCGGGCCCGCCGAGGTGGCCCGCCCAGACGTGCTCGCGCTTCTGCCGGGACGGCCGGCCCAGGCAGAGCAGCCCGTTGCCCGGGGTGCCGACGAAGACGTGCCCGCGGGCGAGGGTCGGGGAGCTGATGAACTCCTTGCCGGCGCCCGCGCTGATCTCCCACACCGGCTCGAGGCCGCGCCTCTCCAGGCCGTACAGCCGCCCGCCGAGGGTCATGAAGTAGACGTTCTCGCTGCCCACGGCGGGGGAGGTCAGCACCGGCTCGTAGGCGTTCCAGGCGTTGACGAACTGACCGTCGGTGGTCAGGCAGACGAACCTGCCGTCGCGGCAGCCGAAGTACAGCCTGCCGTCGGCGACGGCGATCGCCCCCAGCACCGTCCGCGGCAGCTTGTAGCTCCACAGCCGCTTGCCGGTCTCGGCGTCGAGGGCCCAGACTTCCCCGGCCGGCTGGAGCTTCTTTGCGACCGCGGCGATCTCCTCCTGGGCGGCGCCGCGCTCGCGGAGCGCGCGCAGTCGCTCCTGGCGGACCTGCTCGGCCGGCTGGACCATGTTGCCGTTGCCCATGCCGACGAAGACCTTGCCGTCGGCGACGGCCGGGCTGGCGAAGACCGGATACGCCGCCGGGGTCCGCCACAGTAGCCGCCCGTCGGCCGCGTCCACGCAGCAGACGGCGCAGCCGCCTTCGCCGAGGCCGAAGTACACCTTGCCCTCATGGGCGATGGGCGAGGTCTCGCAGTCGGGATAGTCCTCGCCTTCCAGGTGCCAGAGCACCTGGGGCTTACCGTCGTCGCCGCCCTTCAGGTCCAGGCAGTACAGCCCGTCGTCGCCGGCCCCGATGTAGACCTTTCCCTGGTAGATGCAGGGGGAACTCTCCACGTGGCTGCCCGTGCGGAGCTCCCACAGCCGTTGGCCGGTGTCGGCGCGGAGGCAGGTGATGCGGGCGTCGGTGGTCTGGTGGAGCCCCTCGCCGCAGACGAGGAAGTTTCCGGCCACCGCGGGCGAGGAGAACGTGGGGCGGAAGTCGCTGGGGGCGTACTTCCAGTCGATTCCGCCGGTGTCGGCGTCGAGGCAGTAGATGGCCCCGCCGCCGCCGAAGATGCCCACCTCGGCCGAGGCGACGTAGACGCGGTTGCCGACGACGGCCGGGGAGGAGTAGAACGTCTTTGCCTCCGACGAGAAGCTCCAGACGACCCCGCCGGTGGTCGGGTCGCCGCTGTCGGGGGCGGCGCCGCGGCGCTGGGGCCCGCCGCGGAAGGCCGGCCAGTCCTGCCCGGCGCGGTAGGCGGCGCCCGCCTGGGGGCCCGTGCCGAATACGTGCGGGACCAGGTACACCGCGCCGACGATCCCCCCGGCCGCGATCACCGTGGCCAGCTTGTTCCGCCACAGCACCTTCACGCCGGCCTTCAACGCCGAGGGCTTGAGGATGGCCACGAAGATCCCGCCCAACGCCACCAGGATCGCCGGCAGGATCGCCAGCAGCACCTGGAGCGGGCCGATCAGGATGGGCACCACCGCCAGGGAGTCCGCCCCGGCCGCCGCCGGGCAGGACAGGATGGCCAGCGCCGCGCCCGCGATGCCGACCCGCCAGGTCCGCGAGCCGCCCCGCCGGGCGCAGCGACGGCGCTTGCGATGGTCCTGTTCAAGCTGACGCGACTGGCAATTCATTCCACAGTCTGACCCGCGGCCGTCACGGATGGGCCGAGACCACCACCAGAGCGGCAACGCCCGCGGCAATCAAGGCCGCCCCGGCGGCGCGCTTCCATCCGACGGCCTCCTTCAGGAACACCGCGCCGACCAACGTGCTGAACAGGATGCCGATGTTCCGTGCGGCCGCGATGTACGTCACGTTCCCGCCGCGCAGTGCCGTCACGATCAGGAAGTACGCCAGCGGGACGCAAACGCCTCCGGTGATGACGGCCTTGCGGTTGGCGGTCAGCTCCCTGGCGATTCCGCCGCGCCCGGCCGGGGTCAGCCAAACCCAGGGAGCCAGAAAAAATGTCATGAAAGAGTATAGCACGAAAAGATATTCCAATGGCCTCGGCCGGTCGGGCAGGGCCATCGCAAACCGGTCTATAAGGTGATAACCCCCAATCAGACACCCGGTTGCGAGAGCAAGCAAGATTCCCCACGCGTCCCGCCGCCACTGCCGGCGCCCGTGGAGGGCCTCGGCGGCGACCAGGGAAACGCCGACGACGACCACCGCCACCGCCAGCCCGCTGAGCGGGTCGAGGGCGTCGCCGACGATCCTGCCGGCCACGGCGGCCGTCACCAGCGGGGCCACGCCCCGGCTGAGGGGATAGACCACCGTAAGGTCCGCCCGGGCGTACGCCAGCGAGAGGGTGATGAAGTACGTTGCCTGGAGCAGCCCGGAGGCGGCGGCGATCGCGACCACCTGCCGGCCCAGCGGCCCGGGCGCGGCCAGGCGGTAGAAAAGGAAGATCGGACCCATAAACAAGACCCCCAGCGCCGAGACCAGCCAGGCGAAGCAGAGCTTGTTCTCGCTGCTCTTGGCCAGTGCGTTCCACAGCACGTGCAGCGATGCCGCCACGGCCACCAGCAGGAAGACCGTGACGGTCACGAACTGATTCCCCCGGCCGGGGCGACCGGCTCGCCGGCGCCGCCCCGCGACAGCCGCGACCTTCGCATCCGCGCCGGCAGCAGCACCGGGCGGGCGAAGAAGCGCCAGGCGTGGGGAAACTCGATTTGCAGCGACTGATCGTCCAGGTAAGCGTGGCGTTCGTGGTCGCGGCAGCGGGCGCTCATGACGTTGGAGCCCTCTTGCATCTGGAGGACGTAGCTCACGCACGCCCCGGTGCCGTAGGCCCGGCCGGCGGAGGCGACGTTGATGTACGTCGTCTTTCCCCGCCGCCTGACGTAGCCCGCATTCCGCCGGCCGCCGTGAATGTGCCCGCACAGCCACAGGTCGACGCGAACCGCCTCCAGGATGCGGGCCACCAGCTTGCGGTGATTCAGGCAGGCCCCGCTCGAGCCCGACCCCGAGACGGTGCCGTAGACCGCCTGGTGCGAGCAGACGATGATGTTCCGGCTGTCCTGGTGGCGGGCGATCGCCTCGGTCAGCCAGGCGGCCGTCTGGCGCGAGACCTTGCCGTCCGAGCGGCCCTGCTCGGCGGAGATGAAGAACCACGCGCAGGTACCGTCGATGAGGGCGTACCGCACCGGCCGCTTGACGAGCCGCCGCCACCGGCCGGCGGGGATCGCGCCGTAGTCGTGATTGCCCGCCAGCTCATACCAGCCCGGAAGCCCGGACTTATCGCGGATGCGGACGTAGCGCTGCAACTGGTCCTCGCGCCCGCGGTCGTCGGTTACGTCGCCCAAAGCCAGGGCGTAATCGACGGGGGCGATTCTGTCGCGGAGGTCTTGCAGGCAGAGGCCGAGCCACTCGGCGCCGTCGCGGCCGTCGTTGGCCCGCCCGCCCAGGCCGATGTGGGAATCGGCAAAGACCCATAGCCGCCGCGACGCCGGCCCGGGGACGGCCTGCCGCAGCGGGTCGGCCCCGCAGCCCAGCAGAAGCCCCGCCCCGCCGACAACAACGCCGCCGACGAAGTCGCGCCGGCTGATCCGCCTGTCACGGCTGAGACTCATTTCAGACCATCCTTTCGGGCTTCATCGGCCCGGCTGCGTCGCCGCCGGCTTGCCGCCCCTCTCCAGCAGTACCTCGACCGGCGCGCCCTCGACCGTCACCCGGTATTCCCGCCAGGTGCGCCCGGGGAGCTGCACCTTCAGCGTGTACGCCCCGGCCTCGCGGATGCCGAAGAAGGCCGCCGCCGCCCCCGCCCGAACCGGCAGCGCCCCCAGGCAGCGGTCCTTCTCCCAGGCCGTCACCGTGATCGGCGAGGGCAGGGCCGAGGCGCCCGACAGCCGCGCCTTGATGCACAACGCGTCCGGCCCGCCGAAGTCGTTGTACGCGCAGAAGACCTGCCCGTTGGACAGGGCCAGAACGAAGTCCTGACCCCCGTCGCCGTCGAGGTCGGCGAAGGCCGCCGCCTGCTGACCGGCGTCCAGGGCGCCGATGCCCTCGGCCAGCGCCAGCTCCAGCATCGGCGCCTCCCCGAAGCTGCGGAAGCCGCGGTTGAAGTACAGCAGCGGCGACTGCGACTCATAGGTGATGAAGACGTCCCGGCGGGAATCGTTGTTGAAGTCGCACACGCCGCAGAAGCTGGCGAACGGCTGGGCCTTGTAGGATATCTCGCCGGAAAGTGCGAGCGTCTCGGCGAAGGTGCCGTCGCGGAGGTTGTGAAAGATCCTGACGCCCTCGCCCCCGGCCGTCAGCACGTCCAGCCATCCGTCGGCGTCGAAATCGCCGACCGCGGCCCGGCCGCCGCCTTCGGTGCAGTGCACGCCGCAGGGCTTGCCCGCCTCGAAGCGCCAGCCGCCCTTGCCGGCGAAGAGCAGCCCGCCGGTTTCGAACGGCTGAAGGATGTCGGCAATGCCGTCATTGGTGAAGTCCGCGACGAGCGGCGGCTGCGGCTTGCCCAGCTTGGCGAGCTTGGACCTCTCGGCCGGCAGGGCCAACGGCACCGTCGAGAGGGCACTGGCCTTCGTCGCGTTCAGCAAAATGACCGGCGTCGGCCCGCCGGCGAGCAGCCCGCACGGCCGTCCCTTGCCCGGGGAGATTGCCGCCAGGCCGGCTGTCGCCGACAGCACCTTTCCGGGCCTGGCCGGCGTGAACGTGCCGTCGGCCGCCTGCTTCCACACCGTCAGCGCCTTGCCGTCGAAGCTGGCCAGGTCCAACCGGCCGTCGCCGTCGAAGTCGCCCCAGGCCGAAGCGGCGCTTCTCGCGGCCAGCTTGACCTTGGCGGTGATGTCCTCGAAGCCTTCCTTGCCGGCGATCGGGCGAAACAGTCCGTCCCCGCCGGCTGCCGCCACGTGCACGCACAGCTTGCCGTCGCCGAGCAGGTCCACCGCGGTGACGTCGGCGACCTTGCCCTTGACCGCGCCGACCTTCACGAAGCTGCGCCAGGCGGTGCCGCTGTCGACGGGGACGACCGCCTGCGGCCCGCTGGCGAGGACATACTTCACGCAGCGGGCCAGCATGTCCGTCCCGCCGGCCCAAGTGGCCGGGAGCTGGTCGTCGATGAGGTGAAACTCCCACTTCTCGCCGCCGCCGGAAAGCCGCATCCACGTCCCGCCGACGTGCAGATACCCCAGCTCCTTGTCCTCGTACTTGCCCACGAACAGCAGCGCCAGCCTGCCCGACTCGGCCGCGAGCTGCTTGCGGGCGGCCTCGCCGTGCTGCTTGGGCGCCTTGGTCAGGTCGATGGTCAGCTTCTTCGGGGCTTTGCCCTTCAGCGCCGAGGTCACCTCCAGCTCTGCGGTGTCGGCGATTTTCCCGGCGGGAACCTTGGCCGCCAGGATGGTGTGCGACTGCTCGGTCAGGTGGATCGGCGTGAAGTTGGGGTTGATCAGCGCCCGCGCCGTCGCCGCAAACGTGCACATTACGAAAAGACAGGCCAGCCGCGGCCTCATACTCGTGATGGACATCTCTCACTCCAAACCAACTTGCGTGCACTTCTATGAACCCGCGTGCGGGGGTCCAGGTCACGCGCAACTCCGGACAAACTGCCGGCGGTAGGGCGGGGCTACTGCCCCGCCGAATGCTTCCGCCCCGCGAAATCCCTTCCGGCCGGCGGTAGGGCGGGGCTACTGCCCCGCCGAATGCTTCCGCCCCGCGAAATCCCTTCCGCCCGGCGGTAGGGCGGGGCTACTGCCCCGCCGAATGCTTCCGCCCCGCGAAATCCCTTCCGGCCGGCGGTAGGGCGGGGCTACTGCCCCGCGGAATTCTTTCCGGCGATCGGCTCGGCCAGGATCCTCTCCATGCACAAATCGTGCAGGGCCGCGCCCTTTTCGGCGTCGGCCGTCCATCCCAGCACGTGCGGCCCGTCGTCGGCCGGCTCGACCCGCAGCTCGGCCACCGTGCCGCGCGGTCCGACGGTGATGTACGCCCGCCCGGGGCGGGTCTGGATCACGCCGGCGAGGTCGCCGCCGGGCCTCCCGCCCAGCAGCCAGGCGAACGTGCGGAGGTCGGACACGTGGGGGATCGACTCCGGCCCGCACTCGCGCTTGTTCTTCCGCCACTCCTGAATGGCCAGCCAAATCACGTCGGTCGTCTCCAGCCCGCGCGTGCGGATCTTCTCGACGTCCTCGGCCGTCAGCCCGCCCAGCCCGGCCATGCCCTCCGGCAGCAGCACCCACTTCGCCTCCGAGCGGGCGACCGCGGCCACCGCCACCGGGTCGTATCGCAGGTTCCAGCCGATCCCCGGCGTCTGGCGGCCCGGGCCGAACTGGCCGCCATTGGTCACGATCGCCGCCAGGTTCTTGGCCGTTTCCGGAAACCGCGTCAGCGCCATGCCGGCGTTGGTCATGGAGCCGATGGTCAGCAGGTAGACCTCTCCCGGCCGCTCGGCCGCGAGCTTGGCGATCAGCTCATCGGCCATCAGCGGGGAGCCCGGCGGCAAGCCGGCCTCCGTCGGGGCGACCTCGTTCTGCGTCACCCCGTCCAGCGGCGGCACCGGCGGGTTGCCCTGCGGCATCGACCGCGTGTAGCCGGCCACCACCGGTATCTCGGGCCGCCCGTAGGCCGCCGTCACCCGCCGCGTGATGCGGCTGCGGGCGGCCGTGTCGCAGTCCACCGTCGTCACCGCCAGCACCTCGAACTCCGGGCTGTTCAGCGCGAACGCCACCACCAGGATGTCGTCGATGTCCTCGCCGATGTCGGTGTCGATGATGATGGGAATGGGCCCGCTCGGCCCGGCCGGCTTGTTCATCTGCATCTCCTTTTCATCTCCGCCGCAGCCATTGCGGCGATTCGTGCTTCGCTCGCAGCTCGCCCGCCAGGCGCCGCTCGCCCGCCGTCAACGTGCCGCTCTCCGCCTCGATCTTGCGTCCGCGGATGACCTCGATCACGGCCGCGGCCAGTTCGTCAAATTCGACCCGCCGGCCGAGCGCCTCGGAGAGCGCCCCGCTCCCTTGGGCCGGCACTGACCGGCCCAGGATCACGCTGCCGTGCTGGAGGATTGCCCGGCCGGTCCGCCGCTGGGCCGAGCCGGCGACCTTGGCCTCCCCGGCCAGCAGGTCCCACCGTCCCCGCCGGCGGAAACAGAAGAACTCGCCGCCTGCCTGCCATCCTTTGGGCAGGTCGCTCGCCTGTCCCGGCGCGCCGCCGTCGCGCATAGTCAACATGGCGCGCCCACCCGAGCCATTCAGGCCGGCCGCCGCCGCGGCAATGACCCCGTGCATCCAGGGATACAGTCGCGCGGGGTCTCTGTGTTCGCCCGTGGGCACGATCAGGCAGTAGGTCAGCTCGTCGGCGTGGATGATGGCCCCGCCGCCCGTCGGGCGGCGGACGATCGGCAGCCCCGCCAAGAAGCTGGCGGGCAAGTTGCCTGCCGCCTGGAAGTATCCCAGCGACAGCGTCGGCTCGGCCCAGCCGTACAACCGCAGTGTTGCGGTCGCCTCGCCATTCGCCAAGCGGAGGAGCGCCTCGTCGATGGCCATGTTCTCCGCCCCACCCCGCCGCCCGTCCAGTATGATCCGAAGCTTCTCGATCAACGGATTCTACCCTCTCGCGGCTCGCCAGGACAGCCCAGCCCGCCCGGGACTGTCAAGCGGGCGGGCGCGCCGCCCTGCAGTCGCCCGGTTGATCAGTTCCTCGGTTAATCAGTTGATCCCTGCCCGCCCGGCGCAAGCAGGGGCGCAGCAGACTAGATAACCGGGTACAATGCGGGGGTACTGAAAGGCATGCCGGGTTACATTCCAGAAGGGGAACGCCATGGACAAGCGGGACATCGAGGCGTGGGCGAACCGTGTTATCGACGCCGTTGAGAGGCACGAAACGTCTGAACACTCATTTGTCGAGTTGAAAGCTAAGTGGCCAGACGACCACAGAAAGGCCGCAGAGCGCATTGGCGGACAAGCAAACGCTGCTGGTGGCGAGCCCTTTCTGTGGCTCATTGGCGTCGATGAGAAAGGGCATGCCGTGACTGGCGCCCAGCCAACTGAGCTGAGCAACTGGTGGGCACAAGTCACGAAGTACTTCGATGACGGATTTGCACCCAAACTTGCGCTGCAGTTCGATGTCCCGAGGGGAGACAAGACCGTAATGGCCTTGTATTTCCTCAGCGATCGCGCACCGTACGTGATCATCCGCGACCGCGGTGCCCGTGGCGTGCCCTGGCGCGAGGCAACCGGCTTCCGCTGGGCACGCCGGCGCGATCTGCTTGACATATTATGGCCGGCCAATCCGGTTCCCCAGGTGGAACAGGTGAGTGGGCGAATAAAGCAAACAAATAAGGAGCCACCCAAGGTCAGCGTTCGTGTGCG